>Ga0126381_100006642_pt1 | contig 12822 bp, 18 predicted proteins | sample PanSoiMetPlot_28_FD_96465 | JGI IMG/M metagenome (GOLD analysis project Ga0126381, IMG submission 96465) | Tropical forest soil microbial communities from Panama - MetaG Plot_28 | ecosystem: Environmental > Terrestrial > Soil > Tropical forest > Bulk soil | place: Panama | collected 2016-02-17
GGCTAAGCGACATTCTTCAAATGCGGAAGCCAAGTGCTAAGACGGTCAAGAAGGGTCGGCGTATGTCGCGTGGGCTTTGGCTCCTCTGGCACATTGCGCAATGCCGAGACAACTTCAGCGGCGTAGCAGAGTTCGTGAACGGGCTGGCCTTGAGCATTACAGGTGGAATCTTCTATCTGGAGCGGTCTCCCGCATATCGAGCAGATGACTGTCGCTGATGGGAGTGCCAAACACATACGGCGCTACTTTCTTCGTGACCGATAGTGTCATCGTCATCGACACCTGACTGAAAGGCAAACGCCAATGTCGGCCACTATCCTCTTCAGCGCTTCTTCTTCGGCACAGGCTGGAACTGTATGGGATGGGCGGGCACTAGATCAGCTTATCGCAGGAGCGGATTGTTGGCGAAGAATCGCCTTCTCGCTCGTGATCTGGTTGGGCGGATCGGAAGTGGCATGGCCCGTTGTCGCCAACCAGGAAATCCTGGTCTACCACCGCCATTCAAACCAATGCTTCGGCTCTCAAGTTTTCATTGAGGTAAGCTACGGCTTTGGCGGAGGCGTTGGAATCAACATCGCTCTGCGTGGGCGCAGCTCGGCGTCGGGGTACGAGGCGCTGAATAATCTCGAACAGTTCTGCCGGGCTGCTCGAACCTTTGGTAAGCACCGCGTCCACGCACTCAATTGCACAGTCGGGTAGACGCACGTCTCCGGTGAGCATGACTAATGGAGTCCTCGGCTTCAAGACGCGCATATCCTGCGCAACCTGTTCGCCTGTCTCGCCGTTTGCAAGGTGGTAATCGATCAAAGCCAAATCGATTGAGTTCTCTGTTGCCATCCGGATCGAGCTGGTGTGGTCGTGGGCAGTAAGCGTGTTGCAGCCGAACTGTTGCAGCATGAGGACACGAACCCGGAGGTTTACCTCCTGATCGTCGACGCACAAGATTGTCGGCTTCTTTGCCATTTCATAACTGCTTGGAAATTTGATGCACAATCACTGAAACACCCCGGGGCACTAAGTACTTAAATTGCTCACATAAAACACTTAGAGCCCAGAACTGCTCCGGGCTGCCGGAGACCGCTGTCTGTGACAGGCATCACGGAAGGCCGCCACGCTTCTGCGTTTGCACTTGCCACATAGGTGATAATGGAAGCATGAGTGAAAAGCCGAAAGTGCCTGCAAACAGGCGAAGAACAGGCTTTCGTGGCCCTTCTCCCGACGTTGGCAAAGCAACGCAGTTCAGGCCGGGACAAAGCGGTAATCCCAGCGGTCGGCCCAAAACGAAGTTCCTCTCCGAAGCATACAGGCGCATCTTGGACGACCGTAGCGCGGATACGTTCGCGGAGACTATTGCGAATGATGCCCTCCATGCGGACAGAGCACGCGACCGTCTCGCAGCCGTGCAGGAAATCACTGACCGCACCGAGGGCAGAGCTGTCCAAGCCGTGAAAATCGAAGCCGAAATGGATGAAGCAACGGCGCGTATGATTGCTGATTTGGCTGAGCGACTACTACCCTAGGCGTAACCTCGTGCAGCCTTGCCTTCTTAGGCAGCCTCGCTGAGTCACGCAGTCTGGTGACGGCCAACACTTGCATTCCTGATCCGATAAATGCAAGATTCAGACTGCTGTGGCTTGCTCCCCCGGCCCGGCTTCTGGGCCTTTTTCTCGATCCTTCGGAGGCACTGACCTGTGAAATCTAAAGCCCTCATTACGCTCATTGGGATCTTCTGCTTGATTTCCGAATGTGCCGCCCAAGCACCTTACACCTATCAAGGCTCGGAGATTTGCTTCAATGCATCAGCGCAAGGCCGAATGTGTTTCTCCCAAGGAACATTGACGGCAGCAGCTAGTGACATACTGCAATTGCAAGCAGCGGGGCAACCTTATGGGCAATCCTTCTCGCGCCCAAACGCTGCGGGCGCAGCCGTCGGAAGCCTGATTGGGGCCTTAATTGCAGCTTGGATTGAACACCATCGCCAGGTCGAGGCTAAGAAACGGGCGCTGAAGGAGGAGTTAACTGCGTACTTAGATGCGGAGATTGAGGTACTTGAAGAAACCAAGCGATTACACCTGAGCACGGCCGAGCAGCAAGAACTGCTAAGAAAGCTCGACCCGGAACATCTAGAGACGTGGGAGTCGGCAGGGAAAAACTCGACAGAGATTGTCGCGCACGATGACAAGTTGATCGCCCTAAAGAAAAGCTATCGCACGGAAGTGCAAGGTTGGAAGACCGTCAAGGGCTTGGACTACGCGCTGAACGACAGCAAGGCGGGTGAAAAGAATCTCTACAATAATTCTCTTCAAATGGCGGGACTCGCTTATGTTGCGAACCAATTTTTCAGCGCAATTGCTGGGTACTTCCAGCAGCCGAAGATACAGGCGGTCCTGTTATTCCCCTCTTGCTGTCCTGCAACCCGCTTGACCGCCTAACACGATCATGTGATAAAGAGAACTGCCGGATAGCTGACAGCCGATCACTGGCAGCGACAAGGCGCGGGGCTTCCCACCCGCGCTTTCCAGGTAATCTGCGAATCGGGAAGGAACCGTCACGGGAAGGTGACGATGAGACAGCCCCGTTTAGCCGTTGCGGAAGCATTCCGCAAGACCTCGCGAGCCGCTGCACTCGCGATATTCAAGACTGACATTTTCGACCAAAGGGAAGGTGCCCTGGCTGCACGTTACGCTCACCTGTGCGTCGCATTTGATAGGTACCTAGACAAGGCGGCTGGGATCCTTGTAAACCATGAGGTTGATCTAACTGGCTTAGGTCCTAAGGAATGGCTTATTGCTGCAAATGCTCGTCACGTCGGCTATGCAATACGCAAGGAGGAGCTAGTTGCGGCGTTTCAGCGGCGATGGCAGCAGCGGTTGGAAGCCGGCGGCAAAGCCGACGAGATTGAAAAGCTCGAAAGAACAACTCAAGAAAAGAAAAATCGGAGAAAGCCAGGACCGAAAATTAAGCCACGCACGACAATTGTTCGGGAGATTCTGGCTAAGAAGCCGCGACTACCAGCAAAGGCTGTTTGTCGAGTGATCGACGCCAATTACGGTTCCAACGAAAGAAAATTTCCATCGCTCGCCCGACCGAGATTCGCAGGCAAACTCTACGATTCATGGGAGGCGGCCTACGCTGATCCAAAGGCGAGGAATCTGATTGACTCACTAGTCAGTCGAAATCGCCCCGATACAACTCTTGCCAAATTGAATTAATCAAGATTCTGCAAGACGCGGCAGACGCCTATTAACATTGGCTGGAATGTCGCCTCAGGATGCCACAACCCGCAAGTGCTGTACATCCTCCCGTCCTAAGTCTCAGCCTCTAGTTGCCACCTAAAAAAGCGAAGGCGCCCCGACGCTAAATCGGAACGCCAACAGAGGTTACTTAACTTGAGAGAATTAGAAAGCAGTTCCAACCGCTTTGCAACCCGCCACCTTTCCAAAGCCGTAGTGCTTCTCATTCGCGCTGGCAGACAGCTGGACGCTGCGAGCCGCACAGCCCCTGACAAGTACAACGCTGATCGCCTGCGCTTCTTCGCAACGGGTTTGCGCGATGTAACGCTTCCCCTTCACCGGATTGCGAGCCGCCTTCAGAAAGGAGGTGCATAAGTGAACGGCGGACTCTGGCACAGGCCCACCCAAACAGACCTATTGATCTCAAAGTTGCGTGAGGCTCGCGCTGAGGGAAAAGCGCTCGAATTGCCAGAAATCATGCGGCTCGGAATCGCCCAGCACGGCGCACGGATGAAGGAAATCCGCGACCGTGGCTTCAAGGTCATCAACGAGCTTGAGAGCTTGGAGGGTGTCTTGCATTCCCGCTATTGGCTTCTGTTCGACCCCGAGCGCGACGGAGAGCAGCAATGAACCAGCAGCCCTCCTCTAAAACCTTCATTCACTCCTTCGCTCGGCTCCATAGGCTCAGGACGCGACTCGATACCGATGGCACCTTGATCATCCTCGGCAAACTCGGCCACATCTACCAGTACGATGACCATCGTCTTGCTGTGCTAATCCTGTCTCCAATAGACCGAGGAAGGTATTGGAGCGCAACACGGGGACGGCTTTCCAGTCTGGGATTCACCATTGTTCAAAACGGCGATTGCGAAGGGGTAGCGATTTTTTCCTCTAGCGACCCAGAGCAGGCCCGAGCAGCCATCAGAGCGGCTGGCGTCAAACGCAAGCGCCAGTTGTCACCCGCTCAGATCAACCGGCAAATCTCTTGGCTCAGAGCCTCGGCAGGGAGGGCACTTTGAGCGGTAGAAACGATTTGCAGGCGGTCGGCAGCCTTCTGGATACCCAAAACCGTACAAGCGGCAATTTGGGCCACAAACCATGCTTCCTGCCGAGTCAGAGACAGGACAGACCACGAGAGCCAAAGAAAGCTCCCGCAATCGCACTCAGCGAGCCGTATCCCTTGTTAGACCCCGGCCATTACTTCGCCGTCTGTATCGAAGCGACATTTGACTGGGCTAGGCAGTGGAACAAGTGGATTGCACGGCTCGTGCTTGAGCCGCAGAACTACCAGGGCCGCCCCTACACCGGGCGGCTCTGCAAGTTTCTCGGCTTGGGCAAGAACAAGGAACGACCCTACGCGGGGCCGCAGAGCCACTTCCGGCAGCTATACGTGGAAGTGAACGGCGAACAACCGCCCTCACTCGAAGCGGGCATGGAAATCTTTGTCGGCGTCCGGTACGAGATCGAAGTTGTGACGGTAAAGACGGACAGGAACGGCAACCCGCGTTCCCCGGAGCACTGGTACAGCGTTGTGAAGAGCATCCATCCGTGCAAACCGGGAAGGACAACCCGTCAACCCTCTAACTCTTTACCTTCTAACACTTCAACACAGAGAACACGTACAACACTTACAACCGACCAACACAGCAACACGGAGAACACACCCTTGGCAGCAGAGGTAAGAATTGCGGCTGAAAAACTTGCTGGCGCAAAAGCCATGAGAGCAAGAACGCAATGAGCTTGGGTAGTGACCACAAGCACAGCTACCCGGAGCGGGGCTGGCGGCCCTCAAAGCCAGTCAGTCCCGCTGGCAAGATTTGCGGTTAGCGTAACCGTGACTCATCCTAATCGATTGAAAACATGAACCCAGAAAACCCAGATGTCCCGTTAATGTCCCGGAGAAACGGAAACAGCCCGGAACTGATTGATGCCGTCGAACTAGCTTCTCGCTGGCGAGTCCCAGCATCTTGGATTTGGAACCACACCCGCGCTCGCACTCCGAAGGACGAGCGCATTCCCTGCATCCGGCTGGGGAAATATGTCCGTTTCGAATGGGGCTCACCGAGGTTGGCGGAATGGCTGGCGAAGCACCAGCACTAGGGTCTTTAGCTTTTCTCATTTCTCTTGACTTGCTTGATGATAAGCAAGATAATTCGCGGTATGGGAAAGAAGCCCAATCCGCACGCGCAAGCGCTGGGTAAGCTGGGCGGCAAAGCAAGGGCTAGAAGTTTAGCCGATGCCGAGATCCGAGAGATTGCCAGCAAAGGCGGGAAGGCAAGGGCGGCCAAGCTGTCCGCTGCTGAACGCAGCCGGATAGCGAAGCTGGCCGTTGCGGCCCGCGAACGCAAGAGAACAGGAGGAAACTAGGTTGCGAAAGCAGGAAGGTCAAATCATACGTATCGGGGAGCGATGGTACGTTCGCTATTGGGAACGCCGAAACGTGGGCGGAACAATCGAGCGAAAACGCCTCTCGCATGCCCTGGGCCCGATCACAACAAGAGGAAAGACGCCGTCAGCCGACATCATCGCTGACGCCGAGCGTTTCATGACATCCGTCAATCACTGTTCAATTCCCGTCGATCAAGTGATTACCTTCGTTGAGTTCATAGAAGCCGTATTCCTGCCCTCAGCGAAGGCCAACAAGAAGCCGTCCACTGCCAGGGGCTACGAATCGCTTTGGCGTCTTTACCTGAAACCGCTGGCCGCAAGTGGAAAGGGAATCCTCATCAAGGACATTCGCTGCGCGACAATTCAGCGATGGCTCGACACTGTTTCTCACAAGGATTTAGCGAGGAACACGCTACAGAGAGTCAAAGCCTTCTTGAGTGGTGCTTTCAAAGAGGCGCGAAGGCTGGGCTATCTCGACACTGAGAATCCTGCCAAAGATTGCCGTGTGAATCCTCGCGCAAGACGGCCAGAGAAAACCTACGCGTACACCCTGCAAGAGATTTTTGAGATTCTTGCGATCTTGCCGGAACCCGCAGCTACAGTATTCGCCGTCGCCAGTTTTGCCGGTTTGCGGCGGGGTGAGCTGGAAGGACTCGAGTGGCCGGATTTTCACGATGGCCACCTCTGGGTGGCGCGGTCCATCTGGAATGGGGAAGTACTATTGCCGAAAACGGAAATGAGCGCTTCTCCTGTTCCAACCATTAAGCTGCTGGCCGAACGATTGGAGCTTCATCGCCTGCGCTCAGGAAACCCCGAACAAGGCCCGATTTTCCGTAATGCGGCGGGCAGACATCTGAGTATGAACAACCTGATCAATCGCGTGATACGGCCCGCGCTGAATCAGTGCCGTCACTGCGGCCTCACTCAAGGCAAAGATCACGCCAAAGAGGATCACGTTTTCGAGCGTGATCCACGCCTGCCCAATTGGCACGGGTTCCATGCCGGAAGACGCGGCCTGGGAACCAATCTGTACTACTTGGGCGTACCGGACAAAACCATTCAATCGATCCTCAGACACTCAAATGTCAGCATTACTCTCGGCTACTACGTGAAGACGGCAAGTTCGGAGGTGCTCGCTGGCATGAACAAGCTCGAGGATGCCGCACAAATAGTTGAAAAATCTGCAGTTCCGGCAGTACGGGACAGCTACGGGACATTAACGCCGAGTTCGGATGCCAATCCTGAACTCGTAAACTAAACCCAACCAAAGGGTTACATTGGTGGCGGCGGCTGGACTCGAACCAGCGACCTACGGATTATGAGACCGTCGCTCTAACCACCTGAGCTACACCGCCATGTGGTTGATTCTACTACTAGTTGGGCTTGTTCACCGTCCCGTCCTGCTCCATACGCGCTCCATAATCGGCAAAACGCTGTTCCAAAGCACTCATCGCGGAGCTTGTTTCAGCCGGAACGCTTTTGATGTAGTGGGCGTTCGTAGTCGATAACTGTGAATGCCGGAGTAGACCTTTCGCTGCCATTCCATTATCACCCGCGACTGCCGTCAAGTCAGTTCCAGCACCACGCCGATTACTGCGGAACGCATCGCGCCATGCTATTCCCGCACGTTTCAGAACGGGCCTGATAACACGTGAACGCAGGTTATCAAGGTTTAGTGGCTGGCCCTTGTGACCGCGAAGGATGAATCCCATTGTAGGGTTGCCGTCCGCAATCTTCAACTCCGCGAGGATACTCCGAAGTGGCTCGCCAACCGGGATCGGTGCTTCCCGTGCCTCTACTTTCGTTGGCCCGATGTGCCCGCGCCATACGCTCTGACGAATCTGAAGTGTGCTGCCCGTGTAATCTTCCCACATCGTGCCACGTGTTTCCGATGCTACCAGACCGCCGAAGTATGTCAGTGCAATTGCCGCACGCGCCTGTAGCAGCGCCTTCGCCTGGGCACCGCTATGCTGCTGTTGTTCTGCTTCCAGAACGCGAAGTATCGTCCATACGTCCGCATAACTCACGGCGGGATTCGTTGGACGTTTGCCTTGACGCTTCGGGAGCTTCGCCAGCACAAAGGGGTTGACCGTCAGAACGCTGTAGGCAAGGGCCCGCGAGAAGATGGCCGATCCGACGCCCTTCACGTGTTTCAGGGTGCAATGCCCAATGCCTTCTGCCTTGAGATTGGCAAGCAGATCGGTCACGGTCACTGCCTGAACATCACGCAGCGCCATTTCACCGATGTGCGGTTTAAGCCACCACTCCCACGTTTTCTTATAGCCATTCACCGTTGCCGGACGCAGTTCCTTAGCACAAACCGGGAGCCAATCACCTTCAGCATATGACGTGACGGTCATAGTGCTCATCACGTCAATCTTGCCGTCGTTGATAGGCGCGAGCAATTCATCCATAAGCGCCTTGACGTTTCTAGGAGCCGTCTTGCCGCGAGAATAGTACTGGCCTTCATTGGACGCTAGTTTGCGGGACTTCTGGATTCGCTTGATGGTGCCGTCTGCCTGTAGCGCGTCTTCATACCAGACGCCGATCCACGAGCCATGTGACTTTTTGATGTAGCCTTTTTGCTGGCGCATTGCAATGCCTCCGTAACCTCTTTATGGAGCAATCATGGAGCAGCCCATTTTCCGCTCTGTGTTATCAGTGGGTTGGAAGTGAGCGAACGTTTGTAGAACCGTCGTCATGCGCTCAGTATCCTGCTAGTCAGGAGGCTTGTCTGTGACAAGTAAACATTGCGATTGTGATAAGGCCGCCGCGTGCTGCCTAAGTTACTCGCCAACTACCGCAACTTTTCGGACGGAATGGTGTTTGTATATGTATAGGGTTTGCACTAGGCCGGACGAGTAACAAGGCTTTCCACCCGACACCTTGTGAAAGTTCGGCCTATCGTGTTTTCCTGTCAGCCTATCCCACTGTCGGGTGGCGAAATAGCTTCAATCTACTCCCCACCCATGCCCTACTAGTCAGTCTGCTAGTCGAACATCGCACGCCATACGCATCACACCACTCGACCTACATCTATGCTGCTGCCGGGGCGTCAGTGTTTGCCTAAGTCGTTGTCGAAAAGCATGCTTTGGCTTAAGTAGACTCCCCCGGGAACACCCCTGGCCCCTCTCTGAAAAGTGGATTACTACTGGCGCTCTGATCCATCAAAATTTGGGAAAAAACCCTTGCACTTCGACAACCGCGCACTTGATTTCGCGCAGTCGATTTGCTATATTATATACATGGACAGTCTATGGATAGGCGTCCTATAGATTGGAATACTGGATGAAAACCCCCACAGCTTCAGAAGCAGGACGAGCGGCAAGCATGTTGGCGAAACGCCGTGTCGAGAAATACGGACATGAACGGCTATCGCAACTCGCAAAGGATTCCGCCGAGTTGAAACGCCAGAAATACGGCGCAACGTGGCCCGAGAAGGTTAGACGCGGTATGAAACTCGTCCCGCTAGATGAGCAAGAGCAAGAACTTGTTCCGGCCCCTGTGACATTAGTGCGCCAACCTTGTGAAGTCTGTGGCGTGGAAAAGGTGCTGGCGCATCACGACGACTACGACAAGCCATTCGATGTGAAGTGGTTGTGTCCAAAACATCACGTTGCACGCCATAAGGAATTGGGTTGGGGTTGTGCTGGCAGAGGTAATACTGCGAATAACAACAGCCGCAAGAAAAACACGGCCTACGCTCGGGTCTATAGGGCCGTTAAAGCAGGGCAAGTGCCCCCATCAAGCGAAGGTGAGTAGCGATGTATAGCGACTTTATGTTGAGCGGGCAGTTCGAGGACGACACGCTCGAAGACCTTGAAACTCTCGAAGGCCAATTTCTGATTACCAGCACGCTCGAATATCAGAAGCAACTCTCGGAAGGTTGCGTACCAGTCGAGCGGAAGGAACCTGTCCGGGTCGATGTAGACCAGCGCAGGAAAGCAGAACGCAGCGAAACACTCGGAGGCAACTAATGGCGATTAATATCCAGAGCAAAGAAGAACTAGATCAGGTGCTAGGCGAAATCTGGCGGTTCCATGAAAGATGCCCGGAGTTCTCTGGCACAGAGACGGACGCCGACATCCTACTTCGTCGCTTAAACGCAACTGACCTTCCCGTCACCGTCGATAGCTTGCAGCAGACTTTTGAAGAGTTGAAGTATGCGGGCTTGCTACAGGATCACGAACCCACACCTCCGCCACAGCCGGAATCCGTTCAAGCCGAGCCTAGCGACGATGACGCGAAATACGACGCCTACGAAATTCTCCTGGACGAAAACGTCAAACCTGAGGACATTACGCTCGACGGTTTGCTCGACTCTCTTCCTAGTAGTGACATACGCGGCATGATCGAAGCCGCCCAGTCCAGCGAGCCAGCGCAACGGCAGACGACGTTGGACGATGAAATCAACTCCCTCAGTCCATCACAGCTCCGCGAATTGATTTTTAAGGTGTCCCGATGACCGACGACAAGAAACCAGCACGCAAGAAAAATAACCGTCGTGCCGCAGCGAAGGCATTCTATAAGGACGGTCTGCCTCTGAAGGACGCATTGATTGCAGGAAATTACAGCGCGACACAGGCGCGTAAGGGTCGTGGATTGCTGGCTGAACGGAAATCGCTCGCACTAGCGTTCAGCAAAGCACACGACCGCGCAGTGAGAAAGATGGCGGCATTAGGTAGTGCTTATGAGCCATCGATGCGTGCTGACCTGGTACGCGGAAGGCTCATCGACCTTGCGCTTGCCGATGGTTCGCCGTCCGCATCCGTTCGTAGTTGCGAGTTACTTGGGAAGGACAAACAAGTCAACATGTTTACGCCCGACACGAGTATCAGCCTGTTCAGTATGCAGATTCCTACAGACTGGGAGTCCCGCTACGTCACGACGCCGACCATCGACGCCATCGAAGTCAAGGATGCCGTTGCGCTGACAGACCTGCCTAAGACGCCGGATGGGTTTATAACGCTCAATAGCTTCAATCCCCACCAACTAAAACAGGGAATCGTAGAGGTTCCTAAAGAAATGCCAGAGGCAGAAGCGCCAATTCCAGAGCCAGCACAGGCTCCATCACCAGCGAAAGAGTTCTCGGAGGATGACTTCGAGACGCTGCGGTAATTTCGGAGGACTCACATGAAGAAGTTTGACGCCACATTCTTTCCCCAGTACGTGACGGCGCAAGAGAAGGAGCAGTTAGGACAAATCGCCGCTCACGCCGAGCAGCTTTCGCGCGACGACCTGGAGAAACTGATTTACGTTGTCGAACAGATACGGGAAGTCGAACAGACAGCGGAGAAGGAAGCAGCCGAGAAAGCCGCATTCGAACAGCATTACCGCGATGTGGAACGCCGGGAGATTGAATCCCGCGTACGCCAGTATGAGACTGAGCTTGCCATTAAGCGCCAGCGCGTGGCAGCGGCGTTAGGCATTCCTGCCGATTCGCCAGAGCTTCGAGGTATCAAGTAGGCCATGTCACACCACGTGATTCGACTTGGACAGTGGGTTGACCTATCGCCAGATCAACCGCCGCAGTACGTTTGCCGCAACTGCCGTGGCGTCGTTTCTCTTGGCAATACTGGCAAGGCTATCTCGCAGCCGGACGGGTCATGGCTATATGAGCACTACGGCAAGTGCGTTCCCGATGTACCCGCAAAGAAATCACGTAAAAGAAATCACGTAAAGAGGGGTGCTAAGAAGTGAGAAAATCTAAGGCGGTATGGGACGAGTGCGTAGCGTTCATTCGCATCGCCTTGTTCACGTAATGTTGCGCTTGGGAACCGGTATTTCGTATTTTTTAGTTGGTTTCTTGCTTAGTGTATGGCCACAACGAGGGTGTGCGCGTTTTGTCAGCAAACTGCAAATCTCACCGGAGAACATCTCTTTGCAGAGTGGGTCGATAAACTTCTCACCAAATCCACCAGTCATTACGTTTTTACTGACATAGACCCGAAAGATAGTAGCGTGCGTCGATTCGGCGGACGCCACCTTGACCGGACGTTCAAATGCGTCTGCAAGAATTGCAACAACGGGTGGATGAGTGACATCGACAACGAAGCGCGGGACGTACTCAAGGATGTCATCCTCTATCGAGCACGGGTGTCTTTTCTTGCATCTGGCATTAGATCAATCGCCAAATTTACGATGAAGAACGCGCTTGTCGCGGACTATATGCATCACACGCCTTTCTTTTCAGAGAGACAGCGCAAGCAATTCAAGGAGAACCGCGAGTTGCTTCCGGGGACACACGCGTGGTTTGGCGGCGTCGTCACCGGACGACGAAAGAAAACCGGACTTTACAAGCTCTCGTATGGGGAGCCACCCTCTGAAACGAGACACGGTGCGAAGCTGTGCGTGTTTACTTGGTCTGCCGAGTGTTTGCTTTTGCAACTGGTGGCTGCGCGTTGGACGAACCTTCTCGACTTAGCCAATGGGTGGCCGGAACTCGCCCAAGACCCACGAAGCAACAGAATTATGTGCCCCTTTTGGCCCATTCCATTGGAGCGCCATGCTACGTGGCCTCCGCAACAGAACATCTCGCAGGATCACTTGGAACGCGTTGCCGACAGGTTTAAGTTTGTCCGACTCTCCTGATAATCTTTTGAGAAGTGATGCTGCCCGTGATTGAGCCCGCGGCGTTGACCTCCCTCAAGCTGCCCATTGACCATCCCAATTGGCTCTATGAACTGAAGCACGACGGCTTTCGCGGGATGCTGTACGTAGACCGTGATAGGGCATGGCTTCGCTCACGCAAAGGCAACGAGATGCAGCGGTTCGATGCCCTTAGCCAGCAGATACGCGCTCTGCTCAAAGGCCAGCGTGCGATCCTCGATGGCGAAATCGTTGTTCTAGATGGCGAGGGGCGCTCAATATTCGCAGACTTGATGATGGGTAAGGGAGAACCGAGCTACTGCGCCTTCGACCTCGTGTGGCTCAATGGCCGCGACCTGCGCCAGAAGCCTCTGGTTGAGCGCAAACGCTTGCTGCACGAACTGGTGCCGACAGACCATCCTCGCTTGTTGTACATGAGCCACCTGGACAGCGGCGGAACGCGTTTCTTCAAGCTGGTGTGTGAGCAGAACCTGGAAGGAATTGTCTGCAAGCCCAAGACCAGCCCGTATCCTTTCACGTGGATAAAGGTCAAGAACCCGAACTATACCCAAGCTGTCGGACGGCGAGAATGGTTCGACCGGATTAGAAAATA
>Ga0126381_100006643_pt1 | contig 12822 bp, 11 predicted proteins | sample PanSoiMetPlot_28_FD_96465 | JGI IMG/M metagenome (GOLD analysis project Ga0126381, IMG submission 96465) | Tropical forest soil microbial communities from Panama - MetaG Plot_28 | ecosystem: Environmental > Terrestrial > Soil > Tropical forest > Bulk soil | place: Panama | collected 2016-02-17
ACAAGTCGGATAGCTTGCGCGCATCTACCTTGTCATTCTTGCTGCCTGCCTTCAACAACGCGTTGCGGCGTGGATTACAGACCAGGACTTCGTGCATATGTGGCTTCAGGTCGTAGAGCCAGGAGGTGGATCGGCGGCAGGCACTGCTACCGATCACACCAGTTTGGGATACGTCACAGCAAGTGGGACTATTTCTTTGCCTTCTCTGCCATTTGAGCGCGGAAGTTTTTTTCCTGCTGAATATCTTCTTCGGAGAAGGCGGTTGCGAAGTCTTCGGGCTCGAAGACCTGGCGGATCTCTATTTCGCAGTCGCCTGCGGCGTCGGGGTTGGGACAGCGCTTGACCCACTCGATGGCCTCTGCGAGAGACTTGACCTGCCAGAACCAGAAGCCGGCGACAAGTTCCTTGGTCTCGGTAAAGGGGCCGTCGGTGACGGTGCGGTTCTTACCGGAGAAGTGGACGCGGGCGCCTTTGGAGGAGGGATGAAGGCCGTCGTAGCCTAACAGGACTCCGGCTTTTAGGAGCTCGTCGTTGAATTTGTTCATCTCGGCCATGAGGTGGGGATCGGGAAGTGCGCCTTCTTTTTCGGAGTCTTTTGTGGCTTTGACCATGACCATGAATCGCATTTTGTTTGTCCTTTCCGGTTGATATGTATGTCGGTCTGACGCTCAGGTTCAGACTTTAATTGCTGCTCTACCAATACGTCGAAGGAGGAGATGCAGGATCGACACGGGTGACGAATTATTTTATTTTATTTTTTTTTGGGGGCGAAGGCGTACTTTGGGGGCTGGAGCCCGGCTTGTCTGTGTGTAATGACTGGGGCAGTCGCTTCACTTACCCAAGGTCGATTGGCATACCATCGCGATTTTTCACTCATCGAACCGAAAAGGCGAACGAAAAAGCGGACACTTGTGCAATCGCCTGTTACGTCACTTGGCTTGTCGGTTATCTCGTATCATGATGCCGAATCAACGATTCCAGAGGCTAAAGACTAGCCGGTCTCTCAATGGCTCGTGCAGGTATAGACAAGTGGTAGTGACACAGGGGAGGCATATCCATGGTGTTACGGTTCAGTTCCTGCCAAGCAGGGATCGCTGAGCCATTTTGCATGGAACTCGTGAATTTCATAAGTGCCGAATTTGGGCTCCCCTGCGAGTTCGTGAACGACCTCTCCTGGCAGGAGCGAGAGCGGTTGCTGCTGCTAGGGGAGATCCATGTTTGTTGGATTTGTGGTCTTGCTTATGTCCGAGAGAGTAACCGTCAAGACAGGTTGATCGAGCTTTTAGTTGCGCCTGTGAGGCGGCATCCCCGATATCATGCCAAGCCCATCTACTACTCCGATGTGATCGTGCGTGCCGACAGCAGCTTTCATTGTTTTGACGATCTTCACGGCTGCACATGGGTGTACAACGAGCGCGGCTCGCACTCAGGCTACAATATGATGCGGTATCACCTTGCGATGCGCGGATTGGGCCAGAACTTCTTCCGACGTATTGTGGAGTCCGGTTCACATCGCAACTCGCTGCAGATGATTCTGCAGCGCTCGATTGACACAGCCGCGATTGACAGCTCTGTCCTTGAGTTAGAGGTGGCGAAGGATCCTGCAATCCGCGGACAAATCCGAACAGTAGAGATCATGGGGCCCAGTCCCGCTCCGCCATGGGTTGTCCATAGCTCCGTTCTGGCTGATATGCGGAAGACCTTGAGCGACATCCTTCTTTCAATGAACGAACATTCGAAAGGGCCGGAGAATTCTGGAGGCCGGCAGAATGGTCCGGTTCGCACCAGTGTCTAATCACGACTACGATCAGATTCGTGAAATGGACCGAATTGCTAATGCTGCACGTCTCACACACCCGAAAATCAGCTCGCCCATGTGCCCAGTGTCCATTACCACAGAGTATTGAGTTGAAATAATTCCTATTACACGCATCAACCTCAAGCGGTCGCCACAAAGCTCCCTGAATACAAAAAGGGCGGCCGCAGCCGCCCTTCGCATAAACCCTGATCGAACTTACCGCGCCGCGACCGCTCTCTCTTGCGCCATCATCGAAGCAATCGTTTCCAGAATCGACTCGATGCTGCGGCCCGTGTCGGTAGCTTTGTCCACATAAGGATGACGCCCTCCATCCGAATGCATCACCAGCACGCGCGTTCCCTCGTGCGCTTTCTTCACCATATAAGGAAGGTGATGCCGGTCATTGCGGGAGAGCGTCGGCCCGAGAACCACCAGGTCGAATACGTCTTTCTTCATCGCCTCTTCCACGCCCTTGCGTCCGATGGCAGTGGTCACGTGGTGGCCTGCTTTCTGCATAGCCTCCGCCTGAGACGTCAAAACGTCGGTGTCGCCCTCTCCGTACAGAATCTTCAGCCTGAATGAGGAGTTCGCCATAGAAAAAACCAGTCAGTCCTTTCTGTGCTGCTCGAGTCCACGGTAGCAACCGTCCCCAGGTGCGAGTAGGTCACTGAAGGCGTACGACGAACGCGATTGGACTGGCCCGAAAGTTTGAAGGGGTCGAACAGGCGGCAGGGCGGCAGCCGTGGTTCGCAGACGCGCCATTGGTAACCGCCAAATGGCGGGCCCACTCTCAACTTCCGGCGGGGTGTGTCGTACAAATTCGGATTGCCAACGCCTTAAGGTGTGCAGTGAAAAATCGACGCAGGCAAAATATTGAAAGGCTGGAATCTCAGCTTCACCGAGCCAAAACTGGACTTCAGGTAAGGCAGAAGCAAACGGCTATATTGGAATACCAGCAGCGAACCACGCGAATTCAAGGCGTGACGCGATTCAGCGACAATTTCCTGACGAAGCTCTTCAGTTAGCAGGCTGTAGGGCAGACTCGAGATGATGTAGTCTGCGCTGGCGAAGCCCTGCTCGATCAAAATCCGTCGCACGTGTGCCGCCGACCCATGCACGATTCGCAGGCGTGGATCGCGAATGGTCGCGCCTAAATACTGCACAAAATCCAAATTGACCTCGATTACCACGAGAACGGCATCGGATCGCATTCGCTTGAGAAGCTCTCTGGTGATCGTTCCCACTCCGGGGCCGAACTCTATTAGGACGCGCGCCCGCTGCCACTCGATTTGGGTCATAAGATCTTTCACGAGAAAGCGAGAACTTGGCACGATCGATCCCAGCATCGACGGGTGCTTAAAGAAATTTCTTGCGAAAAGGGCCATGGGATTGATGGACACAGGCGCATCGTGAGCTGGCTGGCATTCCATTCGAGGCTATCCTCAGTAAGACATTCATCGTAGCTGATGTGATATTGGAATCTCGACACTGAAGTAGCTGACGATCGGGTACTTTGGTCACTATTCGCGATTACAGAAATACGTCGAACGTATTATTCGGTCACACCAGTAGGGATGCGGTCTGGGGTAACTTGTTTCTTCACTGTCGGATCGTGGACAATCACGATAATTTCTCCGGGATTTCTGCCGCTCAGAAGGATAGCCAGTTGCGACCGATCGCTCAGACTCTGCTACGGTTACTCACAGGATCTTATTTCCTTTTTTCCTCTCTTTACTGTTTGCTGGCATTCCTGCCTTATACGTATTGCGCGTTTATCAAGGCTCCGCCATATCCAGCGATGCCATGGTTTGCGCATCATCAGGCGTTGTTATATTGGCTAGCAGCCGCAGCAGGGCTTGTTGCGAGCGATTACGTTTGGAAACGCTCTAAACCGAGCCGGACCACGTTGGGGTTGGCGATTGCGGTGGTGGCATTCGGCATCTACGTAAGCGGACGTCCTTTCCTTGCCTCATTGCAAAGCGACGGTACCGCGTATTGGTGGAGCTTGGCGTCACTATTGCCCTTAATTGCCTTGACTCTACTTTCTGGCCACGCTCCCAAACCGAACGATGATTCTGAGAGGCATCCTGCCCTTTTCAAATATTCCTTGGGCGTGGTCGTTGCTCTCGTCGTGAGCGCGGTGTATGTCGTTTCCAGTCGTATCCAGGTATATGGGGAAACCCGCAAGGTGGCGTTCTCCGCACAGTTTTTGAATGCGGTAGCCTGGAGCATCATCTCCCACTTGACGGTAGCTCTCATTGTTTTGTCGATCCTTAATCTCATTCGCGTAGTCGCATCACGCTGCCGCAAGCCCGGACTATATCGCCAGTGGCTGCTGGGGATCTGCATAACGATCGTTCTGGGTTTTGCGATGGCTCGCTTCCTCGATAGCGCGATGAGCTTCGACGGATGGGGCGCGTATGTTTATGCATTCGCGCTATCGGGAACAGTGACGCTTTGGGGGTTTTCGATCGCGCTACCGTTGCGTCCTCCGAAGAGCTCTTCCGAAGAGCTTGGGTGGTGGCAGAAGGCAACAACGTGGGTAATCCTTGCTCTGCTTGTTGGACTTTCCTTGGCGTCGCATTCGCTGATTGGCGGCGAAGACTGGAATGGACTCGTTGCAAGCACCTGGGTTGGGTTCTTTTGGATTGCGATCAGTCTTTGCATCGCCAGGCTCCAACCTCGGCGGGCGGCCTACCCCATCGCGTCTGTTCTCGGGATTCTTGTCGCGGGCGTTTTACTTTATGAGGGAGTGCAGTTTACTAAAATTCTGTGGAGTAAACCGCTTGGCTCAACGGATGACGAAATCTCGCTTAACCTCGAAGAGTACGGTGCAAGAGATGCCTCGTTTCAGTTTGCCCATCACTTGCTAGGCAACGGCCGCCACGAAAAGTGTGGTGAGCTGTGCAGGATCCTGCGCGAGTACACTAACGTTCGCGACACGCATATCAGCCAGGGTGTCAGACTCGTCGATCATCTTCTTCCCGCCCAGGGCGAAACACCGAACATTTTCATCTTCGTCGTGGATTCGATGCGCGCTGATTATCTGGGTGCATACAATCCAGGTGTCGACTACACGCCTCACCTCGATTCGCTGGCGCGCGACAGCATCACCTTTCACCATGCGTATACGCATTACGCTGGCACCTCGCTATCCGAGCCGTCGATTTGGGCTGGTGCAGAGCTCTTACACGCGCACTTTCCGCAGCCGTTCGACGAAGTGAACAGCTTGCGTATGTTGGCTAAGACGGACGGCTACGAACTTGTTGTTAGCTATGACAGTGTGCTCCGGCAGCTCTTCTCGGCCTCGGATACGGTAACTAAGCTCGACATTGATAAGGACACGTGGAATCGTTTCGAGGCGTGTTCCACCATTGCGGAATTGGAATCCCATCTTGATGGGCGGCAGAATAAAAATCAACCTGTGCTCTTCTACGCGCAGCCGATGAATGTCCATCAATTTGCGCGCAATGATGTTCCGTCGCCGAATTCGCAGCACTGGCCCGAGCGTCCGGGCATGACCCGGCGCATAACCTACGAGGTGCATTGGGTGGACTCATGCCTTGGTGGGTTTCTTGATTATCTGAAACAGCAGGGTATGTACGACGATAGCGTGATAATCGTGGCGAGCGACCATGGCGATGCCACCGGGGAATTCGGACGCTCTAGCCATTCGACTCTGATATGGCCTGAAATCATTCGCGTTCCTCTGATCGTCCATGTGCCTCAGCGGATGCGCTCGCGCCTGATCTATGATGATACTCGGCTGTCCACGCTGTCCGACATCGCACCGACGCTATACTACCTTCTGGGCCACCGACCAATTCTCCAGCACCCTTTGTTCGGACGACCGCTACTCGCTGAAACCAAGCGGGAGTTGGATGCGTATCCCCAAGAGGACTTGTTTTTAGCTTCGGACGTGCGTGCGGTTTACGGCGTTCTCTCCGCGGATGGGCGCTACCTGTACACAACCTACGACTCACCTGACCAAAGCTACCTGTTTGACCTGTCGATAGATCCCAACGCACAGCATAGTATTTTGACACCTGCACTTAAGCGGCACTACGACGAGCAAATCCTCGACCGATTGCAGTTCACCGGGAACTACTACGGGTATAAGCCCGGAGTGGGTTCGTTGCTGGCGTCCGCTTCACGCTGAAATTCGGCAGAACTCGCAGTCCACCGATTCAGCGCGTCGCTCGTTGCCAAAGAACTGCTGCATTTGCCACGGGCATACCCCTCATTCGAGGAGGGCACCAGTCCATCTGGGGATTGCGAGCGGGCGGGTAACTGCGTAATTGGCTGATTCCAAGCCTGTTGATCAGTAATTGAATTTCGGCGAAGTCCTAGCACATCTGCCAGTGGACCCTCACGGTGGCCCGGAGCCACAGTAGCCTCCTCTACAAATTCCAAGTCAGCTAATCCCAAATTTTTCCATAAGGAGCAAACTATGCCTCTTACGCCCGATCAACGGAATGCGATCGCAAATGAATTGAAAACCTTTGGAGCCAGCCTGAATCTTTCTGACGACCAGAAACAGAGGCTGCAAACTTTCATGACCGAAGCATCGGAAAAGTTACAGGAGTACAAGCAGCAGAATCCCAATGCCTCGAAAGAGGACCTGCTCAAGAAACTGTCGGACAACCGCGCGCAAATTCGTCAGCGGCTGCAGAATTTCTTCACGCCCGAGCAACTTTCGAAATGGGATGCGGAAGTATCGAAAGCGAAGGAGTTCCTAGGACAGAAGATGGCTGCTTAGAAGATTGCGATCAACGGTTCTCTTTGGCCCTGCCGAAATCTTTCCGATTCGGCCGGGTCCTTTTTGTAAGAGGTCGTTACTCTAATCTACGATGGGTTACTGGGAACCGGTTTCCGCCCTTCGATCAGACGAATCTTCGAGCAACTAACCCCTAGCTCTAGGTGCCTGCTATCGTCCTTTTACTGATAAGTAACAGGGCTGGTTCCTCAGGCGACAAAATCTCTTTGTTAGTTTTGACAGTTTCCGGGTACATGACTACTCTTTCAAATCAACTCTCCGAGTCGTAACCGGTTCTTCCCGACGGTGAATAACTTCGCCCTTCTCTGGAGAGGGAGGTTTCCATGCGGAGCCTCCACGTCTTTGTCGCGCTCCTTCTCGCTTCCCTGCTCCCGGGCTGCAGCAGTTCGAGTTCGCATTCCAATCCCAAGACTTTGCAATCCGTCGCAGTCACTCCGGCGCAACCGTCCGTCGCGCTTGGAGTCCAGCAGCAATTCAAAGCCACGGGAATGTACAGCGATGGCACCTCCCAGGACCTGACCAGCACGGCCGTGTGGACTTCTTCTCAGACCGCCGTGGCTACGATCAGCCCGGGCGGGTTGGCCATCACAAAGGCGACCGGCACGTCGAGCATCACTGCTATGTCCCCCAGCGGCGTAAGCGGTTCCACGATGCTCACGGTCACTGCGGTCTTTGGCGGTATTGTGGGGACATCGGCCGTAAACACTACCAGCGCTATGCTGACTTCGATCGTGGTTACTCCGGGCAACCCCGGAATCGGAGTGACTGCCACTGAACAGTTCACGGCCACCGGTCATTTCAGCGACAGTTCATCACTTAACTTGACCCGACAGGTTACGTGGTCTTCGTCGGAGGTTGGCGTTGCGGTGATCAATTCGAGTGGAATAGCAACGCCCGTTGCCACCGGGTCATCAACCATCACCGCTACGCTGAAGGGAGTGAACGGTTCTACTGTACTCACGGTTCATTAAAGAAGGACGTTCGACGGGTGCGTCCACATGAGATCGTGACGACGGTGCGGAATCGATGATCACTCGGTGTGCGTAGTACCCGTGAAGTCCTGACTCGATCCGCTACACATCCAGCCGATTCGAGCCTGCGACCTTTCCGTACCAGTAACCGGAATCTTTAATCGTGCGCTTCTGATCCCGGTAATCCACGTAAATCAAGCCATAGCGCTCCGTCTGGCCGTTTGCCCACTCAAAATTGTCGAGCAGGCTCCAGGCATGAAATGAACGAAGGCGCGCGCCGTCGGCGATGGCTCGCGCCAGCTCGGCAAGTTCGTTGCGGAAAAATTCGATTCGTCGCGTGTCGGGCACACGGCCGTTCTCTTTGTCGTACGGCGCATCAAGATAGCCGCAACCACTCTCGGTCATCTCAATGATGGGGTTGTTGTACTCCCGCGAGATCTGCATGACCAGGTCGTAGATACCGCGCGGCCACACTTCGAGTCCGGATTCAGTGATCGGCCCTTCAGTTGGCATCGCTGCACGGAAGCGCGTATAGGGATCGCGTCCGGTTGCCGGATCGGCTTCTATTTCCGTGCCGCTGAAACTGCCGCCGCTAAAGGCCTGCGTCGAACTCGCGTCTGAGATGACGCGCCGCGTGTAGTAGTGAAAGCCCACCCAGTCGAGTGGCGCAAGCAGGATCTTTTCATCGCCCGGCTTGACTCCCATCTGCTCATACGGAGGCTCGCCCACGAACGCTTTCGGATACTGGCCCTTCATGGCGGCTTCGAGAAAGAACACGTTGTTCATCGCGTGATAGCGCGCAGCCGCGGCGCGGTCCGCCTCGGAGTCCGTCTTCGGATACGCCGGACACATGCCATATGCGCTTCCCACCGTTGCCTTCGACGAAGCAGCCTTGATGGAACGAAGCGCCTGCGCCTGAGCAAGTGCAACGGTGTGCGCCGCTTTCAGAAAGTCGCCGAAGTTTGCGCGTCCTGGCGGAAACGCACCCACGCCGTAACCCATGTACGTGAACGACCACGGCATATTGAACGGAGCCCAGACCGTAATTCGATCGCCAAGATGTTTGGCCAGGATGCCGGCGTAGTCGGCGTAGTATCCGGCCAGGTCCCGGTTGGGCCAGCCTCCACGATCTTCAAGCGCCTGCGGCAGGTCCCAGTGATAGATCGTGCAAAAAGGACGCAGGCCGTTCTCGAGCATCGCATCCACGACTCGGCTGTAGTGATCGACGCCCTTCATGTTCGGCGCGCCCGTTCCCGAGGGCTGAATGCGCGGCCACGAGATCGAGAAGCGATAGCTCTTCTGGTTGAGACGCTTGGCGAGCGCCATATCCTGCGCGTAGAGATGGTATTGATCGCAGGCGACATCCCCCGTCGTGTTGCCTTTCACCTTGCCGGGAGTGTGCGTGAACCGGTCCCAGATCGATTCGCCCTTGCCGTCCTCATTCCACGCGCCCTCCACCTGGAACGCAGCCGTAGCCGTGCCCCAGAAAAAGCCATCCGGAAAACGCGCCTGTTTCACATCTGCAGATGGGGCTGCAGCGGGGATGGGATTCGCTGCGGCGCAGCCTGGGTTGCTGCCGAATAGCGTTGCACCAGCTGCTGCCGCCAAGGACGTGCTAACAAATTGCCGACGGTTCAAATCGTCCTCCCAAGAAATCAACGGAAGGAAGATACTCTTTCGTCGCGCTATGGTCGATTCAGCGACGCACTCGCCTTTGCTTCATCGTGCTGGCTTTGGGTGGATGGGATGTCTTCAAAAAGGTCGCAAACGACGATACTCAAGACCAGACCAAGAATTCCGCTACTCTTTCCCCGCACTCGAATATGAACTCACCAGGCGCGCGACCGGGACGGCGAGGAAGAGTTGTCCTCCGACACCCTCGATGATGGCCAACCCGCGTGTGGCATCCAGGCGCGGGACGATGTCCCCATACCCGACCGTGACCAGCGTAACGAAGCTGAAGTAAATCGCTCCGCTTCTGGATAAGTTACTTTCCGAGAACATTCCCGGCCGAACTTGCGCAAGAGCCCAATACAAAAGGCCGAAATATACGCCGGCAAGCAGATAAGCACTTAACGTTGCAAATAGCTGCTCCGCACCAACCTTGGTGCCACTCATGGCGAAACGCAATGCCGCCGCGGCGGCGAACACCCCGATCAGCGTCCATACCGCGAGCGTGACCATCGACAGCGTCTCGAGTCCAAGCCATACCGTCAGAGGCCGCGCCACCCACGCGATCGCCATGACGATTAAAAGAGCGATCCTGTGCTTCTCTTCGACAATCGGCATGACAGCCGCAAGCAGGCAAATGGCAAGCAAGGACTCAATCAGAGTTCCGCTCATTCCCAAAGTGGCCAACACCGGGGATGCTGCCATCGTGACCAGCAGCGTGTAGAACAAAACCATGTAGCGTCGCTTGAGGTAACTCCGCCCGTAGTAACTGATTGATGATTGATTTGGAGCAGAGCTCAAAGCCTGCACGCGGGACGGGGCCCCGCTAGTCATTAGCTGGCCCGCCGCCCGATCGCAGGGTGAGGGGGTGTCACTTGATACATGAGAGCCGGTTCGGGGTGATTTTCATACCTGTACCAGTTTTGAGATCACCGAGGGTGCCGCCATCATAGGCGACCTTGTATCCGTTCTGGGCATCGGATGCGAACACCGCAACCGGAATGGCAACGCACAGAGGTAGCGCAACAGAGACGTTTCATCAAAATCTCCTAAGTGGGGAGGGCGAAGAAATGAACTTACCCACGGCTGAATAGCTCGGCAAGGTACACAGACCTTGTCGGATGTTTGGCTGTCGATATATCGTCACCCGATGGAATCGTCCAGTGTCTAGAAAGATTGACCGCGTACCGAACAGACTATAGGTGGGAGGCGATGCGGTCGGGTGAGGAGGATCACTAAGACGGGTGACAAAGTTCCGATTTAAGGTTTTGCCGGGACATTCTTCGTTTGGTCTGGGCGACGGGCGCTGCGACCCCACGTAACGGAGCCACCGCAGTGGATCACGCGATATGATCCGTGCGGCGTAGGCTTTTTCGCGCACAGGAGTGTGCGCGCCACACGAGACTCGCGCCACACGGAACGCGGGCGAGGCGCCCGCGCCACACAATTTATTAGTGCCACGACCCGCTGACGGTCGCGGAGGTGTTCATGCGGAAAATTCGTCATGCCGTGGCGATGAGTGTCGATGGCTTCATCGCCGGACCTAACGGAGAAGCTGACTGGATCAGCAACGATCCGGAGGTCGACTTTGCCGAATTCTGGGCGCAGTTTGATACCGGCGTGATGGGCCGGCGGACGTATGAAGCCGCGGTCGTCCGACTGGGCGAGAAGGCGTTCGCAGGCGTGGCAATGGTCGTCTTCTCGCGAACGATGAAACAGGAAGATCATCCGGGAGTGACGGTCATTTCGGAGTTCGATCGGGAATGGGTCGAGGCGTTGAGAGCGAAGAGCGGGAAAGATATCTGGTTGTTTGGCGGAGCGCGGCTCTTTCGGACGTTTCTGGATGCGGGCTGCGTGGATACGGTCGAGGTGCAGGTCATCCCGGCGTTGCTGGGTGACGGCGTTCCGCTGCTGCCGCCTCCGTACACTCCGGCGAAACTGAAGCTGTCGTCGCACAGAGTTTATGGTTCAGGACGGGTGGCGCTGACGTACGAGGTAAGGAGGTAGCAGCTTTCCGGCGGGGTTGGCGCCCGAGAGTCGGTTCCCACCACTCGAACGGGCCTTGCGGGACTTTGAGCGTTGTGCCGGCAATCACGTATCCGCACGCCATGTAATGTGCACGCAATTGCAGTCCAGAGGTTGGTTTTTGAACTAGGAATTCTGACAGCCGATCGTCCACAATCCGCGCGGGGCGCGGGATTTCGGGCACAGGCGTGACAACACAAGAGCCAAAACAGGAGTAGAATGCTCGGCATTTTCAGAGGAGGCCGGCATGCGCTCCACTTGTTTGCTTGCCGTTGTTTTCACTTTCGTTTTCACCCTGGCCTGTGGAACCCCGGGAATCAATCCGAATGTATCGTTCGGCACACACTTCTCCCCGCCTGCGCTGACGAAGCTTGAGCCCAACAGTGTTCCGGTCAACAGCACGCCGTTTGTCCTGACGGTCAACGGACAGAACTTCGGCGCCGATGCAATCGTCTTCTGGAACAACCTGCCGCAACGGACGATGTTCGTGAGCGCCACCCAGCTTCAGGTGTCGATCACCGCGGATGACCTGATGACGTTTGGCCTAATTCAGGTACACGTGCAAACTGCTGGGCAGACGTCGAACACGGTGACGTTCGATGTGACCGCGCAGTAAGAAAGTGAGTTGCGCTCTTCGGTTGCGGAGCTGCGCTCCGCCGGATCCTTCGGCTTCGCTCAGGGCAGGCTCCCAGGGCGTCTATCCCCACGTGAGTTGGCATGGCTCGCGCGATGGGACCGATGTGGCGCATGCGGATTTCGCGCACAGGAGTGTGCGCGCCACACAAGACTCGCGCCATCCGGAACTCGCGGGCGAGGGCGCCCGCGCCACACTGGAGTTCAGCTCGGCGAATCTGGTGCGAACGTGCCCCCCTTGGCGTGTCGCTCGAAGAATGGGAACTCGGCGCTGCCGACTTTGTCGACGTTGGCTTCGGCGAAGGCCTTCACGCGATCGAGTGAAGACTGCAGGAGAGAGTTGTAGTGGTCGAGTTGCTCGGACGGCATGTCTTCGGGAACGGGGATCAGCGAACCCACGCGCATGAGCGCACGCGAGAACGGCTTGGGCACGAGCAAACGGTCCCAGGTGTTGAGGCTCCAACAGCGGTCGATGGCGATGTGGAAGACGGCCATCGGCACGCGTGAGGAACGGGCCAGCAGCACCGGTCCGGGCTTGGTGACGAAGCGCGGGCCGCGCGGGCCGTCGATGGTGAAGGCGACGGTGTATCCGGCGTCGATCTCCTTGCGCATGCCGAGCAGGCCGCGGACTGCGCCGCGGCTCGAGGAGCCGCGCACCGGGACGAATCCAAAGCGGCGGATCATGCGGGCGGTGAACTCGCCGTCGAAGCTGGTCGAGCTCATGACGCGGATGTTGAGATTGCGCCAGAGGTAGGTTGCGGCGAAGGTGCACTGGTGCCAGAAGGAGTAAACGAACGGCCGCTGCTCGAGGCTGATCGGCGAGTTCGGTTCGCAGGAGACGGCGAAGCGCATGGTCGGCCCGATCAGGCGGACGGCGATCGTCGTGGCCCACGAGATTAGCGTGAGGAGAATGCGCTGGCCGCGTGTGAACGGAGGGCGTCCGGTAA
>Ga0126381_100006646_pt1 | contig 12812 bp, 11 predicted proteins | sample PanSoiMetPlot_28_FD_96465 | JGI IMG/M metagenome (GOLD analysis project Ga0126381, IMG submission 96465) | Tropical forest soil microbial communities from Panama - MetaG Plot_28 | ecosystem: Environmental > Terrestrial > Soil > Tropical forest > Bulk soil | place: Panama | collected 2016-02-17
AGTGAAAGGGACTAGCTCCGGCAAGATTTCAGCAAAGTCTACTCCGCCAAGACACCTTGAGAAGAGCTGAGTAGGAAACGGGTATCGAGGTTGTCATGTTTCGGGGAAATCACCCAACGCGCGTGGATGAGAAGGGCCGGCTGAAGCTCCCGGCCGAGTTCAAGCGCAGGGTTGATGAGCTGTACGGGCCTCAGTTCTACATCACCAGCAAGGACGGGAAGCGGGCGGAGATCTACCCGCTGAAGGAATGGGAAAAGATCGAGGAGAAGCTTGCCGCGATCCCCACCATGAACCCGGCGAAGAAGAAGTTTCTGGACGTGACGAACTATTACGGCCAGATGGCAGAGATGGACGCGCAGGGACGGCTGTTGATGCCGCAGATCCTGCGGGAGTCGGCGAAGGTCACGGGGGACGTGGTTGTGCTGGGAGTCCAGACGTTCCTTGAGGTCGTGAACCACGACTCGTTCAAGGCCGAGCTTGAGGCTCAGCCGATGACCGAGGCCGATCAGATGGCATTGTCGGAGTTTGGTTTGTAAGGAGTAGGCCCCCAGGGGCAGCACAGAGGCGGACGAAGATGACAAGACCGCAGCATGTGCCGGTTCTTTTAGATGAAGTAATGCAATACCTCAACGTGCGGCCAGGCGGCGTGATAGCCGACGCCACACTGGGACTCGCTGGTCACTCCTCGGAGATTGCGACGAGGCTCGGGCCTAAGGGAAAGCTGATCGCATTCGATCGCGACCCGGAGGCGATGGAACTGGCGAAGGCAAGGCTCGAAGAGCTTCGCGCAGAGTTGGGCGCGGAGATGCCGGAGATTCGGCTGGTGCCGAAGGCCTTCTCCGAGGCAGCGAACGAGATCGAGCCCGGAAGTCTGGACGGTCTGCTTGCAGATATCGGAGTCAGCAGTCTGCAACTGGACGACCCGCATAGAGGATTCAGTTTTCGGTCGGAAGGACCCCTTGATATGCGCATGGACACGCGCACAGGGGAGACGGCCGAGCAGGTGGTAAATCAGGCGGACGAAGAAGAGCTCGCCAACCTGATTTACGAATTCGGAGAGGAAAGGAGGTCGCGGAGAATCGCCAGAGCCATTGTAAGGGCCCGGCCGATTACGACGACGGCGGAATTGGCAAGAGTCGTATCGGCCGCGGCCCCAGCAATGAAAGGCGACAAGATCCATCCCGCGACGCGGACCTTTCAGGCGCTTCGAATTCGAGTGAATGACGAGCTGGGAGAGATCAGGACGCTGCTTGAGAGCGCGCCATCTCTGCTCAGACCGGGCGGAAGGCTGGTAGTGATCAGCTTCCACTCGCTGGAAGACCGGATCGTGAAGGACGCGTTCCGGGAGGCCAGTCGCAACAAAGTGTACGAGGTTTTAACGAAGAAGCCGGTGATAGCCGGTGAAGAAGAAGAAAGACGGAACCCGCGGTCAAGGAGCGCAAAGCTGCGGGCGGCAATGAAAGTTTGATCTTTGACGTTCTTGGTTCTGGATGGAATTGATGTTCGTGGAGACAAGTGATCGGGCCGGGGTTGTCCCACCGTGCTTTCAGGCGAAAGACAACCCGTAACAAACAGTCCCTTCCTCACATAGCAACCCCGGTCCGGTTTCGCTTTGAGGAGTGGCGAGAGAGCAGAGAAGAGTGGGAGGGGCGCGATGGCAACGTCGGCGATGGCAGGACACGAGATCGAGATGATGGGAGTAGCAGCGAAGCCGCAGCGGCGCACGGAGTCGCTGGCGGAGCGCAACCGAGCTTTGTTTGAGGCGCAGCGCAAGGCGCGCCGCGGCCCCACGCCAGAGGTCTTCTTCGCCAAGCACATCGACAACACGCGGCTGGTGAAGGCCGACGATCCGGAACGTCGCCGCGAGATGAGGCACTTCGCTGGCGTGATGAGCATACTCTTCGTGCTGGTGATGGTGTATGTGTGGCAGCACTTCCAGGCGATTGAGATCGGCTACCGTGTCGAGGCGCAGAAGCAGCAGGTGGAGCAGTTGCGCGAGGAGAACCGTCAGCTTCGTCTGACGGAAGCGCAGCTGACTGACCCGGAGCGGATCGACAAGATCGCCAGGCAACTTGGCTTGAATGAGCCGCAGCCCGGGCAGGTCGTTCATCCGGATGGGATCGAGTCGAATGCGAACACTCCGGTGTGGGCGCAGGCGAAAGCTCCTGCGTTGGTTGCGCGTTAGTTGGTCGAGTCACGAGTTAGCAAGTCAGCGAAGACAGGATTGCAATGAACAAGGCGCCACGGCAGACGTTAACCGCCCCGATCAGGAGGATACGGTTCGTCTACGTGGCGTTGTTCTTCTGCCTGTGGACGGCGGCGCTGGGGTTGCGGCTGGTGTGGCTGCAGGTTGTGCGTCACGGCGACTTCGTGGAGCGCGCAGCAAAGCAGCAGCAGCGGACATTTGAGGTGGCTCCGCGCCGCGGAGTACTGTACGACCGTAATTTGAAAGAGCTGGCGATGACTGTGCTCGTCGACAGCATCTACGCGGTGCCGAGCGAACTGGGAGAGAACAGAGCTTCGACTGCGGAGATCTTGGCGAAGATCGTGCACGCCGACGCGGGAGACAATTTCACGTCGCAACAGCAGATGCTTGCGCGGTTCAATGCTTCGCGCAACTTCGCGTGGGTGGCTCGCCGTGTCGATGCGGAGACGGCGACGCGAGTGCGCGAACTGAATCTGAAGGGCGTCTACTTTCAGAAGGAGTTCAAGCGCTTCTATCCCAACAACGATCTCGCCGCGCAGGTCCTTGGATACGTCGGCACCGACGATACGGGACTGGGCGGTCTGGAGCGGGAGTTCGACGAAGACATGCACGGCACCCCGGGCCACATGCTGACGGCTCTTGACGCGAAGCGGCACGTCTACGACAGCGAAGAGAGTCAGCCGATGCCTGGCGAGAACCTGGTGCTGTCGATCGACGCGAACATTCAGTACATCGCCGAGCGTGCTCTCGATGCCCAGATGGAGAAGATGAAGGCGGCGCACGGCACCGTCGTCGTGCAGGACCCGCACACCGGGCAGATTCTTGCGCTGGCCATCGCGCCGCGCTTCAATCCGAACGACCAGCGGCACATGGATGCCAGCGTTCTCAAGAACCTTGCGGTGAGCGACGTCTATGAGCCGGGTTCAACCTTCAAGCTGGTCTCGTACGCTTCTGCGATCGATGCAGCAGGAGTGGAGCCCACCGATATCGTCGACTGCCAGAATGGTGCGATGACAATGTTCGGCCGAACACTGCATGACGATAAGTCCGATCACTTCGGTCGCGTGACCGTGCAGTATGCGCTCGAGCACTCCAGCGACGTCGGCGCAGCGAAGATGGCGCTGAAGCTCGGCAACCAGAAGTTTTACGAATACATGAGGGCCTTCGGATTCGGTGATCGCTCGGGCATTGAGCTACCCAGCGAGACCCGTGGCCTGCTGCGGAATCCACATAAGTGGGACGCGACCAGCATCCTGTCGCTCGCCATCGGCCAGGAGATCGGCGTCACCCCAGTCCAGTTGGTGACGATGGTGAGCACGATTGCGAATGGTGGAGTGTATATGCCTCCGCACATCCTGGTCCAGTCCACGGACCAGATGAAGGGCGATCCCCGGCTTCAGCCCGTCGCCTTTCGACCTGCCAATCAGCTGCCCGCTACGCTGCCTGACGGAGCGCATCGCGTCATCAAGGAGCTTACCTCTGCCAAGATGCGCAGCATGATGCAGGGCATCGTTACGGAAGGCACCGGAAGGAAAGCGGCGCTCAATGGATACAGTGCAGGCGGCAAGACCGGCACGGCGCAGAAGATCGATCCCGCGACCCATACCTACTCCCACACAAAGCTCGTCGCGAGCTTCGCAGGCTTCGCTCCGGTCAGCAATCCAGCGATCTCCGTTGCGGTTGTGATCGATACTCCTACTGTCGGTTCGCGTTACGGCGCTGAGACCAGCGCTCCTGTCTTCGCAGAGGTAGCCCAGCAGGTGCTTGAGTATCTCGGCGTCCCGCACGACCAGCCGCTAAAGACGAAGGCCGAGCAGATGCAACTCGCCAAGAACGTCGAGCCCGACGACTCGCTCAGCGACAACGGCGCCAACCTGGACCAGATGTTCGCGGACATCAACAACCTTCCGGCAGACGATCCGCTGCGCGCGCCGGCGAATGGGGTCTCGGCGGCCGACGAGAAGCCGCTGGCGGCGAAGGCAGAGGCGCCTGCTGCTAACAAGACGGCAGAGAACATCGCCAGCAAAGGATCGCGCATTCTGAATCTGCTGCCGCAGAATGTGCTTGCCACCTTCCGCGCGAACGACGGCGCGGGCACAGGCTCGTTCGGCGCACAAGGCTCCTCGGCTGCGCTCTCAGCCCCGCAGATCGTCCCGGCTGTGCAGACGCGCGGCGACGGCGGCGTAGTCGTGGATGCAAGCCGTCGTGTAGCTGTGCCGTCGTTCGAGGGAGCATCGCTGCGCACCGTCGTTGAGAGGGCCGATAATGCGGGTCTGCGGGTGCAGCCCGTCGGAAGCGGTCTCGCCAAAGAGCAGGCGCCTGCTGCAGGAACGATGGTTCCTGCCGGGACCGAAGTCGTTGTTCGCTTCGCGCGATAGCCAGTTCAGATTTCGGACAGCTTAGAATCGTTGGGTATGGACTGGAACGACATGCTGCACGAGGTCGCGACGCTGAAATACGCTGAGGCGCCGGCTGGAGTCTCGGGCGTGCAGTACGACTCGCGGCGCGTGCGCTCCGGTGATCTCTTCGTCGCGATGCGCGGTGGAAGCGCAGACGGCAATCGCTTCATCGAAGCCGCTATCTCGCAAGGCGCAACAGCAGTCATCACGGATTCCAGCGAAGCCTACGAAGAGCTGCGCCGCGAGCACGCGAATCTTGGCGCAGCACTGGTCGAGCATGGCCGCCGAGCGCTTGCCGAGGCGAGTTCTGCGCTCTTCGGGCATCCACAACAGCACATTGCGTTGATCGGAGTCACCGGGACCAACGGCAAAACCACGACGGCATTTCTTCTGGAGGCGATGCTGCGCAGCGTCGGTCGCCGTTGCGTGCTGATCGGGACGATCGAGACACATGTGGCTGGCCAGGTACGCGAGTCGCCACATACAACCCCGGAGTCTCGCGATGTCCTCGAACTCTTCGCTGAGGGTATCAGGGCTGGCGCAACCGAGGCGGTGATGGAGATGTCGAGCCACGCGCTCGAGCAGGAACGCGTGTGGGGACTGCCTGTGGAGGTTGCAGTGTTCACCAATCTCACACAGGACCACCTCGACTACCACGGAACCATGGAACAGTACTTTGCAGCAAAGGCAAGACTGTTCGAAGGAGTCGGCACACCGCCTCCACGCATCGCCGTGCTAAACGTCGATGATCCCTACGGCGAAAGGCTCGCAGCCTCGATTGAGCGATCGCAGGTCGTCCGGTATGGGCTGAGCGCGATGGCCGATTTTCGGGCTGAGAATGTGCGGATGCAGGCAGGCGATACATGCTTCCATATGGTTACACCAGTCGGCGAAGTGGAGGTCCGGTCGCCTCTGACTGGTCGGGTGAACATATACAACCTGCTGGCTGCGAGCGCCGCCGCCTGGGCACGTGGACTGAAGCTTGATGAGATCGCGCGCGCGGCCGATGCAGGCGCCCAGGTGCCGGGACGCTTCGAGGTCGTGCCTTCGGCCAACGGTGTCGCAGTCGTCGTCGATTACGCCCACACCGACGATGCGCTGCGTAACTTGATCGCCTTAGCTCGTGAGCTGGTGCACCAGCGCGGCAAGGGCCGCGTGATTACGCTCTTCGGCTGTGGCGGAGACCGCGATCGCACAAAGCGTCCGCGGATGGGCCGCGCGGCGGGTGAGGGAAGCGATCTGGTCGTGCTGACGAGTGACAATCCACGGAGTGAGGATCCCGGCGCGATCATTTCCGAGGCGCTGGTCGGTGTGAAAGCAACGGGAACCGAATGCATCGTCGAAGAGGATCGCGCAAAGGCGATTGCGCTCGCAATTCGTGCCGCGCGTGGCGGAGACATTGTGCTGATTGCAGGCAAAGGACACGAAAAAGTGCAGGTTCTGAAGAGTGGTGCGGTGCCCTTCGATGATGTGGCGGTCGCAGCCGATACCTTGAAGGAGCTTCAATGAAGCTGACGCTGGGGCAGATCGCCGACTGGATTCATGCAGAAGGAGACTTCGATACAACAGCCGAAGCGCAGGGTTATTCGATCGACTCGCGCACAATTGGAGCTGGCGATCTCTTCTTTGCCGTGAAGGGCGAGCGTTTGGACGGTCACGACTACGTCGCAGCCGCGCTCGCCGATGGAGCCGTAGCTGCTGTCGTGAGCAACGCCTGGCTGGTGCCGGCAGAGGTCGACGAGACGAAGCTGCTGCGCGTCGCCGAGTGTGAAGGCTGTGTTCTGACAGCGCTGCAGAGGCTGGCGCACGCGGTTCGGCGCGCGTGGGGCGGCCGTGTGATCGGTGTGACCGGATCTGCCGGAAAGACGACCACGAAAGAGGCGGTCGCCCAGGTGCTCAGTGCGCGTTTTCGTGTGCTCAAGTCTGCGGGCAATCTCAACAACGCATTCGGTGTGCCGCTGCAGTTGCTGAGGCTTGAACCGGAGCACGAGGTCGCGGTGATCGAGATAGGGATGAATCACGCGGGCGAGATCGCCGCGCTGGCGAAGATCGCGGAGCCCAACTGGGCCGTCGTCTCGAATGTCGCACCCGTCCATATGGAGTTCTTTCGCGATGGCCTGGCAGGAATCGCGCGCGCCAAGTACGAGCTGGTGGAGGCGTTGCCTCCCGATGGCCTAGCCGTGCTGAACGCCGACGATGAGTACGTGAAGATGTTCGGTCGCGGTCTGGGCGATCGCGCCATCTTCTACGGTACTGGCGCAGACGCGCAGGTGCGTGCGGAGAACATCGAAGAAGCCGGAGTCCACGGCGTTCGCTTTGACGCAGTAACTCCAGGCGGACGCGAGTCAGTGCAGCTCAGGCTGATGGGACGCCACAACGTGCTGAATGCGCTTGCCGCAATCGCCGCCGGTCTGCGAAGCGGGATCAGCCTGAAGGAGTGCGCCACAGCGATAGCCGAGCTGCGTCCGCCGGACAAGCGCGGCGAGGTGCTTCAGTGGCGTGGCGCGACGTTGATTAACGACTGCTACAACTCGAACCCCCGCGCGCTGGACGCGATGGTAGATGCCCTGATGGCGACGCCCGGCAGCCGCCACATCGTGATCGCGGGGGAGATGCTCGAACTCGGCCCTGAGGCTGCCGCCCTGCACGCAGCGTGCGGTCAACGCATGGCCGAGCGTGGTGTATCGGCCGTGGTGGCCGTGCGCGGCGCGGCCAAATCATTGGCAGAGGCCGCCCGCCGGAACGGTACGAGTACAGTCTTTGTCGAGAACCCGGAGGAGGCTCGCGTCTGGCTGCAGTCCAACATACGTTCCGGTGATGTTGTGCTCCTCAAGGCCTCGCGAGGCGTCCGGCTGGAGCGAGCCCTTGCAGACCTCGGAGACTGAAACGCGCCAGAATGGAGTTTGGTTCGCTGCTGAAAAAATGCTCCCGGAGCGAGTCCACTGCGCCTGTTAAGATACGTCTAGGCGGCAGCTTGATCGCGGCCTATTCCTGTGGACTCCATCAAAGGCGGACGTTTTGCTCTATTGGCTGCTGTATCAAAAGCTGTTTCCATACTTTCGCCTGTTCCGCATCTTTCGCTACCTCACGTTTCGCACGGTCTTTGCGAGCCTGACGGCGCTGATGATTGGCTTGCTGATTGGCCCCTACGTTATCGAGCGCCTGCGAGAGTTCCAGATCGGGCAGTACATCCGCGAAGAAGGCCCGCAGTCGCACCAGAAGAAGAGCGGCACGCCGACAATGGGAGGCGTGCTCATCTGCATCTCCATCCTTGTCCCTACCTTGCTATGGTCTGATCGTTCGAATCCCTATGTCTAGCTGGTGATGCTCTCGACCCTGACCCTCGGAGCAATCGGCTTTGCCGACGATTACATCAAGGTCGTGCATCGCCGGAACCTCGGGCTGACGGCGCGCGCCAAGCTTGGCCTGCAGCTACTCGCAAGTGCAGGAGTGGCGATTACGCTGCTGCGCTTGGAGGTCCACGGCGGCTACTCCACCAAGCTGATGTTCCCGTTCCTCAAGCGCTTCCGGCCAGATCTTGTCTGGGAATGGATGGGGCACATCCCGCACATGCACTGGCTGGCATTCGTGCCCTTCGTTGTCTTCGTGATGCTGGTCATCGCCGGGGCTAGCAACGCCGTCAACCTGACCGACGGCCTCGACGGTCTCGCTATCGGTTGCACCATCGTTGCCGCCGGCGCGCTCACGGTGCTGACCTACGTCAGCGGCCACGTCGTCTTCTCCGACTATCTCGAGCTGCAGCGTATGCCGATGGTCAGTGAATTGACCATCTTCTGCGGGGCGATGGTCGGGGCAAGCATTGGCTTCCTGTGGTACAACGCACATCCAGCGGAGATCTTCATGGGCGACGTCGGCTCGCTCGCCCTCGGTGGCGCTATCGGCACGGTTGCTGTTGTCATCAAGCAGGAACTTCTGCTGCCCTTCATTGGCGGCGTGTTTATCCTTGAGGCGCTCAGCGTGATGCTGCAGGTAGGAAGCTATAAACTGCGCAACGGCAAGAGGATCTTCAAGATGGCTCCGCTGCACCATCACTTTGAGCTGCTCGGCTGGTCGGAGTCCAAGGTGATCGCTCGGTTCTGGATCCTGGCGCTCATCTTTGCGCTGCTGGCGCTGACGACGTTGAAGCTGCGCTAGCAGCTGTGGTCTGATTAGGAACTGCTATGGAACTCAAGAACAAACGGGTGTTGGTGGTTGGGTTGGGTAAGTCCGGGTTGTCGGCGGCGATGTTTCTGCGCCGGCAGGGAGCACGGGTTACGGTGAGCGATGCGCGCAGCGCGGTGGCGCTGGCGAAAGAGATTCCTGCGCTGCTCGACGCAGGAATCATGGTGGAGAGCGGCGGCCACGGGTTGCTGACCTTCCGCCGGCAGGACCTGATCGTCGTGTCGCCCGGTGTTCCGATGGACACGCCCGAGGTGAAGCAGGTGATCGGCTACGGCATGCCGGTGATCGGCGAACTGGAGTTGGCGAGCCGCTTTCTGAAGGGCCGCGTTGTCGCGATTACAGGTTCGAACGGCAAGACGACCACGACAACCCTGTTGGGCAAGATCCTGAAGGAAGCCGGATTGCCGACGCTCGTCGGCGGAAACATTGGAACGCCGGTGATCGATCTTGTGCCTGAGAGCACGGACGAGACAGTGAGCGTGCTTGAGGTGTCGAGCTTCCAATTGGAGACGATCGAGGAGTTCTGCCCGTGGATCGCGGTGGTGCTGAACATCACGCCCGATCACCTAGACCGGCATGGAAGCTTCGAGGCTTATTCGGCGATGAAGGCGCGCATTACCGAGCAGCAGGGGCCGGAAGACTTCCTGGTCCTCAACGCCGAAGACAAGCCGACCCAGATGGTTGCGGCGAAGACGAAAGCACAGATTTTCTGGTTCAGCCCGCGCCGGCCGATCAAGCAGGGAGCCTTCGTGCACGGCGAGAGCATCCTCTTTGTGCCCAGCGAGGGAGCCAAGGCCGAGCCGATTATGCCGGTCGCCGAGATTCCCCTGAAGGGCGCTCACAACGTTGAGAACATTCTTGCCGCTATCTGCGCCGCGCGGCTGGCGGGCGCTCCCGCGGAGAAGATTCGCGCCTCGGTGCGCAGCTTCAAGGCCGTTGAGCACAGGCTCGAGTTCGTCCGCACCGTCCAAGGGGTTGAGTACTTCAACGACTCCAAGGCGACCAACGTCGATGCGGCGATGAAGGCTGTCTCGTCCTTCCCGGGAGGCGTCCATCTTATCCTCGGCGGCAAGGACAAGGACTCTGATTACACGCTGCTGGGGCCGCTTCTGCGCGAACGGGTGAAGGCTGTTTACACCATAGGTTCGGCCGCGGAAAAGATTGAGCGCGAGCTTCACGGAGTCGTGAAGATGGTTGGTGCGGGAACGATTGACGTGGCGGTTCGCGAGGCCAGCAAGGCGGCGGTTCCCGGAGATGTGGTGCTGCTGGCTCCGGCGTGCTCGAGCTTCGACCAGTTTGAGAACTTCGAGCATCGCGGGCGGACCTTCCGGCATATCGTGAACGAACTGTGCTAGCAGCGGAAAGCAGATGAGATGGCGAAGAGAGTAGGGGTGGACAAGTGGCTCTTCGGAGTGGTGCTGCTGCTGGTGCTGTTCGGACTGGTGATGGTCTTTTCGGCTTCGGCCGTGATGGCGAAGGCTCAGTTCGGATCGCCGTATCCGTACATGCTGAAGCAGGGCGCGTGGGCTGTGTTGGGCATGGCAGCGCTGGCTGTGCTGATGCAAGTGGATTATCGGCGATATAACGATCCGCGCGTGGTGTTTACCGCAGTTGGCATTACGCTGTTGCTGCTGATCGGCGTCTTTGCGATGCGCGACTCGCATAACACGCATCGCTGGATACGCTTTGGCGGCTTCTTTACCTTCCAGCCTTCGGAGCTTGCCAAGCCGACGCTGGTACTGTTTCTTGCTTACTTCCTGCAGACGCGCATCCACAAGATGGACGACTGGAAGGGGACGATTCTGCGCGCTGCGCTTCCTCCGCTGGTGTTCGTTGCGCTGATCCTGAAGGAGCCGGATCTGGGGACCGCGATCGTCTGCGCTGCTGTTGCCGGACTGATGCTTTACCTGGCGGGGATGCAGGTGAAGTATCTCGGGATCGGAGTACTGTGCTCGATGCCGGTGCTTTACTACATGCTTTTTCGCGTGCCGTGGCGCAGGGCTCGCATGCTGGCGTTTATTAATCCTGAGGCCGATCCGCGTGGAACCGGATTCCATATCCTGCAGTCGCTGATTGCCGTTGGAACGGGCGGCCTCCGCGGGCTTGGGTTGATGGAAGGTCGGCAGAAGCTGTTTTATCTTCCTGAGCCGCACACGGACTTCATCTATGCGAATGTGTGCGAGGAGCTTGGGTTGATCGGCGCGCTGCTGGTGGTTGCGCTGTTTGTTGCGCTGGGTTATCGCGGGATGCGCGCGGCTTATCTTTCGACCGACCCGTTTGCGCGGTTCCTTGCGTTTGGCATTACTTCGACGGTGCTGATCCAGGCGTTCTTTAATATGAGTGTTGTGGTTGCGCTGCTTCCGACGAAGGGAATCACGCTTCCGTTTGTGTCGTTTGGCGGGACGTCGCTGTTTGTGATGCTGGCGAGTATGGGCGTGCTACTGAATGTGACTCGCGAGATTGATTGAGGTGGCTGCGAATCTTCGAGTTCTGATTGCGGGCGGTGGAACAGGTGGTCACGTTGTTCCGGCGTTGGCGATTGCGCGGGAACTGCGCGATGCGTACGGCGCAGAGGTGCGGTTTGTAGGCACGGCCCGCGGTCTTGAGACGCGGCTGGTTCCTGAGGCTGGCTTTCCGCTGGAGTTGATCAAGGTTGGCCAGCTTAAGAATGTGAGTCTTGCGACTCGGGTGAGGACTCTGTTCGATCTTCCGCTGGGCGTGCTGAGGTGCGTGGAGCTGCTACGGAGCTTTCGTCCGCAGGTTGTCATCGGGGTTGGCGGCTATGCTTCGGGGCCGGCGATGATGGCGGCGATTCTGCTGCGGGTTCCGACGCTGGCGTTTGAGCCGAATGTTGTTCCCGGGCTGGCGAACCGGTTGGTTGGCAAGTACGTCAGCGCGGCTGCGGTGAACCTGCAAGAGACGACGAAGTACTTCCGCAACGCTCGTGTGACGGGAACGCCGGTTCGGCCGGAGTTCTTTGCGATTGAGCCGAAGGCTGCCGGCCCGGCGACGCGGTTGTTGGTGTTTGGCGCGAGCCAGGGCGCGCGCGTGTTGAACGAGACGATGCCGAAGATCATGGAACGGCTTCTGGCTTCGTTTCCTAAACTGACGGTGGTGCACCAGACCGGCGCGCGGCACTCGGAGACGACGACGGCTGCTTATGAGCGGCTCGGTATTCAATCAGAGCGGCTGCGCGTGACGCCTTACCTGGACGATATGGCGGCGCAGTTTGCAGCTGCGGACCTGATTCTGTGTCGCAGTGGGGCGAGTTCTGTCGCAGAGGTTGCGGCTGCGGGACGTGCGGCGGTTCTGATTCCGTTTCCTCAGGCGGCAGACGATCATCAGAGGAAGAATGCTGAGGCGTTTGTGGCGGCTGGAGCGGCGGAGCTGATTATCGAGAGCCGACTGACTGATGAGCTGCTGCTCTCGACGCTGCGGGTGCTGCTTGGCGATGATGTTCACCGGGTGGAGATGGGTCGGCGGGCTCGGGAGCTTGCGCATCCTCATGCGGTGAAGGAGATCGCCGGACTGGCGGTCTCGCTTGTGAGGTAGACACCTCCCCCCTACTATTCGGTGCAAAGTCTTCAATAAATGCGACTTAAGTCTGGACCTCTTGCGCACGCAAGGGGCCATCTGAGTGAGCATACCGGGGAGATGCTTTACAAAACAGACCGGAGACATGCGTTACAGCGAAGCTGAACCCCTATGGTTCAGGACTCCGGTCTTGCGCACGATGATGCGGTATGCCCTGGAAAGTGAGTTCTGTTGTGGATCAACGTTTGCAATTCTTGTCGAGTTATCAAAGGGAGGAGATGTCGGTTACAGATCTCTGCCATGAATTCGGAATCTCCCGACCAACGGCCTACCGATGGATCAACCGCTACAAAGAGGTAGGCCCGGAAGGTCTTCTCGACCTAAGCCGCAGGCCACACAGTTGCTCACACGCGACACCGGACGCAATTGTGAACGCGATTCTCGCGTTGCGGGCTAAACACCCATCGTGGGGAGCTCGGAAGCTTAAAGCG
>Ga0126381_100006648_pt1 | contig 12810 bp, 10 predicted proteins | sample PanSoiMetPlot_28_FD_96465 | JGI IMG/M metagenome (GOLD analysis project Ga0126381, IMG submission 96465) | Tropical forest soil microbial communities from Panama - MetaG Plot_28 | ecosystem: Environmental > Terrestrial > Soil > Tropical forest > Bulk soil | place: Panama | collected 2016-02-17
ATACCCATCGCGGGCATGCAGGTCGGTGTGGCACATGCCGCTGGCCACGACCCGCACAAGCACTTCGTCGGCGAGCGGCGCCGGGAGGTCGAGCGTCTCGATCTCAAACGGAGCTGACCGGACCCGCACTACCGCGGCGGTGATCCTCATATGGGCGCTCCTCAAGCCTCTCGAAAATCGGTTCTCCTAGCCCCGCCTTGGGCCGAGCGTCAAACGCGGTGATTGAGATTAGCCGCGTGTGCACGCTATCCCGCGGAGCCGTATCCTTTTCCGGACATTGGGCTCCCGCTTGACCTTGTGTTCCATGCCTGGAGGTTCGATCGCTGCTTGTGGCGCACGGACTGAACGCGCGTTCGCAGTCGTCAGCTACGGGCAGGCGTTCGAGCCCTTCCTAAGGACTGACCGCCTGAGCGCCACCGAGAGGGCAATGTTGATGCCTGCGCCAAGGTTTATGGCTGGTCGCCAAAGCCAGGTTAGTACTCCTTTATGGGGCCAACCGGGCGCGGCGAGGTAGGATCTGCGAGTTACCGCTATTGTCGGCGGTCCCCGATGTCGGTCATGAATGTTCGGAAAGTACGCATCCATCTCGTCGCCGCATCTTCGGGCGAAGGTCTCCTCACTGAACGCAGAACGGCCGCTCTGCCGTGGCGGCGCGAACTGGTCTTTATGCCCCATTCCGGACCTGCATCACCCGTGCCTAGATCGACTGAGTGATAGGAAAGCAGACGTTCGCGTTTGTTGCGCTTTGTTTGGTTGATGACCTAACTGGTCATGCGCTAGCCTAGCCGGTTTCCTGAAAGTCTCACGCTGCACGTTAAAGATGAGCTTCTACCGAGCCGCGCCTTTTAATGAGGCCGTCGCCAGAGCGGATGCCAGTTCGTTCTCCCGATCAGGTGAGGACTAACTCCAACTCGGCACTTCTAGGATTAGCAGTTTAACAGTGACAACCTCAGCGAGACCTCGCGTGCGTCTGCGAAAAGCTCCGCCCGGCTGCAAGGTTAGCTGCGTTGCCCCGCAGGCGCTCGAACCAGGCGGGCCGTTCGATAACGATAAAGCGGAGCGCGATCAGGCGTCTCGCGACAGGTTGCGTGCTGAGCGCGATACTAATAAGCCACCCGGCGCGGATGATCCGGTCCGATATTCGCAACTCCGCATCGATGCAGGCGCGTAACGCGCGATACAGAATGCCGAAGACGGGTTCGCACAAGTCCTTTCCAGAGCGGTGCTCACGGGCGTTAAGCTTATTGACAACCAATCGGCATTCAAGCGCCCACAGAGAACGATTACTGGCAAGGGTTGGATCAAACGGTATATCCCAGTCCCGACAACGATCTGCAAAATATTCGAGTTTCGAAGAGAAAGCACGCAATAATTCATTGAAGTGCCGGTTATCGATGGCCGTTATCGCGTATAAATTACTATCATGACGGCGGTAGCAAGCAAGCGGCTGATATAGAGTTACGACTTCGCCGTAAAATGGAGCATTGCATTCCAAGATCGCATCCATCCAATGCTCGCGCGGGTTCCTGAGATCGAAGCCGCGATCACGCATTACGGCTTCCAGCAGCGACCGTGAGTAGGCGTTGCCACTAGCGGGGGAGTTGGGCGAACCCCCGGTGCGCAATAGCTCTGCGCGGATCATCGTCGTGTCCAGATTTCGCGGATATCTTGGTGCGGCGTGACCAATCTCTCGTCCCGTTTTGTCTATTGTGACGAGGGGGAACTGAGCCTTCACTGTCCCAGCTGTCCAGCGCGCGGCAACCGTTGAAGCCGCGTGCGCGAGGAGGAGATCATCCGAGTCCAGAAAGATTAGGATAGGATAGCGGGCAAGCGGCCAAGCACTGTTGAGTGCCTCTACCTGACCCCCGTTTGTCTCTCGCAGCACGGGCCTGACTCGCTCGCCATAGCGCGCAATTACTGCTCGTGAGTTATCTGTCGAGCAGTCGTCGACCGCAATTACCTCGCGAAAGGGGTGATCCTGGCCGAGCGCACTATCGATTGCCGACGCCAAGAACTGTTCGTTGTTGTAGTTGACGACAATGATGCTGACACCCAACGGCTCGCTCATGATCCCCTCAGCCGCGGAAGAGCACGTATTTTGTCTGTAGGCTCTGGGCAAAGGGAAATGCATCCTGATTCGTGAAAACCCCAGCGTCGGCGCCGGCAGCCGCTTCCCTCCTCTAGAGATCTCGTCCTGTCGGCAAGCCTTCTCGGCCTTGCCTCTGTCCAGGCTTTGTCGTAATGTAAGTGCAAAAATCTGCGGGCGTCAACTAAAGACTAGCTTCTGAAGCGCCGCAACGAAAATTCCGAGATTGTCCTATAATATTAGAAAGTGCATAAGTCCTAATGGCCTATAAGAATTATAGTAATTTGGTTAAACCTACACAATTTCTGTTTGAGAGCCTCTGTTATCCGGGACGAGGCGGGTGTCACTGAGCCAGATTTCATCGAACCGCGCCAGTCCCGGAGCCGACTGCGGCGCAAGCGGGACTGGACCAGGAAAGCGGACCTTCTGTCCAACGGAGAGACCGGCTGAAGGGAGAATAAGCCAGCTCGTCCCCGCCAAATCCTGCCCAGGCGGAAGACCGAAAACACCTTTGCGTTCTGGGGTCTTATCCCAACTGGACGTTTGCCGCTGATGTCCGAACCGATCATTGCTGTCGAAGGCCTGTCCAAACGTTACCTGGTCGCACACAATTCCGAGCGTCAGCTCCATAAGCGCTACACTGCGTTGCGCGACGTCATCGGACGCGAACTCTGGGATATTGCGCGCAAGACCAGGCACATGCTGCGCGGCCAGCAGGTCCTTCAGGGCGATCGGATCGAGGAGTTCTGGGCACTCAAGGACCTGAACTTCGAAGTCAAAGAAGGCGAGGTCGTCGGTATCATCGGGCGCAACGGGGCCGGCAAGAGTACGCTTCTCAAGATCCTCAGCCGCATCACTGAGCCGACCGAAGGCCGGATCGTGCTCCGTGGTCGCGTCGGCAGCCTTTTGGAAGTGGGGACCGGGTTTCATCCCGAGCTCACCGGTCGGGAAAATATCTTTCTCAACGGTGCGATACTGGGCATGACTCGTCACGAGATTTCTAAGAAATTCGACGAGATCGTGGCCTTCGCCGAGGTGGAGAAGTTTCTGGACACTCCCGTGAAATGGTATTCCTCCGGCATGTATGTTCGGCTTGCTTTCGCTGTGGCGGCCCATTTGGAGCCCAAGATCCTAATAGTGGACGAGGTCTTGGCCGTCGGTGACATTGAATTTCAGAAGAAGTGTCTCGGGAAAATGGACGAAGTCTCACGCCGGGAGGGGCGGACGATCCTCTTCGTGAGCCACAACTTGGCAGCAATCGCCCAAATGGCAGATCGGGCTCTGTTGCTGGACGCTGGATCGATAGTAATAGATGGTCCTGTCACGGAGGCGCTGTCGACCTACCTCTCAAGAGGAGCCAGGACGACCCGGTACTCCCGTCCATCTGGTCTATGTGAAACTCCCCACATCGCTGAAATCGAGGTATTGACCTCGGATCTGAATGGGGTTCACAGGTTTGGCGAGCCGCTTGAGATAAAATTTTGGATCCACCACCCAAGGCCGATGGCCAGTGGTTGCTTTTGCTTTCAGATATTCAATCAATTCCAAACCGCTGTAATCTGCTCTTCCTATTATCACGGATCGTCATTTGGTCGCGTGCCGGGCTCTACGCTTCTGGTGTGCCGTTTTCCGCAACTTTTACTTAACGTAGGCCGATATCACCTGCGTACCTGGCTGCAAGAACCGCCGCATGGCGGAGAAATTTACGAAACGCTGGACGGAGTCTGTGCCTTTGATGTGGTGCGGATCGATCAGACCCAATTTGCCGATTGGCGTTCGGACGTGTGTACCTACCACGAACGGCATGCCTGGACGGCGGTCGATGTATCCAACGACGCTCCGGCAGCCCGAGTGACGCCTTCATAGCGAGAAGTCCTGAGGAAAGCGGATACGGAGCAGGAGCCGGCGCCTCCGCTATCAGGAATTCAACCGTCGCCGCAATTTCTTGATTGCGAGTCGTGGAATAGACCGGAGCGTTTTCCCGAGATCCGGCTCGCAGAGCGCCCTGATTGCTTCCTCATATTCCTTCGTTTTTTGCTCATAAAGCGCCGGATGCACGATATTCAAACTGGTCTTTTCTGATGCCCACGGCAAGTCCGAACGCGTGGCGGCAATAGTATAATGGCAATATAGGATAGTGTTCTGTTGATACCAATAATCAACGTCACCTCTTCCCCAAACTGCAGGACGCACTATGTCGAGTGCGACATAGCCGCGACCACCAAATATCGCCCGCCAATAGTCTTGCCATTGCATGTTAATGTGTTGCAGACCAGGTTGCCCGGGTACTGCTGCAGAAAAAAGCACAATCGGGGCCGCCTCGGTCAATTTCGTGACAAAGCTGGTAGAGAGCTCTTCGGGAAGGTGCTCCGCAACTTCTAAAGACATCGCTAAGTCATAACGATCCGTGAGGCGTAATTCTGTGCGTAAATCAGCAGCCAAAAACACCTTGCTCTGTATCTCGAGCAATGCCTGATCGACATGTGGCCCATCGACCCCAAGAATATTCCGAACCCCGTTTTCCTCAAATACTTTAAGCCACGCGCCGATCCCGCAGCCTATGTCGACGACTGACCTTACAGGAAAATATTGCAATAAGATTGGGATTATGACCCGCGCAGACTGCAACGAGCCGTCGCATCTGGCTTCATAGAACTGCCGATCGTAGCGCTCAAGCTCAGACATAGCGGCCCCGGTCAAATCGGCTCACTGCGACCCCGTCTGCTGAGGACCTGCGCCGCACGCACATAGGCGTACCTGGCTGCGCCAGCCGTCTCCCAGAAGATAAAACCACGTGGACTTTTATCGCGTCGATGCACGTAACAGACGAACCGAAGGAGCCGCACACGTTCGGGTCCCCGCAAAAACAGCTTCATGTAGCACGCACCAATGCCAAGCCCGTAGGATTTCCACATTCGGGCTGAAGCGGGCGCGCGTCGTCCGTGGTGATGATGAACAATTATGTCTGGACAATATCGCCCGCTCCAACCTGCTGCGCTGGCCCGGCTGGCGGCGTCCAAATCTTCGGCAGGAAATAGCGAGCCTGCGCCAAACAACGGATCGAAACCACCGACTTCAGCAAGGACTTCGCGACGAAAGGCCATATTCGATCCTTGAACTCCCCCGGGATTGATGAAGGATTTGCCGCAAAAAATAACTGGCTCGGTGGAGTCGTTGGTCCCTATCGGGAGATCCGCGGGATCATAAAGTAAAATCCGCCCGGTTATGTAACCGAGCGACGGGTCTTGGAAGGCGGACCACACACAGCTTAAGAAATCAGATGCAGGGTAGCAATCGTCATCGGTAAAGGCCAAGATTTCACCGCTTGCTGCCACCACCCCGGCGTTACGGGCATTGCCGAGCCCCGGCTTCGGCTCTGACACGTAGCGTATCGGGAAGGGCGCGGCCTGCATAAATTCCTGGATGACGGCAGACGTCGCGTCGGTGGATCCGTTATCCACGATGATCAATTCCCAGGGCCGCTCAAATTCAAGACGCCGTATCGACTCGAGGCAGCGAACAAGCTGCGCGCAGCGATTGCGTGTGCAAATGATCAGTGAAAGATCTGGAGTTTGAGCGGCGGCTGCCATGCGCGGGATTGTAATTCGCCAAACCTCGGGGACGAGGCTAGCTGAGCAGTCCCCAGGGTCAAGCTGCGAGTTTCAACGCCCGCCGGACACGTTTGACCGACCTTTGCCTCGCGGTATCTTTGCGATGATGGTCCCCGACTCTCGCGAGTCAGGATTGGCATTCCGAATCTTGACTCACGCAAGCTGTCGACATACCCTGACTTAAACCTCCCGACACTAAGAATACAATAGATGGCCGAAATAATCACTATCGAGCCAGGCCGCCATGAGCGCAACTACTGGGTTGATCTGTGGCGTTATCGCGAACTATTTCGAGTACTCGCCTGGCGTGATCTCACAGTGCGCTATAAACAAACGGTAATTGGTGCCGCCTGGGCGGTCATCCGACCGTTTCTCACGATGCTCGTCTTTTCCGTCATATTCGGCCGCATCGCCAAGCTGCCGTCGGACGGAACAGCCCCTTACCCTTTGATGGTTTTTGCCGGCTTGTTGCCGTGGACGTTCTTTTCCAATGGGTTAAGCGAGGCTTCCAACAGCCTGATCAACAATGCCAATCTGATCAGTAAGGTGTACTTCCCAAGATTGATCGTGCCGACAGCGACGGTCGTCGTTGCGTTCGTGGACTTCTTGATCACCTTTCTGATGCTGATCCTTTTGATGGCGTGGTATCAGTTTCCGTTCGGTTGGCGGATGCTGATTCTGCCGGCATTTACGCTGTTGGCGTTTTTGGCCAGCATGGGACCGGCATTGTGGATCACTGCGCTCAATGTTAAGTATCGCGATTTCCGCTACGTTATTCCATTTATCGTGCAGTTTGGGCTCTACGTTTCACCGGTTGGGTTCAGCTCGAGTGTCATCCCGGACCAGTGGCGGCTGATCTACTCCCTTAATCCGATTGTGGGCGTCATTGACGGTTTTCGCTGGGGCGTTTTGAACGGACAGAGCCCGCTCTACCTACCAGGCTTGGCGGCAAGCATTGGTGTCGCGGCGTTTTTATTGTGGTTCGGCTTACATCGGTTTCGCAGCATGGAAAGAGGCTTTGCCGACCTTATCTGACTTCAATCGGTGATCAGCCACGTTGGCACTGTTATAGCTTTATCGAGTGGAGTTCATGGCACTGACTGACCACTCCAGTTCGAAAGGTGGCATGCTGGATCGATGTTCACCGACCAAGCAACAAGACTGGGGCCAGTCGCTATTGACGTTGTCATCTGCACTTACAATCGCGCCGATGGTCTCGACGCGGTACTTTCGGCATTATCACGGCAGCGACCCGCGGCCGATGTGACGTGGTCGGTTCTCGTTGTCGATAACGCCAGTACGGATTCCACCGCGGCGGTCGTCGATACCTATCGGTCGCGCCACCTGCTGCCCGGTCTGCGGCGTGTTCCAGAATACGAGCAGGGGCTGACGCCCGCCAGGCGACGCGGCGTGCAGGAGACGCGCGCGCCGTGGATCGCCTTCATTGACGATGACAATATCCTTGAGCCAGGATGGCTGGATGCGATTGCTGATACGATTCGGTTACGCCCGGGCGCAGGTGCGATCGGCGGCCGCGTTGTACTCGATTGGGAGCGTCCACCGCCGGCCACCTTCAAGCGCTTCGGCTTCTGCTTTGCCGAGCAGGACCCAGGGGGAGTGGCTAGCGAACTAAATAACCTCGTTGGCGCCGGCATGGTGGTGAGCCGCGAGGCGCTCGTCGAGTGCGGCTGGCTCGAACGCCCGCTGCTCGCCGACCGAGTTGGCAAGCGGCTCATCTCTGGCGGCGATGTCGAAATCGCGCAACGGATCCGGGGTGCCGGCTATTCTCTTTGGTTCACCCCGGAGGCGGTGCTGCTCCACCGGATCCCCGCCAGTCGCGCAAGCTGGCATTATCTGCTCCGTGTCAATTACGGTTTGGGGGGAAGCGAGGCGCTCGTTGGTGCGCTCACCTGGCCAGGCGATTGGCAGTCGTGGCGGCGCACCGCGCAGTGGCGCGTGATCAAGACACTGGGGCGCGCGCTCGTAAGACCACACGGTTTGGTAGGGACTTTAGCCTCGCTGTCATTCGCGATCGGCGCCGCTCGCGGGGTCGGTGCGTGCGCCGTGATGACCGCCGAGGAGCGGCAGGCGCTGCTTGGCGCTGCGGTACGCAAAAAGAAGGCGCTCTCGAGGAAATGAAAGCGAAATTACCGCTCGCACGGCCATCACTCGTCCAGTTGGGTCTAAGGGGAGACTATCTTCTGCTAAGAGCCCGCGCCGCATAGATATAGGCGTATTTGATGGCGCCCACCGGCTCCCATAAGACCGATCTCGGGCTCCACCTGAAGCGTCGGCGGGCTTGATACACACTCCGCGCAAACGCCAAAAACTGGTGCCCTTCCAACAGCAGCTTCATTTGATATGCGCCGACCCCTATCCCATAGGACTTCACGAGCCTTGGAATGTCGGGCGCTTTGCGTCCGTGATGGTGTCGCACAATTACCTCCGGACGGTATTCCCCTTTCCAGCCAACAGCACTGGCGCGTGCCGCTGCGTCCACATCCTCGGCGTTAAACAATGCACCGGGTCCGAACAGCGGATCAAACCCACCGATTTCCGCGAGAACCTTCCGCCGAAAGGCCATGTTTGCTCCGCCAAAACGTCCGGCGCTAACCAGGCGCCGCGGACGAAACGTAAAGGGGATCGTGGTTTCGATCGTCGTCATCGGGTGATCTGACGGGTCGTGCAGCTTAATTTGCCCGGCTATAAAACCGACCGATGGTTCTGCGAAAGCGGACCAGACTTTTGTTAAGAAATCAACCTCCGGATAACAATCATCGTCAGTAAAGGCTAAAATTTTCCCGCGCGCTATACCTACACCAGCATTATGGGCATTTCCAAGCCCTGGCTCCGGTTCGAGGACATAGCTGATCTGGACTGGGAAAGTCTGACGGACCTGTTGTATCACTTCAGCTGTCGCATCTGTGGATCCATTATCCACAACGATTAACTCCCATGGCCGTGCGAATTTTATGCGCCCCACAGAGGCGAGGCAGCGGGCGAGTTGTTGACAGCGATCTCGAGTGGCAATGATCAATGATACATCCATATTCGCAGCCGCGCCGATGTCTGACTCGTCGAATGCCTTCAGCGTTGATTCAGCATGTCATCTAGTTGCCGGCCAACACTCTCGATGGAAAAGCGGGTTTCGACAGTACGCCGCGCGTTTTTTCCGAGATCCCGGCATAGATCCAGGTCGCCGAGCAATTTTTCAAACGTGTCGGCGAGAGCCCCAGGATCTTCTCGCGGCACGATTAGACCGCCCGAAAGGCTCCCATGCTCGATAATGTTCGACATTGCCGGAATCGCAGTACCTACGATCGGCAATCCGCAGGCCATCGCTTCCAGCGGCGCCACTGGAAAGCCTTCTCTACGCGAGGGAAGCACGTAAAGATCAGCGGTGCAGAGGTAACGCCGCATGATCGTGCGATCGGTCTCATATCGATCGATCCATCGAATGCTCGGTGACGCCAGCGCCTCGAGCCGCTGGCGGAATTCAGCATCGTCACGCCCCGATCCGATGATCAGCAGAAGTGGATTCTCTGTAGTGGGGCGGTCTCGGATCCGCTCCCATGCTTCGAGCAATACGTCGAGGCCCTTGGCGTAAATATCGATCCGCCCGTGATAGATGACGATGCGAGACTGCGGAGACAGCCCCAGCTGACGGCGCGCCTCGTCACGATCCATTGGCCGCCACAGCTCGACGTCGACTGGGTTATGGATCCGCCAGATCTTTTTCGCGTCTACGTTGTAGTGCTCGACAACGCGTGTGGCCTCCTTGTCCGCACCAATAGCCAAGCCACGAGCAGCCCGTATTGCAACCGGTCGAACAAGGCGATCGAGCCGCCCTACGGGATAGTCACCGCCTTGAAAGGTGGCAAAGACTGGTAAGCGCAGGAGCCGCGCGAGTAATACGCAAGTGTCGAACCGAGCATATTCGTACTCTTGCGTTAATATGACGGTGCATCCTTCCCGCCGCAGGTTCCGTGCGAGCGCACCGAGAGGGGTGGCCAAATATGGCGCGGCTTCCTTTTGCGCAAAGCGAACCAGGCGCCGCAGCCCCGACCCGCGGCCAAAAATTCGCTCTACTGACCCCCCATAAGGATCGACCATCCCGCGAGCCGCGCTGCGGTAGGCCTTCCAGACCGGAAGCACGCAAATGGGAGTGTCAGACGGCGCGTGGCGGAGCCGCATCGGTGCCTCGACCCCTTGTGAAACGAGGAATATTACTGATCGCCACCCGGCAGAGCGTAACGCCTCAATGTACCCGAAAAGCCAGCCGCCAGTCATGCGTTGACAGAAATCATCGAGGGATAGACCGATCCGATCGAGGAAATCCTCAATGACATTTCCCCAGAGCAGCAGCGCTACTGTACGCCCCGGATCACCGTCACTACTCTGCAAGTTGCGCGACAAAGCGCCCCCTTCTTTCCAAGCTTTGACCATAAGGTTACGCACAACCCACAGCGGTTTATGAACAATAAAATATCAGGACAGCTTTGTGCCTTCCAGTGTTATTGTTTCCATCTCAAGAAACCGCCGCGGTATTCTCGTTAGATTCTCCAGGTTACACAGCTCATCGTTCATGCTTCGTTGTAAATCACATTTAGTGATGTCAGTAAATCCGCTTTTGGTCATCGCTATTCGCAGCGTGGCTTCGTCGTATATGAAGGTATGCCCCCAGTTTCTCATAAAGTTATTTATTACAAACACTTCATTGTCTTCTGGCGCACCCCCAAGAAACGTGCTGTTAGACCATGTTATGTATTCGTGCTGCAACGATGATTTTTCGTCACGATAAAGCTTCATGAGAAAGGAAAGATCAGGGGTTGATATTCTAACTGTTCCGCCTTTTTTAAGTACTCTGTGACATTCGCCGAGCATATTTAAACCGTTATTATATGCCATATGTTCGATCATGTGCTCACTGAAGATATAGTCGAACGTCTCGTCATGAAAAAAGAAAGGTCGCCTCGCATCAAGATACAACGCCTCTCGACACCGCGGCAGATAATCCATGTTTAGCCAGCCGGGTAATAGGTTCCATCCGCAACCGAGATGTAATTTTCGAACCTCAGACTGGCTAATATATTGGTCGGCCAATTTACGATCGCGAATGCTAAAGCGGTGGACCGAATACCAAAGCGTCTGTCGCACGAGCTTTCGGGGATCGAGCGTGCCTTCAATTTTCTCTATCAGTCGCCGCATCGTAATTCTGCGCCTTACGTTCACCGGGTGTCATACCCACCCCCGGTCGCTTGCCCCAGATTGCTTCGCCGCTTGCTGATAGGCTACATCGTCTTAGCCGTTTCCGGAAGCGAGGTAGACTAAGTGCAGAAGAATGGCATCCGGGTGCACACTCTGGTTCATGTTGATAGTCGACCGATCACCGACTGTCCGGGTGAAATTCGAGCGTTCATGACAGTGCGCGATGAAATCCTCCGTCTGCCGCGCACACTTGACCATCATCGGTGCATCGGAGTTGCTCGATTTTTTATTATTGACAATGGATCTACCGACGGGACAAGAGAATTTATTTCAGCCCAGCCGGATTGTCACTTGTTTCTGACGCAAAATTCGTACGCGGAGGCGAGGCTTGGTTTGGAGTGGCAGCAAGCTCTGCTCGAGGAGTATGGCGTAGGCTATTGGTGCTTAACCGTGGATGCAGACGAATGGTTTGTCTATCCGGGCTGCGAAAACCAACCTTTACCGCAACTCGCTGCGTATTTGGAACATAGTGGCGCGCAAGGCATGTTCGCCTTCTTATTGGACATGTACGGGAAGGGTTCGGTTGCCGAGACGATTTCCGCGCCCCAGCGCTCGCTGCTCGATGCCTGCCGCTACTTCGATCGTCATTATATTTGGGATCTCGGATTTCGTGTACCCGGACTAGCTCGACGAAGATTTCCCCCCTATAAGGTGGCTGGCGGCCCGAGGTGGCGATTGCTCTTTCCGAAGCTGCACCGTCATTACTATCTGCTCAAAGCGCTGTGGCAAATTAGCGACTTTTTCAAGGTTCCGCTGCCGGATGGAGCTACGACGAGCGCCTACTCTGACGAAGATCCCGTTCCTCCGCTGGTCGCGCGGTACGCGTTACCCGCACCCACACGCAACGACACCGATCAAGCTTTCTGATGTGACCGGCGTACTCCTGCATTTCAAATTTCTTGAGGATTTTTTCTCTCGCACAAGTACAGAGATAGTGAGAAAAGAGCATTGGGACAGCGCTAGTGAATATTATCGTTATAGAAAAAAATTAACACACAACACAAAATTTAGTTTTCTTTACAATGGCAGTCTTCGTTACGGAGATAGCGAGCAACTCCTGAGATTAAATCTGATGCGCGAGGATGACGGCTGGAAGCGGAAGCGTACCCGCAAGTAGCCCTTTCCAGATGATCGGGGAGCGCTCGCCTCTCGCTTCCCCGAACATGGAGCTGCGGTGAATCCGACCCTTCCGTTACATTTGCTGTCCGTGGCGGCCCGCAGCTCGTTTTGTTGGCCGATTTTACTTGGGGTGTGGAAGTTCAGTCGGCTTGCCGGCGATGGCGCAAGGCAGCTTCAGGCACATCGCCGACGATGTGCTCGCCGCCTTCAAGGTCTGCTATGGGGGTAGGCACCTTTGCGGCATCGTATTTCGGCGAGTGTCCGGAATCGGCGCATCTCGCCCGCGCCGGCGCATTGAAACGAAGGTCTCTTTGCTGAACCCAGAGCCGCCGCTCAGCATCGGCGGTGGGATGGATCTTCCTACCCCTTAAGAGACCTTGCCGATGGGCTCGGGAGTACCGCGACAGCTGAAATCGGTTCAGGCCCACGACCTGTTATGCAGCTGCGCGTGTCGCGAACGGCGCCGCGGCCGAGGGCACGGAGGCTACGGGTGATCTCTATCGCCGCTGCGCGCTGCTCCGGTCCGCGGGCAAGACCTTCGGCCTATCCTCGCCGCGGACGGAGATAGGCCGGTGATCAACTCGGCGGGCGCAATTCGGGGTTCTCGAGAGAGAGGCGGTCGGTCCACCCCGCCGTGCGGGCGAATTCATCGAAGAACGCGATGTCGTAGGCGTGTTCCGGCGACTGACGCACCATTTCGTCGATCTTGTGAGCGTCCGCCCCGAC
>Ga0126381_100006649_pt1 | contig 12809 bp, 12 predicted proteins | sample PanSoiMetPlot_28_FD_96465 | JGI IMG/M metagenome (GOLD analysis project Ga0126381, IMG submission 96465) | Tropical forest soil microbial communities from Panama - MetaG Plot_28 | ecosystem: Environmental > Terrestrial > Soil > Tropical forest > Bulk soil | place: Panama | collected 2016-02-17
GCGCTGATTGGCTTCGCCGGACCGCGCGTGATCGAGCAGACGATCCGGCAGAAGCTGCCTGATGGCTTCCAGCGGTCAGAGTTCCTTCTGGCGCACGGCTTCCTCGATGGCATCGTTCCGCGCAAGGAGATGAAGGTCTATCTCTCGCAGGCGCTGACCTGGATGACCGCGGTTCCACAGACGGCCTGAGCCTGCATGGAGCATGCGCGCCCCTCCCGCACCGCACTGCGCGTCGCGATGCGCCGGGCAGCGCACCAGATTTACGACGCGAAGCCGCTTGTGCTTGATGATCCGATCGCTGTACCGATCCTCGGCAAGGAATACCTCCCCGAGGTGGAACGAACCGCGACGAAGCTTCACAAGCCATTTTCGGTTTCGCTACGGGCGTTTCTGGTTGCGCGCAGCCGGTACGCGGAAGACAGGCTCGCGCGAGGCGTCGGCCGAGGGGTGACGCAGTACGTTCTGCTGGGCGCGGGACTGGATACGTTCGCGCATCGCAATCCGCACCCGAATGTACATGTCTTTGAGGTGGACCATCCCGCCACTCAGCAGTGGAAGCGGGAGCTTCTGGCTGCGAACAGTATCGCTGCACCGCTAAACCTTAGGTATGCGCCGGTGGACTTCGAGCATCAGACGTTGCGGGAGCAGTTGTTTGCTGCCGGGCTGGATCCAAGTGCGCAAACTTTCTTTGCATGGCTCGGCGTTGTGCCTTATCTCACGCACGGCGCGTTTCGGTCGACGCTGGATTTCATCGCCAAATCTCCGGCGGGTAGCGGGGTTGTGATGGACTACGCCTTGCCGCGTTCGGCGCTTCCCTTCCGCGAACAACTGGCACACGACTCCTTGGCGTCGCGGGTTCAACTGGCCGGAGAGCCGTTCCGGCTCTTCTTTACGCCGGAACAGATGCGGCGAGAGCTTGGAGCGCTCCGCGATCATGAGGACATAGGCTCGCCGGAGATCAATGCGCGGTACTTCCCGGGCCGCGGCGATAACCTCAAAGTGCTGGGCTCTGCGGGCAGACTCGTGAGCGCGTGGATCTAAACCTGCCGGGGCGGCTGCGTTATAGGATGAGGGCGTGAATCTTCCTGTCAATCCGCCGGTGCTGCCAATGCTCTCGAAGCGAGTGGATGATATTCCTGAGGGCGATGAGTGGATCTTTGAGCCGAAGTGGGATGGCTTTCGTGCGCTGGTTTTTCGCGACGGCGACGAGGTTGAAATTCAGAGCCGCGACCAGAAGCCTTTGAATCGGTATTTTCCTGAGTTGGTCGATGTGTTGAAGAAGCGGCTTCCGCCGCGTTGCGCGCTGGATGGTGAGATTGTGATTGCGAGCCCTACAGGGCTCGACTTCGACGCTCTGCAGCTTCGGTTACATCCCGCAGCGTCCCGCGTAAAGCTTCTATCGCAGCAGATTCCCGCGTCGGTGGTGTTCTTCGATCTGTTGTGTATCGATGATCGTGATCTTTGTGCGGAGCCGTTCGAGAGGCGGCGGGCTGAACTTGAGTCGTTGCTTGCGTCTGCTGTGCCGCCGCTGCATATCACTCCTGCTACGCGTGATACTGAGGTTGCGCGTGACTGGTTTCGCCGCTTTGAGGGTGCGGGGCTTGATGGGGTGATGGCGAAGCCGGTTACGGGCACGTACGAGCCGAATAGACGCACGATGCTGAAGGTGAAGCATGAGCGCGAATGCGACTGCATTGTCGCAGGATTTCGCTGGCACAAGGACGGCGAAGGCGAGGCCATCGGCTCTCTGCTGCTCGGGCTGTTGGATGTGGCAGGAGCGTTGCAGCACGTCGGGGTATGCGCGAGTTTCACTCAGAAGAAGCGGCGCGAACTGGTCGAGTTTCTAGGGCCTTATCGAAGGGATGCGCTGGCGAATCATCCGTGGAGATCGTGGGCGGAGCTTATGGACGGCTCGCAACGCATGCCCGGCGGACAGAGCCGATGGAGCCAGGGGAAGGATCTCTCGTGGGAGCCGCTGCGGCCTGAGCTTGTGGTTGAGGTCGCGTACGAGCACATGCAGGGCAGGCGCTTTCGGCATATGGCACAGTTTCGGCGCTGGCGTCCGGACAAGGCTCCGACGGAGTGCACCTATGCGCAGCTCGAGGTTGTTGCGCCGCATGAGTTGGCGAATATCTTCGCGACTGGCCGTTAGCCGGTACTTCCCTGCCCTTTCTTCTGCTTTGCTGCACCGCGAGCGGCGCGCCATTCGCGAGTGGGATCGTCATCGGGGTCTGGAGTCTCCTGCGAAGGGCGCAGGTCTTCGGGGACATGGCGAAGGTTGACGCGGATACGGGTCCAGGTGGAGGAGCGGCCGCGCATCGAGTCTACGAGGATGTCATCGACGGCGAGCAGCTTTGCTGCTTGGGGGTGTCTTTCCTTCCATTGCTCGAGGCCAGCGAGCGCTGCTTCCTTGCTAGTGGAATTCGCTATGACAAGGAGCGGCATCTTGGATTGTCTCTTCTTCGTCGATGGTTTGGCCTCTCCGTCTGGGCTTAGTTGCTTTCGTGCGCGCGAGGGCGAGACACGCGTGCTTTCGCCTTCCATCTTGCGGAAATGAGGTGGCCAAGGGGCGTCGCCGAGTCCGGCAGCCTCGTCGCGTACTGCGAGTTCGAGCAGGGGCTCAAGTGAGCCAGGAGATTCGTCCATCGCGGCGTGGGGGTCGCCGATCGTAACGAATCTTTGGGGTACGGTGAACACGCTGAAATCTGCCGGATCACACTCTGCTATCTCGTTCCAGTGCAGCGGAGTGGAGACGCGGGCGTCGGGCAGCGGTCGCACGGAATAGGCGGAGCAGGTGGTGCGGTCCTTTGCGTTCTGGTTGTAGTCGAGGAAGACGCCGTGGCGTTCTTCCTTCCACCACTTCGAGGATGCGAGGGCAGGGACGCGGCGCTCGACGGCTCGTGAGAGTGCGAGTGCGGCGCGGCGAACTTCGGTAAAGGTCCAACGCCGGTGGATGCGGACGTTGATGTGCATGCCTCGCGAGCCGCTTGTCTTGGGCCAGCCTTGTATGTCCAGTTCTTCGAGGAGTGCTTTGACTTCAAGGGCGACCTTGCGAACATTGTCCCAGGTGACTCCCGGGATTGGGTCGAGATCGATTCTGAGCTCATCAGGATGGTCGAGATCGGTTGTGCGTACTGGGTGCGGATGCAGTTCGATGCAGCCGAGGTTGACGATCCAGGCTAGGCCTGCGGCATCATCTACTACGAGTTCCTCGGCGGTGCGTCCTGAGGGGAAGGACAGCGTTACTGTACGGAGCCACTCGGGGTGATCGGAGGGTGCGCGCTTCTGGTAGAAGGGCTCGGCTTCAGCTCCGTTGACGAAGCGCTTGAGGACAACGGGCCGGTCGCGGATTCCCTGAAGGGCTCCGGGGGCGATGGAGAGATAGTAGCGGACGAGGTCGAGCTTCGAGAGTTTGACCTGTTTGGAGAAGTAGAGCTTTTCGGGGTGCGTGATGCGCACCTCGTGTCCGTCGATGGAGAGGAGCTCGGTTGCTTCTTCTTTGGCCACGAGGAAAGGCTACAACGACTAGCTCGAAAATTGTTCGTCATCGTCGAGCTACCTCCGTGCGGGGTGCTGATATAGCCTCTGGTTGCGCTGGTACTTGTGTCGTTTCTGTCGGCCGGGGCGCACGCGTTCTCGCTCATCTCCAGCAACGCGCAGGTCGCCGATTCCTGCGCAGTTCCCGGAAGAAACTGGAGCACGCTTCCCGTCGAAGCCTCGGCTGGTCCGGCGATAACCTGTCCCTGGCGCATCCGTACTCAGACTCCATTCACTCTGCCGGAGTAATGATCCTCCACGCGGGCGAGATGGTGGCACAGTGGGGTGATGTCGACAAGAAGATCACAACCGTGCGGAAGAGCCTGCTAGCCGGGCTCTACGGTGTCTGTGGGGGCCGCGGGAAGATCAACGTCAACGCCACTGGAGAAGAGCTCACATGCGGAGGAGATGGTTCGCCTCGGAAAGACGCCGCTCGGAGGCTACGAGTGCCTCTGGTGGGTCAAACACGACGGAAAGCTGCTCGATGCGGGCGACTCTTCCCGGCATGTGTGCGGCTGAAGGAGCAGGAGGGTACTACATCCTCGTCGTACCCAGCTTGGATAGGTCATCGCCTATCAGTTCGACAACGAGCCACAGCAGAAGGATATGCATGCAGTTCTGGCCGCCACGCCCAAGGGCATCTATGACGATACGTTCGGTCATCTGGCAGGCTCATCCTTGATGCTGCTTCCCCAGCTGTCTGAAGGCTGCCCACATTGAGACAAAAGAAGCAGCGGCGAGGGCCTGGGCCCTCGCCGCTTCTTTGTGTTGAAGCAGTTACTGCTGTCTGCGGCGTCCGCCCTCAGGGGCAGGCTGATCCGGTTCGCCAGTTGAGTTGGGGTAGATTCCCTTGAGCGGAGCGCTCTTCTGCCGGTCGAGCTCCGGGTGGGGGAAGGGCTTGCGCGGCATCATCGCTTCGCGCTCGCTGGTGTTGTAGAGGAAGATCGCCTCGACGATGGCGGCCTGCTCGAGGTCAGCAGTGTGCAGCCGATCGAAGGTGTCCATGTCGGAGTGGTGGGTACGCGTCTCGTAGTCCATCGGGTCCTGGATGTACTGGAAACCCGGGAGGCCGACGGCGTCGAAGGAGAGGTGATCCGTACCGCCGGTGTTGCGGTAACTGATCGTGGAGACGCCGAGGTCCTTGAGGGGAGCGATCCACTGCGCGAAGATTGGGGCGATGGCGTAGTTCTCCTGCGTGTAGACTCCGCGGACCTTGCCGGTTCCGTTGTCGAGGTTGTAGTAGGCGTCGAGAGTCTCCCACTCCTTGGTGGTGGTCAGCTTGCCGCGCTGGCGCATGAAGCCGGGGGTTGACTCCGGATCGGGATGCTCGGGCTCGGCGAAGGTTCCGAAGTGATTCTTCACGTAGCCCTGTGAGCCGAAGAGGCCCTGCTCCTCGCCTGACCAGAGGGCGATGCGGATGGTGCGCTTAGGCTTGATGCCGAGCGCTTTGAGAATGCGAACGGCTTCCATGGCGACGACCGAGCCTGCGCCGTTGTCGGTGGCGCCGGTGCCGGAGATCCAGCTATCGAGGTGGCCGCCAACCATGACGACCTGATCTTTGAGCTTGGGATCGTTGCCCGGGATCTCGGCGACCGTGTCGAAACCGCGCTCATGGTCGCCGGTGAACTTGGTCTCGATGTTGAGCTCGATGGTTACGGGGACCTTGTTATCGAGCAGGCGCGCGAGGCGATTGTAGTGCTCGATCATCATGACGGCGTTGGGGATGGTGACGGCTGTCGCCTTCATCTGAGCGCCGCGGACGAGATTGGCGCCGTTGTCGTCAAAGATGATTCCGCTGCCGCCCCCCTTGGAGCCATCTCGAGAGGGGGTAATGATTGCGGCTACGCCTTCCTCGGACATCATCTTGAGTGCGGCAGTGCGGAGCTGTTGCAGGCGAGCCCGGTCGGCCATGGCCTGCTGGAGATTGGGGGTGCCGGGGCGTCCTTCGGCAGTGGGGTAGGTCTCCATCTCGGCCAGCTCGGCGTCGGTGTAACGGTGGAAGAGAGGGTCGGTGAGGTCTGGGGTGGTGCGGACGGCACCGAAGAGGACGATCTTGCCCTTCAGCTTGCCCTTGTACTTGTCGAGGTCCTTGGCGTCCTGGACGTGGATGTAGACAGCTTCGCCGGTGACGGGGCCGTTGGTGGCGGGAGACCATGGGGCGGCCTGGAGCCAGAGGGGCTCGGTGTCGGGAGTGATCAAGCGGCCCCAGGTATTGATTTGCTGCCAGCCCAATCCGAACTCGCCCCAGTCTTCGAGGCGGGCGTTCTCAAGGCCGATCTTCGTCAGCGTGTCCTTCGTCCACTCATTGGCCTTGGCCATGTTGGGGGAGCCGGTGAGGCGGGGCCCGATGCCGTTGGTGAGAGCGTCGGCGAACTCCATCACGTGCCCGTGCCTTAAGCCTTCTTCGCGGATGCGCGCGTACATCGTGAGGTCGATGTTTTCGGTGGCGGGCTGGGGGCCGTAGTACGAGGGTAGTTCGGGGGCCGGCTCCTTCTTTCCATCGGCGGCGATGGATGGAAGGGCGAGACTCGCGATGGTGGCCGTACAACAGCTCCAGCGCGCAAGGGTGCGTGCGAACGACATGCTTGGAGGTCCTCCAGAGATTTACGCTAGGTGCGCAGGATAGCAGGATGACGCATTGATGGGCGAGAATGTTTCGCTGCCAGTCCCAGAATGGTCCTCTAAAGAAGTTATTCTTTGCGAAAGACCCGGCGAGCCCACTGTTTTCCCAGGTAGGCCCAGGAGGCGATGGCGACGAGGAGTCCGGCCGGGAGTCCGCCCCAGCGATAGCTTAGGGCGTAGTTCGCCGGGTGATGGGCCGCAGAGCTGTAGAAAAGAATGGTGATGATGCCGATGAACGTGGCGGTGAAGAAGGCCACGAAGCCTAACGCCAGTCCAATCAGCAGCGATGCGAACCAGCCGAGGTCGGCCAACGGAATCCCGAACAGCCTGCCTTTTCCCGTTTCAAGTTTTGTCTCTGCCGCTCCCTGCTGCGATGCTTGCGCCATATCAGTAGAATACTTCGTTATGGCAGAAGGTGTTCAGAGTGGACTGGTGCAGGCGGTGCAGGTGGCCCGGGAGGTTGCCATCCGCAAGGCAGCCAATGGGATCAGCTATGCGGCGTATGGCGATACCCGGCTGGAAGAGCGTGACCTGACGCGCATGGTCGAGGCGGTGCCGGGCTCGATTGCCGCGGCGCTGAACCGCAAGGCCTACTACTTCGTTCCGCTGGCGATGAGCGAGAACCGTACGAGCGATGCCACGCTCGTTGCTCCGCTCTATACGACGGAGTTCAGCGACCAGGCGATCTGCCATCGCAACGTTACGCTTGGAGATTCCGATGGCGTCTTTATCTCCACGCGCCTGCTGAGCGACCGCTTCGCCCTGGCGTTTGAGTTTTATATCAACGCCGGGCATGCGTTTGTAGACGTGGCTGGGGTTCCGGAGAGTTTTGACCAGCTTGTGTGGGCGCAGGCCATGGCCGACATCCGCGGCGAGACCAGCCTGGATGCCTGGGAGAGCCGGAACTCGGCGCTCTCACCGGAGTCCCGTCTCGGACTAGTTGACGGCAAACCGGTGGTCGACGAGAAGGCGAAGCTGAACTACATTGAGACGGCCTTCTCCGATGCAGTCGCGATCTACCTGCTGTCGCTGGCTGTGGACTTCGACTATTCGGAGCTTCGGGAGCGGGAGTATCCTCTGCTTGCTCCGCAGGCCCTGGCGGAGCGGTTGCGGTTGGTTGCGCGCCTGTTTCCTCCGAACAGCGGGTATGAGTTTGCGATCCGCTACCGGCGAAGAGCCTGATCGGACAATCTACCCGCTCCCCCTATATCAATCGCGCAAGGATATTAAAACAAACAAGTTAGGTTCGGTCTCCTGATTGCAGCCTGCGGGGTTACGTGACGAAGCCCGGCGTGCCGGGCTTCGTCTTCTAGCAGGCGTGTCAAGGATTACGGTATGTGCTTTGGCGTTGCCTTTGTAAGGACCCCGACCAAGCGCTCGCCGGCGGGCGTCGTAGTTACTGCCGCGTTCTGGACGATCTGGGCTGCGTTGACCTGTTTGTTATAAGCGGTCTTGTTGGCGTCATCGTCCGATTCAAGGGAGGCGCTGCCGAGGGAGGCCCCGGCAAAGAGTCCGCCCTTAGTCCTGGAATAAGTGAGGACGTCGACGTTCGGATCGCTCGTGCTTACTGCCTTTGCTCCGCTGGGACCAGCGACCGCAGAGGCATCTGCACCGAGCTTGAGCTTACCGGAGAGTACCTTTTCGGCACCGGTTTTGGATTCGACGAGGAGAACGTAGTCCACGGCGGTGGAACCGAGTTGAACGCCGAGGCTTCCGACGTCCAACTTAAACATCGCGGGTGCGGACCAATGTCCGGTCATGTTTGGGCCAGTGCGACAGTTGAGCGTGCCGCGGCCGTAGGTCACTCCGATACCGACGCCAACTTTCTTGACGCTGGGGAAGACCAGGACGCAGACCGCCCGGTCGAGGAGCGGCTTTGGGATTTCGTCGGGTTTGCTAATGATCTGCTGCAAGACCTCGGCCGATTCACCGAGGCGATCATCAATCTTGTTTTGCGCGAAACCGGGCAGGGTGAGCGCAGTGCACACAACAGCGGCCAGCAAAGTGGTTTTCACGATAATGACCCTTTCTTGAGGTTGATAAGCGAGTACGGATCGGTGGTTCGGTCCTTACCTGGAGATCCGTTTCATAAGATTCTGCAGGACCTTAAGTAGACTCTCAGGGCCCCGGCCCTGGTCAGTAAAGAAAGACAGCTGTACAGAAGGGTGCCTTCAGCAATGGAGGATTCTCCGATCCCTATTTGCCATTTGCGTGTTCGACGAACCAAGGGGGACAGTTCTCGGAACCAAGGACAACACACGAGAAAAGGGGCCCACGAAGCCGACGCGCTCTCGTTGCGGGAGACAGCTTTCTCTACCCGCACCTGAGAACGGATCGCTACTGCAACAGGAATGTTAGGGACAGGGGGGAGGCGGCGTCAAGTTCCGGCGGAGGGGAGGGATTAGATGTGCGGTATGTTGGGGGTCTTTGCGAGTGATGCTGGGGGAAGGTTGAACATCCGGACGATCGGCGCAGAGTCTGCTGATCGTCCGGACGATGAGCCTCTATGAGCTTAGCTGCTGACGTGATGCGGTGAGGCGCGATTGAGAACGCTGAGCAAGGGTCGAGCGTCTGCGGGGGCCTTTACTTTGCCCTCGATGACGATGTCCTTCGCGCTCAATTCCTTTCCATAGAGGTCCTTGTTTGCATCGTCGTCGGAACGCATGGTGGAACCTTCAAGCGATATTCCGCCGAAGACTCCGCGAGCGCGGGAGTAGGAGAGGATCTCAGCCTTCAGGGCGGCGTCGGTCTCGGCGCTTGCGCTGCGGCCGACTGGGCCGGCTGCGGCTGATGCCTCGGCACCGAGTTTGACCTTGCTGGACATCACGGACTTGCGCCCTTGTTCATTCATGATGAGCAACACAAAGTCGGTGGCTTCACCGCCGATTTGAAAACCAAAGCTCGCGCCTTCAAGCGCGAACATAGCTGGAGCGCTCCATGGTCCGTTGAGGTTCTCTCCAGTACGGCAGGTGATGACTCCTCGTCCGTAGCTGCCGCCGACGACAAAGGCGGCCTTTTTGACGGAGGGATAGACTACGACGCACTGAGCCTTGTTCAACAGGTCGGTGGGAATTCCCTTGTCGGGGGTGGCAAGAATCTCCTTGAGAACGTCTGCCGAGGCCCTGAGGCGGTCGTCCTCCTTCTGCTGCGCAGACATAGACAGGGCGGAACAGACACAAAGGGTTACGGCCAATACTCGTACTGGTTTCATGGGACTCCTCCTGAATCTTCGAAAGAACATGACTGCAAACGCGTCAGATGGGAGTGCAAAGCGGATCTGACTGCAGCTCGTCGAGGCGCTCAACCGTGTTGAACTCAACTCCAGCAATGCCTGCGTTCCGCAATCCTAGCGCGCTGCAGGCCGCGGTGAGTGCTACGGTTTAGGATGCGTAAGTGAAGTTTGGGTTTGCCTTACTGATTGCGAGGGCAACGGTGAGAATGGCATGTCTTGCTGTGCGCAGGTTTTAACTAGCAGAGAGCTTTCGAAGAATCGAGGATTTGCGTATGCCCCTTATTGTGACGTGCAAGCACTGCGGCCAGAAGAACAGGATTCCCGCGAAGCATCTTGCGAATACGGGGAGATGCGGCAAATGCAAGAGTCCGCTGCCTCCGGCGAGCGAGCCGCTGCATCCCGATCCAGCGCTGTTTGATGAGATCGTTGCGCAGTCAACGGTTCCGGTGCTTGTGGACTTCTGGGCGGACTGGTGCGGGCCATGCCGCATGGCTGCTCCCGAGGTGGCACAGACTGCGGCTAATACCGCGGGGCGTGCGCTTGTTCTAAAGGTTGACACGGAGCAGTATCCGCAGCTTGCCGCGCGATATAACGTGAGGGGGATTCCGAACTTCGTGGTGTTTCGGAATGGGAAGCTGGTAGCGCAGCAGGCTGGAGTAGTGAGGCATGAGGTGATGGAGTCGTGGCTCAACAGCGCTGCATGAATCTTTGCGTGCAGCTGAGAGGAACACGTTACACTTCCCATCCATGGAGACATCGGCGGGAGAATTGGCGCCAAGGGAAGCGCCTGCGTCTGCATCGGCGGCGAGGGCAAGGACATGTTTGGTGGAGATGCAGGGGCGGAAATGCGGGCGCGCGTTGCATGCTGCGCCGCAGGGCGTTGATGCGGTTCCGGTGTGCCTGATGCACTCGAAGGACCCGGCGAAGCACGAGAGCCCTCTGTATGTGCGGTTCTACCTCGAGTTCAAATCGATATTGACGGACGCCAGCCAGGGTACGGCCGACTTTACGAGGTTTGTTGTGCCCCATCTTCGGCTGGGTTCAAGCGGGGTTGAGCCGCACTGTGTGTTTACCGAAGCAGTATTTGAGGAGGACATCAATTTTTACAATGTCGTCTTCAAGCGAGGGGTTGAGTTCACGGGCGCGAGCTTTGCAGGTTCATTTCGGTGCGACCAAACAACATTTGAAGGAGAGGCTGACTTTCAATATGTTACTTTCGGCGGTCACGCCAGCTTCGGCGAGACGGTGTTCATGAAGCAGACGCAGTTTTTCGGATCCAGGTTTGCGGAGGCGGGAATCTTTACGAAGGCAACGTTCTATGGACTAGCCGATTTTGGAGGAGTCGAGTTTGGCGCGCAGACGAATTTTAGCGGGGCAACGTTCAAAGGGACAGGGCTGTTCCAGAACAGTAGTATCCATAGTGCGGCATTTTTGGATACGACGTTCGAGGACATTGCGGATTTTTCTGAGGTGAGCTTCGCGCATGAGAGTGTGTTTCCTCGAACACGGTTCCTGGGCGAGGTGGATTTCACAGGCGCGGGCTTCGGCGGGGAAACGGTCTTTCTCGCTTCGCAGATTTCGAGGCGATGCCTCTTTATCGCAGCGAGGTTTCTGTCGTCGGTGTCGTTTCGTTATACGAAGTTTCGGGATGACGATTTGTTGGAGCCGGGACCGGTGTTTACGCTCGCACAATTTCCAAGTGACGGCAAGGCGGAGTTTTATAGGACGAACCTTAGCCATGCGCTGTTTCACAACTGCGATATCACGAATGTGGTGTTCTCGTCGGTGATTTGGCGGAAGCGTCCGGGGACGCAGAACCTGATGGTGTTTGAGGAGGACATTCCTCTGGATCATGAGCAGGCCTCGACGTTGCGGCTGGAGGATGGTAGCCGTGACTATGGGCTGATTGCGCAGCTATATCAGCAGCTGAAGAAGAATTGCGATGACCGGCTGGATTACTGGGCTGCGGATCACTTTCACTTTGGCGAGATGGAGATGCAGCGGCTTGCGGTTCCGACGACGGGGCCGTTGCTGGGGCTGCGGCAGTTTTATCATCGGAACCTGAGCCTGGTGGCGTGGTATCGGCGAGGTAGCAGCTATGGCAATGCGTATGTGCGGCCGGCGGTGTGGTTGCTGGTTGTGCTGGTGGTGTTTTCGCTTTTGTTTCCGCTGACGGGGTTGCAGAAGGCGAGCCCGAATTCGATTGCGCCTGCGCCTGCTCCGCTGACGTATCGATCGGTGTGGGCGGCGCAGAGCTCGTTGCATGACAAGGTGTGGGCAGGGGCTAAGCTGGTGGGCAAGAGTGCGCTGGTGACGCTTGATACAGCTACGTTTCAGAGGTCGCCGGAGTACACGCCTGCATATCCGTATGGGCGGGTGCTGGCGATTGTGGAGACGCTCCTGACGGCTACGCTGCTCGCACTGTTTTTGCTGGCAGTACGAAGGCAGTTCCGGCGGTGAGATTGATCTTAAGACAGACACGCCCCGGACTTGGAATTTCGTCCGGGACCGTGTTGTTTTTGCGGTTAGCGGTTGACTTTTGGGGGAGCTCCATGAGCCTGGAGCCGGTTCCGGTCTGCACGCTGGGGAGGTGGCCGTTCCATCGGTCGATGAGAGCGCGTGGTTCTCGATTTTGCGTAGCTCGAGGAGCTGCGGCGTCAGCGAGGACTGCCGGATGCGGTTGGCTTCGGCCTCGCCTTGCGCCCGCGTGACGGCAGCCTTGGCGTCGCCTTCGGCTGCGGCGATCTGCTTGGCGGCTTCGGCCTGGGTCTTCGCGAGCTCGTTGCGGGCGCGCTCGGCGTCCTGAATGGCCTGTGCCTTCGAGGTGGTGGCCTCAGCGATGCCAGAAGGGACGCGGGGCGCGCCGATGAATCCGAACTGCTGGATCATGACGCCGACGGGCTCCATCTTCTGCTGAATGAGAGCCTGGACCTTGTTGAGGAACTCGGCCTTCTGTTCGCCGTAGATCTGCTCGACGCTGTAGGTTGAGGCTACGCGGAGTGAGTTTGCTTCGAGGAGTAACGGTTCTACGCAGTGACGATGCCCATGGAGATGACGGCGCAGGTGACGGCGAGGACGTCTTCGATGCCAGCGACCTGCCAGTCGGCGCAGTCCATATGTTGCACGATCTCTTTGCGGGTGTGGTAGGCGAGGAAGGCTCCGCCGAGTGCACTGAGGACTCCGAGGAGGCCGGCCTCGAAGCTGGAGCCGTCGAGTCCGATGGCGACGATGGCTCCGATGAGTCCGCCGAGGATGAGGCGTTCGGTGATTTGAATCGGACCGGTGCGATTGGGCATCCAGGGTTGTTTGTCGACGACGTACTCCCCGATTGCAAGGACGGTGAAGAGGATGACGACAGGGAGTTTTCCTGCCCATGCGGCCCAAGTTCCCTGGAGGGGGAGGCGTCCGAGGTAGGCGA
>Ga0126381_100006650_pt1 | contig 12809 bp, 4 predicted proteins | sample PanSoiMetPlot_28_FD_96465 | JGI IMG/M metagenome (GOLD analysis project Ga0126381, IMG submission 96465) | Tropical forest soil microbial communities from Panama - MetaG Plot_28 | ecosystem: Environmental > Terrestrial > Soil > Tropical forest > Bulk soil | place: Panama | collected 2016-02-17
CGGAACCCCGCTGAGGACGATGATGAGGCCTGGCCAGGTGGTTGTGGTGCGGTAGAGGAAAAGAATGACCAGAACGATTGCCGCACTGATGATGTAGAGGGCGGGAAGCCAGGGATATCCCCAACACCTGTAAGGCCGGGATGCTTCAGGCCGTTTGCTGCGCAGACGGAATATTCCGGCAACGGTAAGGATGTAAAAAAGGAGCGCAGCAGAGATCACGTAGGCGAGCAGATCGCTGTAGAGATTGCCGTAGGTGTTGGTCGCTCTATTGTACGTGCGTGGCAGCACGAGCGCGAGCGACCATAGGCATTGAAGCATGAGCGCCCATCCGGGGACCTGAGCACGATTGAGAACACCAGCGCGACGAAAAAAGAGCCCGTCTTGAGCCATGGCATAGCAGGCGCGTCCGCCGGCCAGGGTAAGCGCATTTACGGTGCCGAAGGTGGAGACCATGACGAGAAGAGCCATCGCTAATTTGCCAACGCCGGGCAACACGGTATCTACGGCCAACGTGGCAACGCGGTCACCAGGAGCGGTTTGAATCGCGGAGACAGGCAACACCGCCAGATAGCAGATGTTGCAGAGCAGATAGAGCAGGATAACGATCGAAGTTCCCAGGCCAAGCGCTAAAGGAAGATTCCGGCGCGGATTGCGGACTTCGCCAGCCACGAAGGTGAGGTCGTGCCAGGAATCTGCAGAGAAGAGCGATCCGGTCTGCGAGACGCAGAGTGCAACCAACATGCCGAAGGCTGTAGTAGCGTCGACGTTGCCGATGCGAGTGACGTTGAACGGGCGCCACATATGAGTGAAATTAGCGTGGAAGACTGAAGAGTTGCGCAGAAAAGCGTATGCCCCGAGACTGAGTAACGCCACCATTCCCGCGAGCTTGGCGACAGTGAAGATGTTCTGGACCAGTTTGCCCCAATGGACGCCGCGACAATTAACGAAGGCGATGAGCAGGATGACGCCGAGGGCGAGCGTCTGCGCAGTGGAGAGCGACAACGCGTAGCCCGGAAGGATATTGACAGGCGCTACGATGTAGTTCCCTTCCCGGATAGCGGGAAAGAGAACGCCGGCAAAGCGGGCAAAAGCGATGGCGACTGCGGCGATCGTTCCGGTCTGAATAACGGTTAAGAGTGTCCAGCCATAGAGGAAACCGAGGAGTGGCGAGAAGGCCTCGCGGAGATAGATATACATTCCGCCAGCGGCGGGCATCATGGCTGCCAACTCGCCGTAGCTGAGGGCTCCGGCGACAGTGAGGACGCCAGTAATGATCCAGGCGACGAGCAGCCAGCCGGAAGAGCCAACCTGACGGGTGATTTCGGCGCTGACGATGAAGATGCCCGAGCCGACCATGACGCCAGCGACGATCATGATGGAGTCGAAGAGGCCCAGGGCCTTGCGGAATTCGTCTTGCCCGGTTTCGGTTCGCGGCGCGGTTGCTGTTTCCATTGCTATATCTCCACCTGAATAGTAGCTACGGAGAGCGGAAGCACCTCAGCGATCAGCTTGCCGGATTCGATTCGTGGTGCCAATACTTTAGGCAGCAGCTCGTCTGGCTCGTCGAAGCGGTTGAAGGCATTGAGATTATCTGCATGCAAAATGTTCCCGGTTGCGCGCGTCCCTGAGACCCCCTGCGTTCGGCTTCGCTCGGGGGAAGCTCTTCGGAAATGACAACAAGAAAAGCCATCAGGCGATTGCTTCATTACGGAGGTAGACGGAGTAGCGCTCGTCCATGATCTGGTGAAGCGGAACAAGCGTGTGCAGAGGGCCGCGTCCCTTCGTTCGGAACTGAAGAGGATAACGGCGCGTGCCCTCAATCTGCTCAAACCAGATCTCGTCAAGCAGGGATTCTGTAGCCGGCTGGGCGTTCGGGCCGCGACGCATCGGCGGGCGAGTATCGACAGCTGGCATGGGATAACCATCATCGTACCCGCGGGGGCCCGAGCCGCCATAGATCATGGAATTTGTGAGCCCTTCCGTACCGAGTCGTGCGGCGAGCACGAGAGGGCCACACATCGCGGCCTGGACTTTTTTGTCATCGTTTGCAGTGTTGATGTGCAGCGCTAAAGGCAGGTCGAGGGTGACGACGTCGCCTGCTTTCCATGCGCGATCGAGGGTGAGGTAAGTGGAGGGAGTGGCCGTGACGCTCTGGGTTTCCCCGTTGATCTGCACGGTCGCTCCCTTGGTTGCCCAGTACGGGATGCGGATCTTCAGAGCAGTCTGTTTTGATGAAGAATTGTCGATCGTGAAGGTGATGCGCTCCTCGTTGGGAAATTTCGTCGTCTGCCTGAGGACGAGGCCGCGCTCCTTCCAGTCGAGCTTCGATGGGATGAAGAGGTTGACGTAGACGGCGTTGTCATCGTGGAAATAGATGGAATCGTTAAGCTTGGCATACTCTTCGCAACCTGTGCCGGTGCAGCACCAGAAGGCGTCGAACTGCGTGCCGAAAGTCTTATACAGGCCAGGCCGAAGCGACACGTAATACATCAGCATTCCGTTGCGGTCCTGTGTGCCGGCGCGCACATTGAAGAGAAGCCGCTCATAGTAGTCGAAGAATTTTGCGTCAGGCTGTTGGCCGAAGAGATGACGCGTGAGCTTCATCATGTTGTAGGAACAGCAGCATTCTTCTGCGGCAGGTCCGAGCTGTGTCGCGATGGCATCGGGTTCATGCCACGATTCACCATTGCTGGTTCCTCCAGTGCAATAGGTGTGGTGATCGGTAACGATGCGGTAGAAGTTCTTGCTGATGCTGTAATAGCGCTCGTCGCCGGTGAGCTCGTAGCCTCGCACTGCGCCAATCACCTTCGGGATGTTCGTATTGGCGTGGTTACCGGCGAGCTTATCTTCATCCGCAGCGAGCGGGTCGAAGATCTTTTTGTGCTCGAAGCGATACGCGAGGTCGCGGTATTTCGGGTTGCCAGTGATGGCATAGAGATTGAAGGAGACCTCGTTCATGCCTCCATGCTCAACCAGCAGGACACGTTGCCACTCGTCATCGGAGATGGAACGGGAGTAGTTATCGGCCCAGTCGGCCATGCGTGTCGCCATATTGAGCGACTGCTGGTTGCCACAGTGTTCGTACATATCGACCAAGCCGGCCAAGATCTTGTGGTAGGTGTAAAAGGGTGCCCAGACTTTGGTGTGGTTCCGAAGCCGGTCGTAGAAATTTGCGGGATAGGCTCCGAGATAGCCGCCCTTGCCCTGACACTCCGAAAGCATGGAGACAAGATCGTTCGCTTTAGCGACGATTGCCTGGTCGCCGGTACCGGCGTGCACCATCGCGCAGGCAGAGAGATAGTGGCCGACGTAGTGACCGCGCAGTTCGCAATCCGGGGCTTCCCATCCGCCAATAGGATCGGCGTCAGATGGAATACCAGCTGTGACGCGAAAGTTGTGCGCAAGGCGCTCATTGGGCAGCGAGTAGAGATAGCTGCGGTTCAGCTCCATCATGTCCTTCCACAAGCCAGGAAGGAGCCGCACTTCGGTCATCGAAAACGGTTCGGCCTTCCACTTCACCGTGGCAACAGCAACATGCGTGAGGCTGGTGGCAGCTGTATTGGCGGCCGTCTTTGCTGCGGTTTTTTGGCCTGCGCTCTTTGTCTGCGCGATTCCCGTCGAGGGCAACAGGGCTGCGCTGCCAACGGCGGCGGCCCCCCCGAGGAATCGTCTGCGTGTGACGAATTGATCCATTTCGATCCACCTTAAACGGAGACAATGTAGAGAAGATAAATACAATTTCGAGTACACACACAATCAGCGGCGGACATGGGTTTTGTCAAGTGTTGTGTGACGGTTACTCTTGATTCTTGCTCTCTAATGTAACCTTTCATGACCGCAAATAGTTCGGCTTACATCAAGATTTTTCCACGACAAATGCGTCCAGATACGTATACAATTCCGTCTCTTCATTCACTAGGCTTGGGCCGTTTGCGGGGCCTGGACCCTGGAACGGACATGCTGGAGATAGGCAACGGAGGTATGAACAAGGATGAGTACCGGACGCATATGAGCCTCTGGGCCATGCTGGCTGCTCCGCTGCTGAACCGCGAGGTGATTGCTCTCGATCAGGACCCTGCAGGGCATCAGGGTGACCGCGTTTATACCGAAGGCCCACTCGAGGTATGGTCGAAACCTTTGGCGGACGGGAGCAAAGCGGTAGCAGTGTACAACCGGTGGACGATGCCATTGAAGCTGGATGTGCCCCTGGAGAGGATTGGCTTTAAGGGTACGGTGAAGGCCCGCGACGTTTGGCTTCATGAGGACTTGGAGCCGATAAGTGGAGCGTGGCATGCTGCAGTGCCGCCACACGGAGTTGTGTTGCTGAGGATGAGCAGTAGCGGCGGATCGCTCCTCTGGGAATGATTACAAGACATTTTCATTACGATCTTTGGGGAGGTTCGGCTTGCAATTCTCTTTGCAGTGGCAACAGATGCAATGTCTTGTTGAGAACGCTGCGCTGGGACACGCGCAACATCTCGTTGCGATTACGGCGGTTTGGTTGTTTGCAGCGGCTACGCTGGCGCAACAACCGGGCGGACCGCGGAAACTTCCTCCGGGGCCAATGATTGATGGCGGCAGCGCCTCTCTGGAAACTCCTCAGCTGCGGGTCGAACTACTGAAGTACTCAGGAACTGTGGCTAAGTTGACGCCGTCCGCCGATGCGACACTTGATTACACTCCTGGGGACCGATTGAGAGAGCGTTCCGCCGATACCTTCTATCATCTAGGCGACCTCGATCTCCGGTTTCGCAATAACGGAGGCAGCAAGTGGAAGGACATTTAGACTGCGTTTCAGCGTAGACCTGTCACTGTAACAGCGCAGGATGGAGTGCATTTCGTTAGCGACCTTACACCATCGTTGCCCTCCGGTACGCCAGTGAAGGTCGTTCGCTTATGGATGGTTGAAAACGGCGATCTCGTCCTGCGTTTTACCTTGACCAATACCTCTGCAGAGGTGATCGAGCTTGGCGGTGTTGGAATTCCGATGGTCTTCAACAACATCCTGTCGGGCCGCAAGCTGGATGAAGCGTACAAAACCTGCTCGTTTTACGACCCGTATATCGGCGAGGATGCCGGCTATGTGCAGGTGTCGCGGTTGAACGGACGTGGCCCGGTGCTGCTAGTTGTGCCGGATGGGCATACTCCGTTCGAGGCGTGGAAGCCTATTCCTGACAGACGCTCGCGGGAGACGGGTGAGGGGTTACTCGGGAATGATCCTACGCCTCGCGGGACTACCTTCGAGGGCTCCTTCGATTGGATGGTGCATTCGGCTGGCTTTAGTGAGACGGAGTGGAAGGCCGTAAACAATTGGAATCCACCGACCGCGGAAACGCTTCGGCCAGGAGCCAGCGTTAACTTTGGGCTGCGCTTCATCGTCGCTCCGGATCTGCGCAAGATCGAGGCTACACTCGCTGCTCACAAACGTCCGGTCGCCGTAGGAATTCCTGGTTATATCCTGCCGCAGAACATTGATGCACGGCTGTTCCTGCGCTATGCCTATTCTGTCCGCTCCATCGTGAGCCAGCCTGCGGACGCGATCACGATTCATGATGATGGCTCGATGAAAAGTGGATTGCACGCGTACATGCTGCGCGGAAAGCAGTGGGGGCGTGCCCGTCTAGTGATTACATATAGCGACGACACGGTGCAGAGTATTGGTTACCGCACAATCAAGCCCGAGGCAGAAGCCGTGGCTGATATGGGTCGATTCCTGTTCCACCAGCAGTGGTTTGACAAGCCTAATGATCCATTTCATCGTAGCCCGTCCGTTATCAGCTATGACGATCAGGAGGGTCGACAGGTGGTACAGGACCCTCGTGTGTGGATCGCGGGGCTGAGCGATGAAGCAGGCGCGGGTTCGTGGCTGGCTGCGGCGATGAAGGAGGCAGTTGAACCTGATCCGGAAGAGGTCGCTAAGCTGGAGAGGTTCATCGACGAGACGTTGTGGGGACGCCTGCAGGAGAGCGCGGGCGAACACAAGTATGGCGTACACAAGAGCCTCTTCTTCTACCAGCCGGATCTCGTGCCTGCCTTTCAGTACAATCCGGCATTCAACTGGAAGAGTTGGACGAGCTGGAACAAGAAGGGTGCTGACGATGTTGGCCGGTCGTACAACTATCCTCACGTGGTTGCAGCATATTGGTCGTTGTACAGGATTGCGCGCAACACGAAGGGGCTTGCGACGAAGCATCCTTGGGAGTGGTATCTCGATCAGGCTTATGAGACTTCGCTGGCGATGCGTTCCCAGGCTCCTTATTACACTCGCTTCGGGCAGATGGAAGGCACAGTTTTCATTCGCGTGCTCGATGATATGAAGGTCGAAGGTTGGAAAGAAAAGGCGGCCCAGCTTGAGGCTGTGATGCGGGAGCGCGCCGATCTTTGGAGGACGGAGGCATATCCCTTCGGTAGCGAAATGCCATGGGACTCCACCGGGCAGGAGGAGGTGTACGGGTGGTCGCGCTACTTTGGCTATGACGACAAGGCTGAGGTTACGTTGAACGCCATCCTCGCCTACATGCCCGTGGTGCCAAGCTGGGGCTACAACGGGAGCGCCCGGCGTTACTGGGACTTTCTGTACGGCGGCAAATTCACGCGGATTGAGCGGCAGCTGCATCACTACGGCTCGGGTCTGAATGCGATCCCGTTGCTTGATGAGTATCGCGCGCATCCCGATGACCTTTTCCTGCTGCGGGCGGGTTACGGCGGCGTAATGGGGCCTCTGTCGAACATCGACGAGAAGGGCTTTGCTTCGGCGGCGTTTCATTCTTTTCCGGATCGCATGGCCTTCGATCCGTACTCCGGCGATTATGGGCCGATTTTTTTTGGTCATGCGATCAACACCGGGGCTTACCTGGTGCATGATCCGGAGATGGGATGGCTTGGTTTCGGAGGCAACGTTTCGGAGCAGCGCGGCGTGGTGCGGTTTCAGGTTTTGGACTCATCGAGGAGCCGACTCTTTATTGCTCCGTTGGGCCTCTGGGTGACGCTTGATGCCGGCCGCTTTGCTTCGGTTGAGTACGATACGAAGACCCGGCAGGTGCGTGTGCATCTCGCGACGGCGACTCCGCATGTTCTCGTGGCGCGCCTGCGGATCAAACACACCAGCTCAGTCGCTGGACATGCGATCGCTATCGCTGGATCGCCTCCGATAGATGCCGGAGCCTATGTGGTTCCATTGCATGATGGCGAGACCATCGTTACGCTTCGGTAGTTCCGAAGATTTCTATTCCCTCTTCGACTCCTACCCTCCTCCCATACTTTTTGTGCAAATTATTCATAACAGGTATTTAGATCTGGACTTTGTGCGCAATGGGCACGTTAAACCTGAAAAGCACCGCATCTGCTTAGGAAAGATGTTGCTAAGTTAGAAGATGAAATTCGCGCGAAGCTCGATCTGCCGGGCTCCTGTGGGGGTTTGCAGTCCTCCCGTTCCTGTAACGACACTCGACGTAGCAAATGATGTGGACTGAATAGATAAGGGATTGGTGCCTGTAGGAGCCGCCCATGTCGGATGATTCCAGACATTGATGAATTCGCTCTGCAGGCTTAGTACATACCGGTCCCCCTTAATTGGGATCAGCTTTGAGATCGCCAAGTTCTGAGTGAAGGAGTTCGGTCCGTGCAGCCAGATGACATTTGCAATCGTTCCAGGAGTCGTATTTGGAGCCACCAGGGAGTAGTTGGCGGTTCCACCGGCTGCTCCACCCGAGAAGTACTTCGGATCTAAAACAAGCGATGTAGTGTGGCCTGGAATATGGTGAACTCCGACTGCATTCTGCAGATCGCTCGTCGAGGTGCCAATCAGCGTGACACCTCCATCGTTCTGGTTGAAGGTGGCAAAGCCGCCCGTCAGCCGGAACGGCGAGCCCGTCCTGTAGGTGAGGACAGTCCCGAGGGTCCACCCACCCACAACTTCGTTGAGCAGTGTACCGTTGCTCAGGAACGCCTTGTTTTTACCGAACGGAAGATCAAATGTACCGTAGACATTGGTTACGTGCCTGATGTCGAAGGTGTACGGTTGATACGCCAGGTGAAGGTTACGCAGCGTGTAGAAGTTGGAGGCGTTTGCCAGATAGTCATTATTGGCGGTTGCGAAACCCAGCGTGTGGCTCCAGGTGTAGTTGACGTTGCCTTGCAGGCCATGCCAGTTTGCCTGGCGAAGATCGACCTGCAAAGCGTTGTAGTTGGAGTAGCCGGCGTCAGTCATGTAGTTGGTGGGCTGGCCGGGAGCGTATGGGTTTGACTGAAAGAAGTTGATGGGATAACCCGCTCCCGCACCTGTGAACTTCGCGTTGTTCAAACATGGACCAAAACTTGAGCCGACCAAAGCGCAGAAGTACGCCGGGGTGGACTGATTGTTACCGGCAAGCTGGTTCGCGAAGGTGCCGGCCTGTCCGTTGATCAGATAGTTGATGAACTGCGTCGAGGTAAAAGCACTGGGCGTGTTCGCAAAGGCCGCGTCGAGGATCGGCGTGTGTATCAGCCCCTTATCGGAAAATGACTTGCCTCCGTTCGACGCCAAATTCTTCCGGGCGTTCTGGAACTCGGCGAGAAACCCGTTTTCGAAGATATTCACCTCGTTATAGTTGAGTGTGATCCACTGGTGCACCGTCCGGTTGCCGTTGTAGCGGACCTCGAGGACAGCGGCTCGCGTGAGAGCGCGCTGCACACCAAGCGACCATGACTGCGCATATGGCAAGCCGATGTTTGCATTGATGCCCTCCACAGGCACTCCCGTGCCGATGAAGGTGAAGTTCGATAGAGGAGCGGCCTGGGGGAAGGTGAGTGGGTTAAACGCGAATGGAATTGGTGTTTTTGCGCTATTGGCTCCCCCCCACTGGTTAGCAGCATACGTCAGGCTACCAGGGGCGAAGGTCCCGGTAGCACCAGTATTGTTCGCCGTCAGGGTAAAGTTCTGATAGTACAAGAGTGCCTGAGCCGAGGCAGCATCCCAGTAGAACTGGTACGGCTCCGTAAAGTTGCGCAAGGCATAGCTGGCGCGGATCACGGTATCACCCTCGCCAAGCATTTTTTTCAGGAATCCATCCTCCTTCGGCTTCGGATTCCAGTTCAAAGCGATCTGGGGCTGCGGTGTCTTGTACCAGCCATGGAAAGGACGCGGATTCAAAGTAAACGATGGATTTTGCACGCCGTTCAAAGTACCCGGCTTGAACAGGTCTCCCACTGCCGTCGGGCCGAAGATGCTTGGGAGAAGCGCATTGTGGTATGCGGCTTTGACGTCATGCGGGTCCACAATGAAGTCCCAGCGCATGCCGTAGTTCAACGTCAAGGTAGGCGCAACCTTCCAGGAGTCCTGGAACCAGATACCGGTTGCAAGCGCAACCTCGTCGAGGTTGAAGGAATGCGGCACATAAGTGCCCGTAGCTTGATCGTAGCCGTTGGATCCGGAAACGCTCGAGATACGGCCAGTCAGGATAGAGTAGAGCTGTATTGCTTCGGTCTGGGCTGTCGCGGTACCGGCAGGCAGCGTACCAGAATTGTTCTGACTCGGAAGCGTGAATGCATTAAAGATCGGATCACCGGAGGCAGCTCCAGTGGTCAAATTCCCAAAATTGATTTGAGGGAATCCTACTGGCGGGTTGTAGTAATGATCCTGCTCGCGGTATCCCTGGAAGCCGAAATTGAAGTTATGCGCACCCTTTTGATAGGTCAGGCTATTGGAGAGGCTGAAGACGGGATACTCGTAGCCGGTGGGCAGTGTGTAGTTTTGGCCTGACATCCTATTGTTGGCTGAGTCCCCAGTCATATTGAAGTAGACGACAGGATTTGTCAGCCAGTTGGGAGTAGAGCCGGCTGCAAACTCCTGGACGTTATATAGGAAGCCGAACTTGAACTCGTTGACTAGGCGCGGCGAGAAGATGTAGTCGAGCCCGTAATTCAGATTGTAACTTCGGGTGAAGTTGTTTCCGGACTGGTTGGCGTACTTCTCACCCGGGAACGGGGCGGGATAACTGCCGACAGGGTTGCTCTGGAACATGATCCACGAAAGGTACATTCGGATCTTGTCGGTCGCGTTGTAATCCACACGCGCCACGGGGTAGTACTGGGTTTGAGCGCCCGGTACATTGAAGGATGCTTGCAAAATCGTCGGATCACTGAGAGCAGTTAACCCTTGTCCGTTGACCGCAGAAATCGCGTTCTGGATCATGGTGTTTACATCTGGATTGAGTGTGCCGGAGAACGACTGGTTATACCCATGTGCCAGTTGTAAGACATTGACCGTGTGATTATTCCCGTCCGTCCCTTTATAGGTGAAGTTGCCCTGAGCCGCTGGGTTCGAAAAGATGAAATTGTTCATGACGGTGGTTCCGGGTTGTTTGAGCATCGCATAGGTGCCGAAAAAGAAGAGCTTGTCGCGAAGAATCGGGCCGCCCACGCTAACCCCGAAGTCGTGCAGGATCAGCTTTGGCTTACGGACTGGAGCCCATTGCCCGGCTGGATTGACCGCGGCATTGTTTGCCCACGAGTTCGCGTTGAGACCGCTGTTGCGGAAGTCGTAGTACGCCCGCCCATGGAACTGGTTGCCGCCACGCCGGGTAACGAAGTTGAGCTGCGTCGTGGCCGTTCCGAAACCGTTGCCCAGATTCAGGCCGTCGGTGACTACGCTCACCTGCTCAAAGGACTCGATACGAGGCTGCACCATCGTGCTGATCGTGCCCTGATACTTAGTACGTCCGTTGTTGGCGATTGCGCCGTCGATGTTCGTGCCCTGCGTCCCTTCGGGCAGGCCATTCCACGTGCCGTTGTATCCGGCTGTAAGCTGCGGCAAAGCACTGATGTTGCGACCCGAGAGCGGTAGGTTCTCGATGTCGGTCGTGTTGATGACGGTGCCAAGCTCCGTCGAGCTGGTCTGCAGCAGGGGAATGGTCTCGCCCGTAACCTGAATGGTCTCGGTCACCGCGCCAACAGGCAGGGTGACCGCAAGCGGCGTAACAGTCGAGGATTGCACTTGGACATCTTCGTAGACCTTGGTCTGGTAGCCGGCATGAGAGATCGACAGCCTGTAGGAGCCGATGTTCAGGTCAACGAATGTATATACACCTTTGTCGTCGGTAAGAGCCTTACGGGCGCTGTTGGATTGACGTTCCACCAGCTGGAGGCTGGCACCCTGAATCACCGCGCCCTCGACGTCCTGAACCGTCACGACGACGGTGCCCTGATTTCCGGACTGGGCCCAAAGGCTGGGGCCTCCGAGGACGAGAGCTACGGCCAATAGCCAATATAAAACTGAGAAAATCTGGTTGCGCATCGCTGTGCCTCCAAAACGGAATGTGGGCGATTGCTGCTTGTCCAAACAGTGAGGGGAATTTCTCGACTTGGAGAATTTTCCTTTAGGATTTCACTTTGTAGTCAATTTTGTATCCAATTGTCAACACCAAGAATCTGTTTGCGATGATTGGTTTTTGACCCTGCGTAAATGTATACAAATGGTCGATCCAGATGCTGCGGCTAAGCCCTAGCGGGCCGCCAGTTAGTCCTGAACTGGTTTGTTTTCAGCGGTTGCGGCCTTTACCGGCTGTTTGATTTGTTCTTCGTTCCATGCTGGAATCTCTTGCCCTAACAGGTTGTGTACGAAAAAGTCCTCGAGTTTGCGCTGGGTGTAGGGCCCGCGCGCACCATGACCTGCGCCGGGGACCAAGAGCAGGTCGAAGGTTTTGTTGGCCTTTTCGAGGCGGTCGACCACCTGAAAGGTGGAGGCGGGGTCGACGTTTTTGTCCATTTCGCCGACGACGAGCAGGAGTTTGCCCTGCAGACGCCAGGCGTTGTCGACGTTGGAGGACTCGGAGTATTGCGGACCGATAGGCCAGCTCATCCACTGCTCGTTCCACCAAATCTTGTCCATGCGGTTGTCGTGGCAACCGCTGTTGGAGACTGCGACCTTGTAGAAGTCGGGATGAAAGAGGAGTGCGCCCATGGCGCTCTGGCCGCCGGCGGAGGTGCCGAAGATGCCGACGCGCGAGATGTCGTACCAGGGGTGAGCCGCGGCGTAGGCTTTGTGCCATGCGATACGGTCGGCGAACCCGGCGTCCTTGAGATTCTTGAAGGCGACATCGTGGAAGGCCTTGGAGCGGTTATTGGTCCCCATGCCGTCGATCTGCACGACGACGAAGCCCAGCTCGGTAAGGGGTTCGGCGCGAGGGCTGAAGGTCTTCGGCACGAATGACCCCTGTGGACCTGCATAGATGTTCTCGATAACGGGATATTTCTTCTTCGGGTCGAAGTTTGCGGGCTTCCAGACAACTCCCCAGATTTCGGTTTTACCATCGCGTCCTTTAGCCATGAAGGACTCGGGGGCATGCCAGCCAGCGGCTTTCAGCTTGTCGAGGTTGCCGTGTTCGAGCTCGGCGACCCTGCTGTTGTCCGCGGTGCGGTAGAGGGTTAGGACAGGCGCGGTGTCGATGGTGCTGACGAGGTCGGTATAGAAGGTGCCGTCGCTTGAGAATTCGACGCGGTGGTTGCCTTGTCCAGGGGTGAGAGGCGTGAGTCCGCTGCCATCAAAATTGATGCGGTAGGCGTAGACGAAGTAGGGATCCTCGCCCGGATTCATAGCGCTGGCTTCAAACCATATTTGCCGCTTCTGCTCATCGACGCGATTGACGGCGCGGACGACCCAGTCACCTTTTGTAATCTGCTGCTTGAATGCTCCGGTGGCACCGTCTACAAGATAAAGATGCGCCCAGCCGTCGCGCTCTGACATCCAAATGATCTCTTTGCCATCGGCGATGTCGTAGCGATACGTTTTGCCAGTGTCGGTGGGGTTCATGACGAGCGGTCGGTATTCTATA
>Ga0126381_100006651_pt1 | contig 12808 bp, 12 predicted proteins | sample PanSoiMetPlot_28_FD_96465 | JGI IMG/M metagenome (GOLD analysis project Ga0126381, IMG submission 96465) | Tropical forest soil microbial communities from Panama - MetaG Plot_28 | ecosystem: Environmental > Terrestrial > Soil > Tropical forest > Bulk soil | place: Panama | collected 2016-02-17
AACATTCAGAGGAGGGGATCCACAACCTGCTCTCCGAGGGGATTGTGACCGCCGAGGCCCAGCCCGGACCCAACTTCGCCCGGGCCCATCAGTACCGGATCACGTCGCCTCCGAATGGTGGCAAGTACTTCATCAGCGCCGACCTCGCTCAGAAGACGCTCTATAACACGCTTCCGCCGCCTGACCTGAACGGCGTTCCACCGGTTTCGCCCTGGATCGAGATTCTGGCCATCCCGAATGGCGATCCCGGCCTACCTTCCCAGGATCAGTATCTCCTTGGCACTGGTGGCACCGACCTCATCCACACCTACGGCCCTGACCCACGCATCACGAACGTCACGGACCTCCCGCCCGGGCCATTTCAGATGACCGGTCCGATGATGCCCTTCGATGCTTTCACGGGCGACACGACCCACAATTTCTTTCCGATGAGGCAGCAGGTCGATTGCGCGATCGATTCCGAGCACGTATCGAGCGACAACCCCACCGGATGTCTGCACGACCTGCAGTCGGCGGTAACAACGACCTACTCGACTCCGCCGGGTGGCATTCCGCACGACACCGGGCAGACGATGGCGTTCTTCAACATGCAGCAGGGAGATGCACCGCTTACCAAGTCGCTCGCCGATCAGTACACGATGAGTGACAACTATCACCAGCCGGTGTTCGGTGGCACGGCCCCCGACAGCGCACCGCTCGGCTTCGCTGACCAGATCTTCTTGAGCGACGGCGAGGGCCATCCGACCGCACCGGCAGCGGACGACACCTATGACCCGGATCCGGTCCCGGGAACGCTGAACCTCTACACCCGCTCCGGCCAGTGGTTCGATTGCTCGGACGAGTCGCACCCGGGCATCGCGGCGATCGCGAGCTACTTGAGGTCCCTCCCATACCCGGTGCAAACGCGGTGCGACCCCGGCAAGTACTGGCCAGACGTCAACGTCAACCCGGCGTTCACACCGAAGGGGCGGACACAGCCCGGGAGTGTCGTGCCGCCGACTCATCAGCGCAGCATCGGCGACGTCCTCACCGCTCACGGGATCCCCTGGAAATACTACGGCGGCGGCTTCAACGCCGCGGACACCCTGAACCCCCTGGGCCTCCTCTATTGCAACATCTGCAACCCCTTCGAGTACGAAGCGGGCTACCCGGCGATGGTGGCCGACCACATGCGCGACGTGACCGATCTCTTCGCTGACCTCGTTGGTGGGACCCTCCCGGCGGTGGCCTACGTGAAGCCCGACGGCACGATGGACGGACATCCTGCCTCATCGAAATGGACGTTGTTCGAGGCGTTCGTGAGCTACATCCTCGATCTCGCACAAAGCAATCCGACGCAATGGTCCGAGATCGCGATTCTCATCACTGTGGATGAGGACGGCGGCTTCTATGACTCGGGCTTCATCCAGCCTGTCGACTTCTTCGGCACGGGTCCGCGTGTGCCGATGATCGCCGTATCGCCGTTTTCAACGGGCGGGCACATCAGCCACGTCTACAACGAGCACTCCTCGGTGGTGAAGTTCATCGAGCGTAACTGGAAGCTGGGGGAAACGCTGAGCGAGCGCAGTCGCGACAACCTGTCGAACCCGGTGCAGGATCCGAGTAATCCCTACGTGCCGGGCAACATGCCGGCGATCGGGGACCTGTTCGACTTGTTCAACTTCGGACCGTCCTGACTGCTGCAGTCGCGGCAGCCGCCAGCATCCGCGAGTCGAGGTTCAGGGACTGGCGCTTCCTACGGCGTAGGTGTGTTCGCTGCGGGCGCCCCAGCGGTACAGATCCTCGTCCCCGCAATGCGGGCACTTGATCACAGCAAGTTGATCTCCGGATTCAGCCGAAGCCGGTTTGCTTCCTGCTGGTGTGACGGCAATGGCAATGACGAGCCCGCACGCCTTGTTCTTGCACACCCAGCCGAGGTAGACATCGCCTGGGACCATCTGATGCGGCACCCGGACGTCGACGTGGCGCACGCCCGGCGATGTCACTGCCTGGCGGACGGGGGTCCCCCGACTCTTGGATGGACGTTTAATTGCCATTGGTGCCTCACCGCGTAAGCACTTGCGAGAGCCTACCGCGGTTACTGGAACGCTGCCAATTCATGGTACGCGCCTTCGGTGCCCTGCGCCCACGATTCATTCCAGAGCGATTTGGCTTGTGGCACGATGACCATGTGTTCCGCAAGCGCTAACCATCGGCCGTTACGGCGAATATAGGTCGCCGTATAGCGGGCGACCGCGGTATACGCCGCGCCCTTTTTCGTGCTGCGTTCGGTATCAGTGCCGACGACGACGGCGGTGTCGCCATCGACTACGACCATCTGGTCGGACAGGGTTGCGGATACCGTCGGATCGACGTCACCCGCGAGCTGTGCCTCGATGAATCCTTCTTTATCGTACGGCGGTTTCTTCGCGCCGAAGCTCGCGACGAATTTTTCATCAAGAATCCGCCTCAGCATTGCTTCGTCGTGCTTGTTCTCCGCGATCGTCCACTCTCTTTCCAGCCTCAGCACTTCTTGCCTTGGCTCAGTCTGTGAGGCACCGACAGCGGCTGCGGGCGTGTCGGCACCCAGCAATAAATGCGTAGATACCAGGAATAGGGCGCCCATGAACGTTGAGAATGGCAGACTGCGCTTACACATGGATGCCCTCTTTCTGGCGGCCATCGCGAGTCCCAATGTTACGTCCGGAGCCCTGGCTCGTCTCGCGGGCCGGATTGCGCGCTGCACCAAATGCGTTTGAGCAGCAGTGGTCTTTGTCAGCGCCTGGGCGCGACGATCTTCAGAACATACTCCACGACGTCGCGCGTCATGCGCCGGTCGATGGGCGCGTGCCCGAAGAGGGTTCGAAAGTAGAACGGCCCGGCCAACATATCCAGGAGTAACTCGACGTCCAGACCCCTGCGCGCTTCGCCGCGAGCCCTGGCCCTGTCGATCGCGTCGCGCATGGATTTCCGCCTGGCAGCGAGAACTTGGTTGCGAACGGCCTCTGCCAGCTCGCGATCCTGTGCCATGTCTGCAACCAGGCCCGGTAGTGCTTGCTTGAGAGGTCCGCTAAATGCCCGCCGCAGCGTACCGGCCGCTGCGCGCAGGTCCTTGCGAAGCGCTCCCTCGTCCGTGGCCGGACTTGCACCCATCGCGGTTACGATGCAGTACGCTACCAGATGCGACTTGCTCGGCCAGCGGCGATAAATACTCGAGCGAGCGCGGTTGACCTGCCGTGCGATCCCATCGATGGTGACCGCTTTGTAGCCGCGGGTTCTCAGCACCTGCAGGACGGCCGCGAGCACTTGCTTGTCGATGTTCGCGTTGCGCGGCCGCCCGCGACTCCGGCGGCTCCTGACGGCGCGACGTTCGCCCGTCGGAGGGTCACCACTTGAGATGGCCCTTCTCCGCAAGTCGTTCACGACCGATCCGGCATGCTCGCTCGCCCCGACCATGGCCGCGAGCATGCCCAAACCGGCGCGACCCGGCAACGCTGCTGCTAGAAACCGAAGAGCACGACTGCTTTCTGCAGAGTCACCCACACTCCCCAGGCGATGGGAATGCCAACGGCGATCCACGCCGCCGCCAGTTGCCACCCGGGAGTGGTCCTGCTGGTAGCTGCCACCGTGGCAGTGGAAGCGGCGGCCATGCTCTTGTTCGCGGCGTCGAGTGCAGCAAGCTGTGCGGGCGTCATGTAGTACTTCTCCGCCACCGGTCGGATCATCAGGTTGCAGAGGAACCCTATTGCCAGCAGAGCGGCGAGCACGTACATCGTTACGCTGTAAGCCTGTGCGCGCGCTACGTGGTGAGCCAGCTGATACTCGCGAATGTAGTTCACGATCACAGGTCCCAGAATTCCAGCCGCAGACCAGGCGGTGAGCAGGCGTCCGTGGATGGCGCCCACCATTCTGGTGCCAAACAGATCGGCGAGATACGCGGGTACCGTGGAGAAGCCGCCGCCGTACATGGACAGGATGATGCAGAAAAACCCGACGAACAGTGCGAGGCTCCCCGCCGCCGCGAGCGATGGAATCGACGCATACAGCGCCAGTCCCAGCACCAGGAACACCATGTAGGTGGCCTTGCGGCCGATGTAATCGGAGGCCGAAGCCCAGAAGAACCGGCCCGCAATGTTGAACAGCGACAACAGGCCGGTGAAGCCCGCTGCGAGCGCCGCGATCGCGCTGTGCTGCTGTGCGTTCAGCTGGTCAAACGCGGCCTGGACGCCGATGAGTCGACCACCGAAGACCTCCTGCAGGAGCGGCGAGGCCATGCCAATAATACCGATGCCGGCCGTGACATTGAGTGCCAGGACCCACCAGACGAGCCAGAACTGCGGCGTCCGAGATGCCACGTTCAGATCGACGTTGCGGCTGGTCACGAGCGCCTTCGCTTTCGTCGCTGCAGGCGGCTGCCAGCCGGCCGGTTGCCAATTTGGCGCCGGCAGCCGATAGCCGAGCGAGCCGATGATCATCGAGACGAAGTAAATCGCAGCCAGCACGAGGAACGTCTGCCAGACGCCAACCGAAGTCGGCGTGGCGAACATCTTCATCAGCCGATCAGCGAGCGGCGCACCAATCATCGCGCCGCCGCCAAATCCCATGATCGCCATGCCGGTGGCCATGCCACGCCGGTCCGGAAACCATTTGATCAGGGTCGAGACGGGCGAGATGTAACCGAGTCCCAGCCCGAGGCCGCCGAGGACGCCGGACCCTAACCACAGCAGCCACAGCTGATGCCAGACGCCGGCCAGCGCGGATATCACCAGCCCGCCACACCAGAGTACCGCAGCAGCGATTCCGGCCCGGCGCGGGCCGACACGCTCGAGCCAGCCGCCCCAAATGGCCGAGGCGGTACCGAGAAATACGAAGAACAGGGTGAACATCCACCCCATCATTGAGATTTTCCAGTCGCAACTGGTGGTGGTGATCGCACCGAAGAATCCGAGGCTCGCCGGGCACTCGAGCGGCTTGCTGAGGCCGACAGCACGGTGCAGCGGCAGCCAAAACACGGAGAAGCCGTAGGCCATGCCGATGCAAAGGTGAATCGCCAGCGCACATGGTGGGACCAGCCAGCGGCTGTAGCCAGTGTCGGCCACGATGCGATCTTTGTCGAAGAATCCCGGGCGGGCTATGACGGTCGCGGCAGCCATTTATCAGCTCCTGTGTCTTGTCACATTGTTGCTCGGGCAGAACATTGTTATCCAAAACGTGTGCCCGCGCTCGTAAATTACGCGGCAGACTGTCTCGTATAGGCTTGCTGCCCGCGCAAGGCCGCGTTCCCCGGCTTGTGAGTCGGTGCCGAAATCGCGAGCGTTACCGCACTGCGCCGGACCGTGAGCCTGTCAGCCGTGACTGAGCCGCTGGCCTGGCCGAGTCCACGAGGCTATGCGGTAAGCTACGCCCTTACCCCATGGTTTCGGATGCTGCTGGAGTACCTGCCATGCGCTATCACGACGGCGAGCCTATTCACGTTGGAGATGTGGTCACGATCGATGTGAGGCATGAGGGCACCGTCGTGGCATGCATCGAGGATGGCATCTTTCTTCAACCGCACACAAAGGAGCAATGGACGCACCTTCATGACGGCGTACTCATCGACACAGGCTTTGGCGGGGTGGTGCATTACGCGGACGAAGTGGCGCTCGAAGCCGACCACGTGCGACTGGCTCAGAGACAGGCTTGAGGTCTCAGGATGACAGTGCGGTGGGCTGCGCTCTGATCGCGGGCGATCTCGAGGCGGTATTTCTACCGGCGCAGGGGATGCTCGGAGCATCGCTGCGCCACAGGGGTGCGCAAGTCCTGCGCCGTGTTGGCGACTTGCAAGTGGCTGCGGCGAAGGGAAGCACCGCCGGGATAGCGCTGCTTTACCCGTGGGCAAACCGACTGGATGGCTTCCGCTACCGCGCCGCGGGGCAAGAGGTACAGCTCGATACATCATCGCCCATGCTTCACCTCGATGCGCACGGGCTTCCCATGCATGGAGTGCCATGGTCGCGGCTCGTGTGGGAGCCCATCGAGTCGCAGCGCGATCGGCTGTCAGCTCGGCTGGAATGGAGCCGCAAAGAGCTGCTCGACATCTTTCCGTTTCCTCATTCCATCGAGCTGACAGCGACGCTCGCTCCGGACGCCCTGACGCTGGAAACGACTCTCATCGCCGGCGATGGACCGGTGCCGGTCAGCTTCGGTTTCCACCCGTACTTCGGCGTACCCGATCTCCCGCGCGCCAAGTGGCGGCTCGAGCTGCCCGCCATGCACCGGCTCCTACTCGATGAGCGCGGAATCCCGACGGGCGCGGAGGAGACCTGGAGTCGATTCGATGCCGAGATCGGCGAGCGCTCTTTCGATGATGGTTTTGCGCTGCGCGATGCCTGCCCGTCGTTCAGCCTGAGCGGCGGTGGCCGTCGGATCGCTGTCGAGTTCCTCGCGGGCTATTCGTACGCGCAGATCTTTGCCCCCAGAGAACAGGAGTTCGTTGCGATCGAACCGATGACGGCGCCCACCGGCGCCCTCACAAGCGGGCGGGGACTCAGAATCGTCGCACCGCGAGAACGCTTTGAGGCAGCGTTTCGCGTGCGGGTCGAAGCGCAGGCGTGAACCACACCCTCCTTCGACTTGCCGCTATCCGTTTGGTATCGGCAGCACGGGCATGATTTCGATGGAGTCGCCCGGGAAAATCGTAAAATGCGGATGCCGCTCTAAAAGTTTGGCGGCGGCCTCGTGCGATTCCGCGCGCACAACTGTGAAAGCGCCGAGGTTGTTGCTCGTGTCCTCGACTCCGCGGTCTGCAACTTTTTTCGTCTTTCCCAATGGCCCGCCCATGGCCACGATGGCGTTCTGATGACGGTCGACCCACGCTTTCCAGGCCGCAATGCCTTCTCGTTCTTTTGCGCGGCGTTCGCTTTCGGGCAGGGCATCCCAGGCCGCTCGTCGCGGACTGGTTTTGCTGCCGCAGAATACGGCGAGATACGTGTTGCTCGTGCTCATTGCGTCTCCTTAGTCACTTGTGCCCAATCGATCTGCCAGGGGCATTGAAGGGCAGATCCAGTTGCCAGTCCGGACTACGACGAAGCAGACCTGCGGAAATCGACTGGGTTTTTTGTTCGCGACGGGTGCTGGGAATCGAATCCCTTATGGACGCCAATAAATTCAGTCAGTTATATGGGTGAGGACCCTCGGGATTTTTCGGCCACGTTTCCAACGCGGCGAAGCTTTGCAGTTCCGTCCGTCGCCGCCTGATCGACAACCTCGGCAGTCTCCGCCGGAGCTGAATAACGACTCCATTTCCTTTGGCGTCCGTGTAAGGCCTATGATCCTTTCCGTCCGGCACAACACTCTGCATGCCTTCCAACATCGCTGCGAGGAGCAAAACGACTTCGACCCGTGACGAGAATGCGGGCGCCCATGGAATCCTGCGCTATAGGAGTTACACGCGTATCATCAAAATTTCTCGCTGCGTGCGTCCTAGCAGGGTCGCGCTCGAGCTGAAACCAGTACCTTTTGGAGCGCGAGCAACTATGTCTCCAGACAGCGTTCGACTCAGTAGCATGGCTCACGGTGGGGGCTGCGGTTGCAAGCTTTCACCAGCCGTTCTCTCCACGCTCCTCAGCAACGCGAGCGCCGCGCAGTCCTTCAAGCAGCTTCTCGTCGGCACCGAGACCGGCGACGATGCGGCCGTGTGGCAGATTGACGAGCGTACGTGCCTGATCTCGACGACCGACTTCTTCATGCCCATGGTGGACGACCCGCGTGACTTCGGGCGCATCGCGGCAACCAATGCCATCTCCGATATCTATGCCATGGGTGGGAGGCCGATTTTTGCGCTTGCCATCCTCGGCATGCCGCTCGGCAAGCTCGCGCCGGAACGAGTGCGGGAGATACTCGATGGCGGACGCGAGGTCTGCCAGAACGCAGGGATCCCTGTCGCTGGCGGTCACTCCATCGATACGCCCGAGCCCATCTATGGGCTCGCGGTGAATGGTATCTGTGCACCCTCCGAGCTGCGGCGCAACTGCGACGCCAAGGCCGGCGACCTCATTATCCTGACCAAGCCAGTCGGGGTCGGGATCTATTCAGCGGCCTTCAAGAAGGAAGCTCTGTCGCCGGCCGACTACGCGGACATGCTCACGACCATGACGACGCTCAATCAGATCGGCGCCGAGCTCGGCAAGGACTCGGGCGTCCATGCAATGACCGACGTGACGGGGTTTGGTGTGCTGGGGCACGCACTCGGAATGGCGCGCGGTTCCGGCCTCCGCTTCCTGCTGCGCAGCGAGGCCATTCCGCTACTCCCCCGAGCGATTGAGCTCGCTCAGCAGGGCTTCGTTACCGGCGCCTCGGGACGAAACTGGGAGAGTTATGGCGCCGCGGTCGCTCTTGCGGCGGATTGCCCGCTGTGGCGGCGACAGATCTTGACCGACCCGCAGACCTCCGGAGGCCTCCTGGTCGCCTGCGCGGCAGACCGGGCGAACACTCTTCTCAGGAGCATCCGCGAGGCTGGCTATTCTTCAGCCAGCATCATCGGCGAGATGCGTGCGGGCGCTGCCGGGATCGAAGTCTCATAGCGCGCGCCACGGCCCGGAATCATGCCACCGGCTGCTGTGCATGCGCTGCACCCGCGTAGGATCCGGTGGCTGGGGCTGGCGAGCCGCTGCCGCGATCGGCCGAGAGACGGACCGGCAAAGCCTCGATCCTCAGCCGCCGCCGCAGGTGGCGCGAGAACGCATCGACCGACATGGAGAGCACAGCGACACCGACGAGAAGCAGCGCTGCCGTGTCGATTCTGAGCTCCGAGATCGCGGCGTCGACGTAGTAGCCGAGGGTCTTGATGCCGAGGATACCGAAGATGGCGCTCTCTCTGAGGATCAGTTCCCAGCGATACAGCAGGTAAGCGAGGAATTGACCGTAGAGCGTGGGCGTCGTCTGGTAGAAATAGAGGTTGGCTCCCTTCGGAGCATCGACGCGCAGGGCGAGCTGGTCCGACTGGCGGCCGAGCAGATATCCGATGATTGCGCCGTTGTGCAGGGATAGGGCGATGATCGCCGGCAGCATGGAGGGGCCCATCAACTGCAGCAACAGGTAGGCCAGCATGTATTCAGGAGTCGAGCGCACGACGACCAGCATCGCGCGGCCGAGATAGTGGCCCACCCGCCCGAGAAAACGCCGCGACACGATCGGGTAAAGGAGAAGCGCGACGGCGCCCGCCGCGATGAGCGCGATCTGCGCGAGAATGAGGGTCTTGACAGTACCCGGACCGATTTGCTGCGCCGTGATCCGCCACGCCCAGGAGCCGAATGCCGCCCAGGTCTCGCCGTGCCAGAGACTGCTCGAGCGCAAGGGCACTGGCACGATGTCGTGGCCAAAAAAACGCACCATGTTGCTCCAGGTGGAGCCGTTGCCGGTGGATTCCGGTAACACGAAAAGGCTCGCGATCGCGAGCAGCGGCACCGTCCAGGGACGTGCCCAGAGCCGCCGGGTGCCGATCAGCACATAGAAGCAGAGCAGCAGCGCGGTCGCCTCGGCGTAATGCGCTTCCTTGAAATAGGATTCGAGATGGAAACCGATGGTCGGCAAGCCCACGAAACCGAGCACGAGCGTCGAGCGCATGCCGCATTCGAGGCGGTAGAGCGTGTAGGTCTTCAGCTGCTGCGCGACCACCGGGAATCGCGCAAAGGCGAATCGCGATAGCGCCGCGGTGTGATGTGGCAGGACATTCTCGGCCGACCGGTCCGCCTCCTCGAAGATTTCCGCGAACACCTTCGCGAAGATGCCGGCGTAGGGGAGGGCGATGGCGAGGATCCCTGTCGCGGGAGAGAGTCCCGTGATCTGCATGAGGAAGAGAGCCCAGAAGAGCTCGTGCACGGAGCGCAGAAAGGCCGCCGCGAGACGCACGAGACGCGAACGATCGAAGAAGAGCGCCAGAATGAGTCCTGCGGTGCCGCCGGCAACCACGCCGAGCACGGCGAAGGCCACGGTCCATACGACGCTCCACAGCTCGATGGCCGAGAAGCTCGGCGCCAGGATCCCGGCGACGAGCCGCCGGAACTCGGCGCCGGGGTGGACCGCGCTGATGGATAGATCGGCAAATGGCAGTGCGACGACGGCCGCGAGGAGGAAGATCTGGGTTACCGAGCCGTAGGTCAAACGCGGCAGGAAGCCGGGTTTCCTCACTGCAACTCCCCCTTGAAATGAGGCAGGAGGCGCTCGTAGCTGAGATGGCTCGAGGGCTCATCGAGGATGATGCGCCCACCTTCCAGCAGGATGATCCGATCGGAATGCTCCAGGGCCAGTCGGATGTCGTGCATGGCGAAGATCTTGGTTTCGTGACGCTCGGACAGGACGCGCAGCACATCGCCCGCTTGCACGCGGTCGAGGGCCGACACCGGCTCATCGCCAAGGACGATCGGCCGCCCGTTGAGCATGGCGCGCGCGACCGAGGTGCGCTGCTGCTGGCCGCCCGACAGCTCGCCTGCTTTGACGAAGAGTTTCTCCTCGAGCCCGACCGATTCGAGCACGCGCATGACCGCCGCGATCTCCGCCGCTGGCGGCCACACCAGCGTCCGCAGGTTGTACAACGTCGAATGACGGTCGAGGCAGCCCATGAACACGTTGTGAAACACGCTTAAATTGCCGACCAGCGCGCTCGCCTGCGGGATCAGCGCCGCGTGCGCGGTGTAACGACCGTATATCGTGTTGAGGAGAGTCGACTTGCCAGCACCCGAGCGCCCGATGACCGCCACGCGCTCTCCGGGCGTGACCGACAAGGTGATGTCGTGCAAGACGGGCGGGCCATGGTAGCCCGCACTTACTCTATCCAGAGTGATGGCGGCAGCCATCTCGGTGTCACTCTCAGTCGAGCTTGGTCGCGGCGGCGACTTCCTCGATCGGGGCGTACTGCGCGTTCGAGGCCGGGATGAATTTGCTGCGTGCGAAGTAGCCGAGAATCTCCGGATCGGCGAGGCTCACAATAGCTTGCCTCACTTTGTCCTTGAAGCCGGGACCGAACTGCTTGTCGACATCGCCCCGGATCGTGAACTGATAATCCGGGAATGTCGGGCTCTCCCAGATCACCGCTACCCGACTTTCATCGACTCGTCCCGCTTTCTTCTCGACCTCGAAGACCGTGTAGTCCATGACGCCGACCTGATAGGCACCCGACTGCACGAGCTGGAGCGTGCGCGAGTGATCGCCCGAGAAGCCGATGCGGCTGAAGACCTCATCGGGCGTCTTGCCGGGGAAATGTTTGCGGATGAAGTATTCCGGCATCACCCGCCCGGATGTCGACGAGCGTGAGCCGAAGAGAAGTGTCTTGCCCGCGATCCCGGCCGGGAAATCCTTGGAGGGCTTCAGGCCCGCCTCGCTGTTGGCGATGAAGTAGCTCTTGAAGTTGACGTCCTCCACCCCCTGTGCGATCGCTTCGGAGCCGGGCACGGCGTGCCGCGCCTGGACCCCGGTGTAGCCCCCGAACCAGGCGAGTTGGACGTCGTTGTTGATGAACGCGGTGACCGCTGCGGGATATGTCTTCACCGGCACGTATTTGACGGGAACGCCGAGCTGCGCCTCGAGGTATTTGGCAAAGCGGCTGAAGCGCTCGACGAGCCGCGTCTCGTCCTGATCCGGGATGGCGGTGAACGTGAAGGTAGGCGACTGTGTTGCGGTGCTGGAAGCGCTGACGAGCATCGCCGCGAGCACGAGTGCGGGAAGTAATTTGTGGAACATCTACGAGCCTCCCTGATTTCCGGCATTTGTCGGACGGAACAGAATCTCATGCGTGCACAACCGTAACCGACCCCACGTAGGCGCGCGCTGCAAGCGAGATGCGCCCCGCGCCTCGCCGCGTTTCGAGACGCTCTCGAAAGGCTGCGATCACCTCGGTCTTGGCTCCTCCAAACCCCTCCAACAGCGCCGCCATGCCCGGAGCAAAGGCGAGCCGCGCGGCGAGCCAGTCAGAGGATGGCGCCACGAGTTCGGCGGCCACTTCCGCGATCTCTGCTGAGGGCAAGCCGGCTGCCGCGAACAGCGCCTGAAACGCATCTTTCTCTTTGAAGCGCAGTTGCGCCGGGAGCGGGCGGGCCGGAAGGCTGCCGAGGACCGAGAGCGCGGCGGCGCGAAGCTCGCCTACGAGCTCATAGGCTTCAGGCGCCGTCCAGGTGACGAGCGCGATGCGCCCACCGGGTCTGACAACGCGCCGCAGCTCGGACAACCCGCACACGGCATCGGGAAACAGGATGACGCCAAGGACGGAGATGGCGGCATCGAAGCTTCGATCTGCAAACGCGAGGTGCTGGCCGTCCATGCTCAGGGCCTCGATCACGAGACCCGTTGTACGCGCCCGCTCCTTCGTTCGCGCCACCATTGCCAGCGACGCGTCGATGGCGGTGACGCTATGGCCGCGTCGGGCAAGCTCCAAGGCCGCGCCTCCGGCCCCGGCTGCGGAATCGAGCACGCGCGATTGCGGCGCGGGAGCGAGAGCCTCGATTGCGGCCACTGAGAAGCACTGCGTGAGCGGCTCGAACACATCCTCGTACAAGGCAACGTGGTCGTCCCACCGATGCGCTTGCTGGTCCGGCTCAGGATCGCTTGTTATCGTTACCGCCCGAGTCATGTGCGATAATTTTGGTGTTGGCGGACCTGCAAGAATGACGTTACACGCTTCAACAAACAAGGAGGCGGTGGGGCGGGGCTCCTTCGCATTGGGGCTGGGGCTCACCAATGAGTGCAATCTCGCGTGTGCCTTCTGCTATCGTGATCCGACGCGCACCGATAGGCTTGATCTTGAGCAGGTGCGCCGCGTCGTCGAAAGCGTGCCGCTGCGCTCGGTCAATCTCGG
>Ga0126381_100006652_pt1 | contig 12807 bp, 18 predicted proteins | sample PanSoiMetPlot_28_FD_96465 | JGI IMG/M metagenome (GOLD analysis project Ga0126381, IMG submission 96465) | Tropical forest soil microbial communities from Panama - MetaG Plot_28 | ecosystem: Environmental > Terrestrial > Soil > Tropical forest > Bulk soil | place: Panama | collected 2016-02-17
GAGGAGGTCGAACGTGCGCGCATCAGCACTGAGCGCGGCATCGAAGAGGCGCGGATCGCCAAGGATCGCGACGTCCGAACGTTGGCGACCGAGCGGGACAAGTTGGTCGAAATGGCGGAAATGATCAAGGTGATCGAATTGGCCAAAAAGGCCACCGAGCGCTCGGCCGCGATCGCCGCTTCCGAGGCGGTGCGCGTCAAGGTCATCCAGGCTGAGGAGCAGGCGATAACCGCGCGCGAGCGGGAAATCGCCGAGCGCCGAAAGCTCACCGAGATGATTGCCGCCCAACGCGAGGCCGAGCGCGAGGCGCTTCGGGTCACAGCAAAGGCCGAAGCGGAAATGCGTGCCGCAAGAAGCTTTGCCGAAGCGCAGAAGATCGCCGCCGAAGCAGCGGCGGAGGCGGAGAAAATTCGCGCGCTCGCGGCCGCGGAACGTTACGAGGTTGATGCAGCGGGTGCCCGTCAGCTTAACGAAGCCGAAAACATATTGACTGAGGCCGCCCGCACCGCGCGGCTGCGAGAAAAGCTTTTGGAGCGCATCGAAGGCATCGTGCGCGAAAGCGTCAAGCCGCTGGAGAAGATCGAGGGCATAAAGATTCTTCACGTCGACGGCGTCAATGGCGGAAATCCGAGCCGCAACGTCACCGACGAAGTGATTGATTCCGCTCTGCGCTACCGTGTTCAGGCGCCGATGATCGACACGCTGATGAAGGAGATTGGTATCGAGGGCGGCAGCCTCGGTCGCATGACCGAGGTGCTCCGTGACGCCAAGGACATATCGGCGCTTACCCGCGACAGTAAGAAGGAAACCAGGCAAAAAGCGCCGAAACACAACGACAACGACCGCGATCGCTGACCGGCTAATGGACTCGCATCTGGCATTTTCCGGCTGAATGACAAAAGACTGAAGTTTGAGACTTCGGAACCAAATGTGCGCGGCGTCATTGTGCTGCATTTATCAACGCTTGATCACAGGCTAAGCTTCCTCAAAGTGTTTCAGGAGATTCGAAAGGATCTGGGAGACGAGGCGCGCCACAACATCGGCCGCCGGATTAGGGGATACGATACGCTATCGAGGCGCTCTTTCGCCAGGGGGTTCGCGAGGGCGAGTTCCGCCAGGATCTCGACACGTTGGATGCGACCTTGACGCTTCTGGCCACCTGCAATGCGGTCTCCGTCTGGGTAGCGGGTTCAGTCCTCCACACCAAGACCGGCCCAAATTGCGGACATGCTTCTTCGCGGCACATCTAACCGCGCTTGAGGCAGTTGTGCCTACCGGAAATTCAACGGCCCACGTCACCTCGCGAATCGGTCCATAGTTGGTCCGACTGGCGTACAGATAGGCCACATGATCTCGCAATTCGAACACCATGAGTCCGTGGCGCGTCTGCAACGCAAAGGCGCTCGCCGGCTGCGAGCGTTTCGCCTAAGCTCTCGAGCGCATGAGTGCCTTAAGTGCCGTAACGCAAGGCCGCACGTCCAAATTCCCATCCCAGGCGACCTGAAGCACCAGCCCTTGGAAGAAAGCGATCAATAGGCGCGCCGTGGCGTCCGCCGAGAGCGTTCCTGGGAGTTCTCCGAGAGTTTTGGCTCGTCGCACCATGCGGGCGAGCATGGCTCTCGGTTTTTCCACCCCGTCGCGAACAGCCAGCGCTAACCGGCTATCGTGCAGGCTCTCCGCCCATAGCTGGACGGTCAGGCGGCGCCACGCCCGCTCCTCCGGCAGACGAAGCGCATCGACGAAGTCAGCCGCAAGCTGATCGAGTGCATCCACGAAGTTTGGCTTCTCGAACGCCCGCTGTACTAATTCGTCCTCACGACGGTGCCGCTCCTCCACGACTGCGACGATAATGTCGTGCTTTCCGGCAAAATGGCAATAAATCGAGCCCGGGCTTAACCCTGACTGTGTGACGATGTCCTGCATCGTTGTCTTGTGGAAGCCGTGTCGTGCAAAGCACGCGAGCGCGGCCTCGATGATTTGGCGCCGCCTGGTGTCAGCCCTGGCTCGCGATATTCTAGGCATCAGTGGATGCGACAGTTGCAAGGGCGGTTCGGTAAAACGAATACCCCCGCATCTTGTGCGCCTTGGGCCCGAAGTAGCGGGCGCGATAGTCGTCTGCCCCGAGGTCCTCCAGCAGGCGCAAGCCACGGGAATGCAGGCATCTCGGTAAGGCTTCGGGGGCCATCCCGAACGTCCACGGCTCGCCTGCACTGGCGACCGCCATGAGGATATTGCGGGCGCCCTCGAAGCGCGCCGGATCGGCAAGGACATCGCGGTGAATGTAGGTAAATATCAACGTGCTTCCACTCGCGAGCGTTCCGACCCAAGACAGTGCGGAAGCAACGGCATCGGCCGTCAAATAGTTCGTAACTCCCTCCCAAACAACTGTGGTGACGATCCTCGGATCGAACCCCGCAGCGCTTAGGACCTCGGGCAGTTGCCCGCGATCGAAGTCGATCGCGATCGAGATGACACCCGACCTATCGGCCGCGAGCGCCGCGATGCGCCGCCTCCTCTCAGCGGCCGTCGCCGCGTGATCGAGCTCGAACACCGGCAGCTTAGCGAGAATCGGCAGCCGCCAAGCGCGACTATCAAAGCCCGCGCCGAGCACGAGAAGCTGTTGTGATCCGTTCCTGACACTGTCTGCGATCCAATCGTCGATCAGCCGCGTACGTGCCACGGCCGAAGTGCGTGCACCCGGCCAAAAGCGGTCGATCACCCCTCGCAGGAGCGAAGCGAGCATCGGGATCGCCGACCATCGCACGACACGTCGAAGGGGGGCGCTGACGAACGTGGCGGCGAACGGATCGTGGAACAGCCTTTGCCCTGCCGGCCGTGCGGATTCGATTGCGCGGAAGAGCGCCATGAACTCGGCAGTCCGACTGAACTGGTGTGGTCGCATGTTGCATCATAACAGAATGTACATTCTGTTTACGCCATGCGTCTGTGCTTGTCAAGCTGTCTCTGGCCGATGGCGTGGCGGCAAGTCTCTGGAGTTCATCTCCGTGAGGGCGGTCCTGTTCAAAATACCGAAGATTGCCTTGCTCGTTGTGCATCCGCGCCTCGCAATCGGCAGGCGCCGACGCTGGAGCAGATCCGGCGGGCGGCAGCACTTGGCGTATTCGTGATTGATCGTAACCGGTGTGAGGCCCACGTCGAAGGCTAGCCACGCGTCGCTGCCGTAGCGGATCGGCATCCAGTATTGGCGCTATGGCTTCGACGACGGCCGACATGTCCGTGTATGCCTTACGCAGGAATGTCTTAACCGCTGGTCCCTTCCTCGTTGGTCCGAGCAGGGGAGATGTCCTTGATCGTCGACGGAATGGACGAAGATGAGCAGGAACAGGCGGTAGTTGATGCAGTCCGTGTTGGGCAGGGGTGCCCCGCTGACATTCGCAACTGCATCGCGGCATAGAAGCCCCAGCAGCAGGGACGTGCGTCTATGTCGCGGTTCGGCTTACGCGGGTAGATGGGTTCGAACCGGTCGGGTGCCGTCGATAGGGTGTTGCTGATGTCGTGGCGCACCGCGACGGCAGAGATCACCGCAAACTCTGGGGTGCCGCCATGGTTGAACGCATCTGCCCTCGATGGCGAGCAGCGGACAGATGCATCCGCGCGGGTCGAACGAGACTGGCCGGCCACGATCGCGGTGACACGTTCTTCGAGCATTGAGAGGTTGGCGGCCGCGGGCGTCGGTCAGCCGGTCACGAAGGTCAAGCTGCTCGTCACTCTGAAGGACCACCTGGCGGAAGCGTCCTGCCGAGATAGACGGCGACCGGCCCGGTCAGCGCCATGCCGCGCAGCTCACCCGGTGATATCAGCCGTGCGGCGACGATCTCGCGGTTGTCCACCTGTAACTCAGGCAACCGATCCAGTCGTAACTCAAAGAAATGCACCCGGTCTCGTCGTCCGTCCCAGAAGCCGCAGGCGTCTCCCGCCGCGATCAGCGGGTATGCGCCGGCAAGGCCGATCTCCTCGGCCATCTCGCGGCGGGCCGCTACTTCAGGCGTCTCACCGCGCCGGACAGTGCCGCCCGGGAAGTTCCACTCGATCCGATACGACGAGCGCACCAGCAGTAGCGCCCGACCGACGTACACAGCCACAAGCGCGCCCTCATGCGGCTGATGCCGCAGTCGCCACCAGATGCGGGCAAGCGGGAAACCAAGGCGGAATGCCGTCCGCCAGGCAGCATCGAGAAGTGTAGAACGTCGTCGCCCAAGGTCTGACACGGACTAACCTCTACCTCTGTCGGTAAGCGGAACAGCTATCGCTGGGACCGGATCTCGGGGGCCGTTACTAGACCGCTAGGTGCCCGGAACACGCCGGCTTTGTAACATAGCTCGCCCGCGCTGCCGACCGGAGCGCAACCAGGGCTCGGTTTTCGGCTTTTGCCTGACTCGGCTTGGCAGCGCAGACCCATAGGGTGATTACGACACCGGCGTGACAGGCCAGGAGTTTAGTAGCAAAACCAATGATGAGTTGACACTGTTTGAATGCAATAGGAGCTGTGAGCCCTGCAAAAGTGTCAACCAAAAACATATCCCGCCTTCGTGTTCGGAATCTGCCTCTTGCACAGGGCACCCGTGTTGCGTCGCAGCACGTTGAGCTGACACCAAAAGATGAGGATTTGAGCTTGCAATGCGGCCCATGATCGGAATAACCCGACGGTAGCACAGAAAATCAACTCACAGAGGTCCCCTCATCGACTATCGACGATTCGCGGGGTGACGTCAGGTCGCTTTGGATTTCCGGTAGGACAGCCGTCGCTCGCAGCGTAGGATGATCTTTGCCAGCAAAGATCCCCCTGCATCAGTGCGAAGCGAACACGCTTAGCAGTATCGCCAGCAACACAGCGCCGGCCAATCCGGCAATGAAAATGATACGGCGCCCTGACGTGCGCATGATAATTTCGCCGCCGCGCGCCTTTTCGGCCGGGTACGGCCGCGACTGGTTTGTCGGTGGCGACGTCGGGTCGGTGTTGCTGGCCATGCGAGAGTCAGATACGCGACCGCATGGTCGCGGGCGAGCGCTCTGTCGCCCCCAATCGCCAATGGCGCACGCGCCGGCGCGGTGCAATGACCCATGCGGCGGGCGCTGCCAGAATGAGACTCACCACCACGACCGTCGGAATCGATATCACCTCCTCGCCGCGCAGGATGGGCAATGTCAGCACCACAATGAGGCCTGTGCCAAAAATCACGGCATTTGTCATGGGGTAGATTAGCGCGGCAATTGCCGCGCGTGTCTTGGTTTCGGTTCGCATGGGACCACCTTTCGGGTTCCATTGTTCTTGCCGAATCAACTCGCGCCGGGGACCGTGGTTCCGTGCGACTCAGGCCGACGGCCCCAAGCGCGACACTTCTCGCCGCGCGAAAGATCGAGAGCGTAACCCGGCGGTCTACAACCTAGTGCGGCAGAGTGAGCCACTCATTCGCCGTCGAGACACTTCAAGGCCGGACCGCGCTATGAAAGCTGCCCACTATCGCGATGCAGCACATAGTCGAGGTAGCTGCGTGCGATGCCACATAGTCTAGAGGCCCGGTAGTTTCACCTCAACAAACTGGCGATCGCCGCCACTAACCTTTCAGGGCAAGTGGGTTTTTGAATGATCTTGCACCCAGGCCATTCTGCCAGTATCTCATCAGTTACAAGTTGTCCCGTGTAGAGGACGAATGGAACTCCATGCTCCGCGAGCCGCGTAGCAACTGGCGCAACGGTTTTCGACGAGAGACGGATGTCGAGGACGGCGGCTGAAATATTCCCATTAACTAGGGGAAGTGCTTCGCTTACTGTCCGACACGGACCGACAACTTCCGCCCCCGCGTCGGTTAGCACCGCCTTCAGTTCTGCCGCGATGAAGAATTCGTCCTCGACAACCAGCACGCGCATATCCGTTAGTGCTAGCGCCGGTCCAGCTCGCGCCATCATCGCAGCCCTATGTCTGCGGGCGCAAAATCATCTGGACCGCAATGGCAACGATCCACGTCTTTGCGCGTAACGAAAGGAGAAGCGACTTGATCCAACAAAGTTCCGTTCGGACACGCAACAAACATACAAACCGCGAGTTAGAGCCTTCAGTCCTAGCCGCTTAGGCAGACACTGGGCCGCGGCGGGATCGAGCTGGCGGAATAGGCAGTGCTTCTCGGCATTGATTTACAAGAAGAGCGACGCCTCGAGCTGAAATTTGGCGATGGACACAGGAGAAGTGCGGGCGAACGCGGCCAAGAATCCACACCGCTGATGATTTGCTGTCGGCCACTATAGCGCTAGAAGCGTAAGAGACTCTCATGCCCCGTGAACGCGCCATCACCTTACGCGACCTCGACGGCAGGCTCGATGTCCTGTCCGTCGAGTGCGATAAGTGCGGACGATTCAGTCGTTATCACCTCGACTGTCTTATTGAGCGCTACGGGATAGACGCCAAGCTATTCGACTGGTCAGACGAGGTCACAGCGGATTGCCCGCGTAAGCAAGCGAAGAATTTGAACGATGTGTGCGGGGCGCGATGCCACGATCTTCCGAAGGCGGTTTGACCGCTTGATCTTTACAGGGCACTCATTCGCCGAACACCTTGGACACGGGGTCGCCCGTGTTCCTCGCTTTACACGGCGAACCGTTCGCGGACCGATACCGAGCGTCCGCATAGCCTCCTTGCTTGAGGCGCCGCACGCTCGCACGGCCTCGCCGACTGACGCTGGGCCATCCTAGTTGGAGCCTGTCCATGCGGCTACCGGGACGCCCACCGTTCTTTGCAGGCCGTCGGACCGCGGGTAAGCGCGTTGCAAAGCACGAGGCTTGGCCGCAGGAATGATTGGGGAACGTTCGAAAGGTCTTGCCGCGCGACCGCTAAAAAATGAGGAAATCTCGGTGCCCATTTGACCAATTCGTTGGCGCTGACGACGTCATCGAATGACGCGTCTATCACGACACTGCGGGCGATCGGATAGGCCTGGACGCGTTTGTGGAACGCAGCGTATTTGTACTGCCGTATGTCTACGAGAGGCAACCCATAAAAAGCCCCGGCATGATTCACTCTGACGCCCTTAAATTCTCTTTTGGTATTGAAAGATCTGATCACGCCCATGGTCGTATGCGAGGCGTGCCATCGCCAAAGCAATCGGCAAAAGCTCTCACCGTGATCGAAAAGCTCGGTCAAGCGACGACCAGACGATTGGTGGCCGCGACGAAGCTTGGCGGTAAACATTCCGGGCAAAAGGCGCCGACGATGGTTCCTGTTGAAACTCCGCTTTCCGTCAAGAGGCCGAGGTCTTCCGCTGTATTTCAGTTCAGCGCTGCGTTCAAATTCGGTCCGAGGCAACCAACAAGCCGCAAAAGCGCTTGATAGTTACAAGTCGTTGCAACACCAGGCGGATCTCCCACGACGGATATCCTTTTTGCTCACTATTCACAGCCTTCACATTCTTTGGGGTGTTCTTTTTGCCATTTGCCAGAGCGTCGACTTAAAGTGCGATGCGTTATGTCTATTTTTTGCAACTTAAAATCAAATCATAAGATTGAGGCTTTCTAGCGGTTGTTCCAGTAGAAACGGGGGGCACTAATGTTGACGGCAAATCCCGGGCTTGAGACGGCGAAAGCCATATTTACATTCCAAGTCGCCTCCGCGCGACGGCGGATAGAGCAAATTGATTTTGATACCGCAGAAATCAACGAATTCGTCTCACAAATTCGCCAAGACTCGTTGACGGCTCAGGTACTTACAATCTATTCGTATTTAGATGACAAAATCCAAACTATTCTATCGCTTCAGATGCGCTATCTGGAAAGCGAAAATGCGCGGAGTCGGATCTTTGGACCCCGTGGCCCTCTTAGCAATTTCAGCTCTCGCGTTCTCGTCGCATATCATCTTGGGTGGCTTTCAAATCGACAACGACTGCGTCTCGACGCCTTTCGCAAACTCCATAACGTCTTCGCCCAAAGGGCCTTCGAGGTTTCTCTGGCCGACAATTACGTGGCCGATCAACTCAGAATCATCGACTATGGTCCAACGGGAATATTCGAACGTACAAAGGAAAACGCTGACGTTGCTTCCTTCTCTCCAAATTTGCTCTGCAATCTGATCGTCCTCACCATTCACACGATGTATGAGCTAATTGTTTTGCCAATTGCGCTTACATATCACTTGGATCCAAAGCTGATCGTGATTCCTCGGGAAAAACAACCCGCGCTTCTCGAGCGAGTGGAGAGTGCTTTAATTGGGTCGCTCCTGATTGCTGGGACTACTCAGTAGAAATGTCTCTCAACGTGGATCTACGCCTGTCCGAGGGTTGGAAAGGCGATGCCCGTCCGCATCGTCGAGAAAGTTCCGGCAATCCCGGGCTTCGGCGCGATCGAATGAGACGCATTCGGGTCTGCGGCAAACGATAGCGGCGCGCGCCCGCCACATCTCACGTGGAGAACACCAATTCGATAGTCAGGCTCCGCGGCGTCCTGTTAGGAGGCGTTTGCCCTACGTTAACAAATCGCTGCAGCTGTAGATGGGCCGGGATGGAGCCCTGTCGTATTCGATATTGAGCACCGCGGGTTCACCGATGAGGTCGCGGAAGATGATGGCGCCCGCGGCGTCACAGCTACTCTTGGCGACCCTCAAGGATCCACGTGTACGGTCCGCCCTCAGCACCCACGGCAGATGCCCTGGAGTTTCTTCTTGAGATCCGCGTCGATCTTCCTCATTGCCTGATCGGCCGAGCTGTTCTCCCGGATGTCTTGGGCGTCCTGGACAGTCGGTTGCCGATGACCTACCGGAGCCTGCAGTAAATCACGTAGGCTTCTATCACCACCCTGCGCGTGCGCGCCGAGCAGAACAATGATCAAGGGCAACAGCACAAGGATGACCACAATCGAGCGCATGATTGCCTCCTTTTCGACCCGTGACATACTTAACCGCAACGAAACAATTACGCTCCTTAAAATCGACGCGCTCGATCCGGCGGGATACCCCTGCAGCCCGTTGGTTGGATGTCCTATGCAGCCGGCACTTCGCCAGCTGCCTGGCTTTAGATGCCTACTGCCTGTTTCTACTGCAAGTGGGAATCCAATCATCAAATAGATAATGAAAATTGTGCGTCGCTGGTAATAGTGGCAGCAGGTTATGCCAATAATATATCTCGGTGCATTCATACGTTCCGGAAGCAACCGGGGGCGTCCGCTGCAGGTGGCGGACCGAAGGGGGAAACCTACGCACGTCCGGATGTGCATCGCCGAAGGTACGCAGGTAAATATTTGGCTGCGAATCACATGGCGCGGTTACGCCCGAGCATGTTGCGCACTACCATAGTATTGGAATCATCAAGGAAAGTAGAACATGTCGCCGTTCCCGCCAATCACGGAATCACGCGGAGAGGGGCCTATGCGATGTCGCGAATGGCTCGGCGGGCTCCTGCGCTAACCATCAGGGTCCCGCCTGAGGGGCGCGTCGGGCGATCCTGACAGCAGTTGACGGTCAAGGCCGATTGCTGCGCGGGCTCCTGTCCGGGTAACGCCATCGCGACGATGGCGTGGCCCAGCGCGTGATAGGCGACAATGCGCCGTTATTTAAAGCGGGTTCCGCTCGATTTGATGCACTCCCCGACCGTTTATGACCCCACTGTCTGTGTTGACGGTCGCACGGGTGTTGCCGGCGATGGCGGCTCTTCTCCTCGTCGTTCCGAGTTAGATGTGGTCATCGATGACAAACTCGCAAAGTGCGCGGCGACGCTGTAGTCCCGCGCCTCCAGAGTCTTCTCAAGCCGCGCCACACCCTGCGCGCCAGTAGCCTCCGTAGTCACGAACCCAGCCTTCCGTGCGAGAGATACTACCTTCTCGTTGGTGGCCAAGGTCTCGCTGAAGAGCCGGCGAACGCCAGCGGCGGCCGCGCGGCATTCGAGTTTGGCGAGCATCAGCTTGGCGAGTCCTTTGCCCTGCCAGAGCTTCGCAACTGACACCGCAACCTCGGCTGACGACAGGTCGGCCATGCGCACATAGCGCGCCTCACCAATCACGGTCTCACGACCATCCACAAATACTTCGGCAACGAGTGCAACGTGGTTGGCATAGTCCACTTGCGTGAGCTCCCGCAACAACTCGGATGACGGCTCACTTACGGGGTGCATGAACCGGTTGCAACGAGCGTCAGCGGGGAGATCGTGGAAGAAAGCGGCCATAAGCTCCCGATCCTGTGGCAAGACCGGTCGGATGACGATGCGCTCGCCATCGGGCAGGTAGATCACGTCAATCAACTCCGCAGGATAGCGATAGATCTGGTAGGTCATCGCATCAAGCCGCGCGGCACCACCATCAGCTTTCAAAAATCAGGCACGTGCTCGTGCCATGAGCGAGCAAGCGCCCCTTGCCGTCTGTGAGGCGACCTTCGGCAGTGCCAACCCGGCGACCGCAATTCAACACAATGCCCTCCGCCTTGATCCGTCCAGTTTCTGGTATAATGGGTCGCATGAGTGAAATCTTAAACTCGACTGTCGTCTGCGCGAAGCGCCTATCGAGCGTCGACTGCACAGCTAGTCCCATGCAGCTGTCGAGCAAGGTTGCCGTAAGACCACCGTGCACGGTGCCGTAGGGGTTAAGGTGGGCCTCACGCGGTTCCACGGTGACGACGACACGTCCCTTTTCGACCTCAGTCACGTCATACCCAAGGGTCTGAGCGATCATATTGAGGGGCAGGGTTCCATCGACGAGTCCCCGCACAAACTCCAGTCCGCTCATCTCCTTCTGCTGACCGACACTGACAGTTCCGTAGGTTTTGCCGGCGATGGGGATAGGCATCGGCGTTCTCCCTTGTGTCCTCACTGTAGGCCGAGCATCGCGATCAGGCACTCCGTTTCATGCCATCGTTAACTCGTTAGCGAAGCAATCGCGTCACCTCAGCGTCACCCGATGCGGTGCCCACAGCGCCTTTCATCTAGGCCCGGCTGCGACCGCGCGCCACCCGATTCCTGATGAGCTGCTTGCCCTGGACGATCGGTTGATCGAATAACCCGCGGGAGACTGGGATCTTTGTGTCGGCTTTCAAGGAGCGGCCTTGCTGTTTGCTGCAGCGCGCAAAAGGTCCGTGTTGGCAGTTCCCGGCCAGCGGTCTCTTGGGGAGAAATGTCACTACCTTAAAGATGGTGTGTCAATTCAACCGGAAACAGCAATAGGGATGAGCAGCGCGGTCCTTCTTCTCGAGCCCGGCTCCACTGTCGCCGACGCTTCACCCACCTTTTGGGTTGCCGCGATTGGATCTATCGCCTATTCTGTTTCCGGATTCGGCGGGTCGCCTGCGGATTACTGTCTCCACAGTTTTTGGGGTTCAGCGTCAAAGACGATCTCGTAAACTGCACCCGTAGACAATAACAAAAGGCAAACGGTCCGACACACCGCTGCTGTAACGGTTGTATCTTCTCTTATCCAAATTGGAATTGATCGGACGCATAAACTCAGGTCGATCAATTTGATCGTGATGAGCATTGCTATCGTTCGATTTGTTCCATGATCCCCGTCGACCCCAAAGAGGTGCGCACCCAACTACCGAGGGGAAAATACAGGGAGTTTACGGGAGCACTACCTCGTCGCCACCCGCTACACACCCGTAAGATCGCAATTGGCGGCCGCTCCGAGCGGCGGCATAACCGGTTCGCTCAGGGCGACTGTACGCGCCTTGATAGTCATCGGTATTCAGATAATAACCTCGGTGCGTAAACGATCAATGACCCCGGCGGTGGCGCGTTGAGCAAGCGATCGCATAGCATAAATTATGAAACTCAAACGTCACCTGATTCTGGCTCACAGGATAGCAAGCCAGAAATGAAGATATATTCAGCGCCGGAGAAATGGCTGCGCTCTTGAGCCTCCCGGCTTGGTCGGCGACCGATGCCATACCGGCGAAAACGCACAACAAGCCGGGTCGTAAGCGGTCCTATGGCACAAGAAGACAATGTGCCTGTTAGGGTGGAGATGAAGTTCTACCGGGGCGCCGCCGGCTGATCGATTTGCTATGTGTCGCAATATGTCGACATTAGTTGGCGATGCTGAGAAAGCGCTCCTCGGGCGGTCTGTTATGGAGTGCTGTGTCACCAGGAAATGGGTGTGCCTCATGGCCAATCCATGTGAATGTTATCGGCTTGTCCACCCCGCGGGATGGCGGTCGCATCTCCTAGGGGCGCGCACGCCGCGAGCGTGCGGCTGAATCAATCTCCTTTATAGACTAGGGAGGAGAGTGGTGGCGCTGGTGGCTGAAGAGCACGGCCCGCCACCGCCATGCAAGTTCAACGCCCAGGTATGCCCCGTGGCTTCGAAGCTCCTTCCGCGAGCATTGGATCATGACCGAGCAAGAAATCGAACACGTCGCCAAGGCGATTTATCTCGTACGCGTCGCGCCAAGGCGCTTTCCGAGAAAATGGGATGAGTTGCCGGTCGAGGCTCGTCGAAGCTTCGAAAAGGATGCGATCGCCGCGATTGAGGCGCTTGACGAATTGAGAGGACTGGCATGAATGGGCTTGCTCGCGTCGGTTGGATCACGGTTTGGCCGATATCAAGATTTTCGAAATGGTCTTACCCCGACGCCGGACCACCCGAAATTTCCAATGCCAAGCCCGCGTTCATCTCCCAGTGCGGCCTTGCTCGGGGTTTCGTATGGGCCTCACCGCGCTCTCGCTCGGAGGATTCTCTAAGGTAGTCCTCTCATGCTTTTCCAGCCTTTTTCAAAGCCAGCATGCCACCAACTGCCCGATGATCAACCTCCTGCTGCAGATCGCCGCCAATGACTCTGGAGTCGTCAAGCGCCGCGACCAGGTACGTGAAATTGGACTCGGAGGC
>Ga0126381_100006653_pt1 | contig 12807 bp, 7 predicted proteins | sample PanSoiMetPlot_28_FD_96465 | JGI IMG/M metagenome (GOLD analysis project Ga0126381, IMG submission 96465) | Tropical forest soil microbial communities from Panama - MetaG Plot_28 | ecosystem: Environmental > Terrestrial > Soil > Tropical forest > Bulk soil | place: Panama | collected 2016-02-17
CTGTTCGGGTCGACGTTCATGGCTAACCAGATGGCCGCCGCGGGCAACGACGTGCAGGCTGCGTTCAGCAACGACATCGTCGGCGCGAGCCATTCGTTCGACGGTCATCCGCCGGACCCGCGCACCCTTCGGCTGTTCCTTGAGGGCATCCCGACCGCGGCCACACCCAGCGACATCTCCCTGATGACGCTGGTCGGCGGCGAGAACGATGGCAAGTCCCGCCAGCTTGGCCGGTTCGTGCTTGACCACGCGCCGTTCGAGCTGACCGGCATGAACATCCGGCCGATCTGGCGGCGCGACCGGTACCTGCGCGCGAGCGACCACGTCTCGTTCCAGGGACACGGTTACCCGGCGGCACGGTTCACCGAGCCGAGAGAGAACTTCAGCCACGAGCACCAGAACGTCGGGGTAGTCAACGGCGTGCAGTTCGGCGACCTGATCGACTTCGTGGACTTCGACTTCACGGCCCGGGTCGCCGCGGTCAACCTGGCTACGCTCTGGGCGCTGGCCACCAATCCCGGCACCCCCAAGGGTGCCGAGATACACACCAACCCGCCGCCCGGTCTCCCGGGCACCAACCTTACTTCGCTCCAGTGGAACGCCAACCCCGAGTCCAACATCACCGGCTACGAGGTCGTCATGCGGGAGACCACGCATCCGGTGTGGACCGACATGATCGAGGTCGGCAACGTCACCAGCGTGACGCTCGACATCTCCAAGGACAATGTGCAGTTCGGCATCCGTGCCGTCGACTCCAACGACAACCGCAGTCCTGTCGCGTTCCCGCAGGTAGTCGGCTAACCGATTCGCTTCGGCCCAGCGGAGACCACCAGGCCGCCGCTGGGCCGACCTATGCGCGCGCTCACTTTGGTACGAGGGCCGCGCCGCTGATGCCGGCGCAGTGCAGGTCGCTGGCCGGGGTGGTGTAAGCCCTCCACGGCCAGATCTCGCCGCACCAGCTGAGTTCGCGGACCGAAGTGAGCAGGTTCTTGTGGTAGATCAGCACCTTGAAGGTGCCGACGTTAATGACGCGAGCCGGCCGACCGAACGTGGACTTAAGCCCCACCTTCGAAAGGCAGAAGTCAAAGCAGTGTTCCTTCGGAAGCCAGATCACGAAGTTGGCGTAGTGCTTGTGCGGGTCGTACCAGGTCGAGTCGGTCTGGAAGTTGGTCGTCACAACCTTGGCCTGGTAGGTCCGCACCGGCCTGACCTTCACGTTGCCGCCTGTCTCGACCGTCACAGCGCTCGCATTCCAGTACGCGGCGAGGCCGTACCTCAGGTGGTGCTGCTGCAGCCAGATGGCGACCTGCCGGTTGGGGTTGACCTGCGACGGCCAGGTCGCGTTGGCGCCTAGGAAGACCGCGAGGGCGACCAACACCGCGCCGAGCACCGGTATCAGTCCGGTGTTGATTATCTTGCTGCCGAGCACTCGCCCGGCGAGCACGGCTCCGAGCGGCAGCAGCCCGACGATCTCGTTGGAGTCCGGCTTGATGCCGAGTATGTAGGCGACCAGCACGATCATGAACGCCGCGGCGAGCATCTGGACGATCTGGTCGTCCTCGACGTAGAACCGCCTGACCACGGCCGCCACAGCCCAGAACGCCAGCACGAGGCCGATCAAGTGGAGTAGCGCCATGATTGCGGTGCGCCCGAACACCGCGCCGAGGAAGTCCGCGCCGAATACCAGCAGCACATTGCCGACCTTGGCCCAGAACGCCTGCGAGATCTGGTCTGGGGTGCCGAAGGCCGCGATCGGCGTCCGCACGTAGAACCCGCCGTGGTCCTCGATGACCTTGAGTATCACCCGGGCCGCCCCGACCGAGGCAGCCGCGCCCACCGCCAGCGACAGCTCATGCCACTGCCGGGACCACTGCTTGCGCTGCCGGTATATCCGCATCAGGCAGACCCCGGCGATCGGCAGCGCGCCTTCGTAGATCACCAGGGGGTCACCGATCGCGGCCCAGGTCAGCATCACCGTGATTACGACCGGCAGCCACCACCGCGTCCTGACGCGGTCAAGCACCAGGTAGATCAGCAGCAGCGGCACGTGCGTGCCGGCGTGGTCCGGGCTGGCCATCAGCAGCGTGGTCGGCGCGCCCAGCGGCGGCGCGAGCATGATGCCGACCGCGATCAGCGCCCGCACCCACCCCTCACGCCCCGCCGCCCGCCCTTTGGCCAGGAAAGCGGCCAGCACCACCTGCAGGAAGTAGCTGATCGCCGCCGCCAGCGGGATCGTCCACGTGTTCAAGCCCCTGACCAGCTCGACTAGGGCGTACTCCGGGATCTCGGTGGTGTAGAACGACACATCCGACAGCGACCAGCCGCGCAGCAGCGTGTTCCCGTGCAGCATGCTCCAGGCCTGCAGCGCCTGCGAACTCCCCTCCGACGTCGTCGGTACCGTCCGGGCCTGCAGGTAATAAGCAACGGCCAGCAGCACGAGACCCACGGCCACGACCGCGGGCGGCACGTAACGCCGACCCAGCAACCCCGCGAGCGCGGAACGGGCACGCTCGATCGGCGCCTGACGTGATTTCGGCGGCGCTTCCGGCGGCAGCTCCACCTCAGAAGATGTAGTCACAGCAAGATGATGCACATGCTGCTATCCCGGTTATCCGGGCGTGGCTGAAAACTCATCCCCCGAGACTAAGCCAGGAGGGCCCTAATGTCGTCCGAGGTGAGAGTAGAGCCGAAAATATTGCCGTCATTGAGGACGCTGGCAAACAAGTCTGCCTTCCTTGCCTTCATCGCCATGACCTTCTCTTCGATGGTGTCCTTGGCGATGAGGCGGTAGACCATCACATTGCGGGTCTGGCCGATGCGATGGGTGCGGTCGATGGCCTGCGTCTCGGTCGCCGGGTTCCACCACGGATCGAGCAGGAAGCAGTAGTCGGCCTCGGTGAGGTTGAGCCCGAATCCGCCGGCCTTCAGGCTGATCAGGAAGGCCGGGGCGGTGCCTTCCTTGAATCGGCGGATTTCCTCGGCCCTGTCGTTGGTTCGGCCGTCCAAGTAGCAGTTCGGTATCGCGTCGGCGTCGAGTCGCTCGCGTACCAGCCGCAAGAATCCGGTGAACTGGCTGAACACGAGCGCCCGGTGCCCGCTCGCGGCGACGTGACGCAGGTGCTCGGCCAAGATGTCGATCTTGGCAGAAGGAAGCTCGTAGTGTGCGTCGTCAATGAGGCCTGCGTGGAGGCTTAGCTGCCGCAGCAAGGTGAGCGAGCGCAGGATCGTGAACCTGTTGGCGTTCATGTCGTTGATCAGGCCGAGCACTTTTTGCCGCTCGCGCTGCAGGTGGGTCTGGTACACCTTGCGGTGCCGCGGATGCAGTTCAACCTCGAGCACCTGCTCTTGCTTGGCGGGCAGGTCGCTGGCCACCTGCTCCTTCGTACGGCGCAGGACAAGCGGCTTGATCCTGCGGCGTAGCTGACCGAGCAGTTCGGCATGCTGGGCGCCGTGGTTCTCGATCGGGCGGGCGTAGTAGTCGCGGAACTTTGTCGGGTTAGGGAACAGCCCGGGCGCGGTGATGGATAGCAGCGACCACAACTCCATCAGGTTGTTCTCGATCGGCGTGCCTGTGATCGCGAGCTTGAACGGTGCGGCCAGCCGCCGGACGCACTGGTAGATCTTCGCCTGATGGTTCTTGGCCTGCTGCGCTTCGTCCAGGATCAACCCCGACCAGGCCAGAGCTGAGTAGGCGTCGAAGTCGATCCGCAGCAGCGTGTAAGACGTGACGACGGCGTCGGCGCCAGCTATCGCCGCATCGAGAGGCTGCCCTCGTCGCGCGGTCGTGTCGGTGAGCGACACGACCTCCAATCCCGGCGCGAATCGCGCCGACTCGGCGGCCCAGTTTGGCACGACGCTAGTCGGGGCAACGATGAGGAACGGCGGGCCGTCCGGGCTGGCGTTCCTCGCGTGGGCAAGCAGCGCGAGCGACTGGACCGTCTTTCCAAGTCCCATGTCATCGGCGAGTATGCCGCCGAGCCGGTGCTGGGCGAGAAACGCCAGCCAGGCGAACCCGTCTAGCTGGTAGGGGCGCAGTCGCGCGTCGAGCCCGGCCGGCGGCTCCGTGCGGGGGAGCGCCCGCACGCCGAGCAGGCCGTCGACCTGCCTGTGCCACGAGGCGGCCTGATTGCTGACCACGCCAAGCTCGGCGAGTTCCTCCCACAGGCCGGCTTGGAACCTGCTGATCTTGAGTTCGCTCGGCGCCGCGTCCTGCAGCGCCCTGGCCTCAAAGATCAGCTTGGCCAGATTCTGCAGCTCTGGCTTCTCCAGGGAGAAATACCGGCCATCGTCGAGCAGCAGATGCGACTGACCCCGGCTGAGCGCGGTGAACACGTCTACGAACGGGATCTCGCGTCCCTCGACGGTGATCGTGATGCCGAGGTCGAACCAGTCGTTGTCGTTGGTGACCTCGTCGACCGACAGACCGATTCGCAGCGAGTCTCCGACCTCGCGGTAGTCGGCCTGCTCTCCGGTGACCTCGACGGCGACTCCCGGCTGCCCGGCGAGCAGCGGGAGCCATTCGGTGGTGAACCGCATGGTGTCCAGGCCGGTCAGCCAGACCGGCGACGACAAGGCGGGTTCACCACCGCCAGCCGCGACCCCGCGGTAGAGCAAGCCGAACTGGTCAGGCGGCAGGTCCAGGTCGGCGAGGATGGACCGCTCGGCGACCGGGTCGCGGTAACCCGATCCCTCCGCGGCCGAGTCAGGTGCGATAGCTCGCGATGTGTCGCCGACTTGGTAGATCCACTCCCACCTGGCTTCGAGTTCGTGGCCACCCACATAATCGGCTCGTAGCACGAGCGTGGGACCGGAGACCTCGGGTGGGATGAAGCTGCCGTCCGATGAGGTCACGCTCGTGGCCTGGCGCAGCCGAAGGTAGTAATCCTGGGTGAAGTTAGCTTGCTCAGCCGCTGGAACTGTGAGCCGCTGGCTCGTCAGCGCCAGTTGCTGCAGTTGTGGCGGCACCGGCTTGACCAGCTTCGTCAACCGGAACGGGCTGGTGACGGGGGTGGAGGTCTCGCCTTCTTTCGTGGGCGCTCCGTCTGAGTACACGACTCCGTGGCCTGTGCTGCCGATAAAGCAGAGCGGCGTGGTCGCGGTAAGAGCGCCGTCGATCCGCAGCGACGGGGTAATGACAAGCGGATCGGCGGGCCCGGCGCCGCGAGTAATGTCGAGGCAGAACTCACCTTCGCGGTATCGGTCGAGCGATCCGGTCTTGGCCGCGTGCACAAGTGGCAGGCCGATGGACTCCGCCTCGTCGAGCAGCGGCCAGAGCTGGCGGGACTCGAACGCCGTTAGGTCGATCATCCTTTCGCCGCTGTAGGAGTAATAGGGCGAGCTGAGCCACCGCGAACGGTAGGTGCCGTAGATCTCGCCGAGCAAGTGGAGATGATCAGATCGGTAGTCGCCGGTGAACCTCAGCGTGTCGAGCCTGGACCAGCTCAAGTTTCCAGCGACCCAGCCGCCGTTCTTGCCCGGCCGAACAACTCGCGCCCATAGCGCCATTCGCCGTTCAACCGGTCCCGCCGGGCGATCCCATGTGGAGCTCAGGGTCGGCGTCGTGCTGTCTAGCACGAGTTCGATGGCGAGCGGCGTTGCGGTCGGCCGCCGGGCAGCGCCGCTGCCCGAGCCGGATCCGAGCAGCGTCTCAAGCGATTGCTGCCACGTAACCGGCCGCTGAACGCTCCAGGTCGGCTCCTTCGACGTCGCCGTGGCCCGGAGCCAGTCAGGAGCGCCGCCCGCCGCCGTCACCACGAGCGCGACCACGTGCTTGCAGTCAATCCCGACGGGGCAGCTACACTCGCCTGACTCAAAGTGGAGGTGTTCACCGGCCCGTGAGAAGTACACAGTGACGCCGTAGGGGTAGCCCGCGCTTCCGCGCACATAACCGCGCAGCACGTCAGACTTGCCGTCCCACCACATGCCTTCGACCGCCTGCTGCCGTGCGTAATCAAGACCGCGAGCGTAGCTTGTCGGCCCAGCCGCTATCGCGAGCGAGCCCGGGTCGAAGTCCGGCAGCAGTACGTGACCCATGCGGTGAACGTACCTGCCGCCACGGACACTGCCGGGGCAACACGCCAGGCCATATCCGCTGACCTCGATTTCGCTCATGTCACGCCAATACCGCCAAAGGACACCTGCGGCGTCTAATCTGGCGCGGTGGCCACGGCAGAACTCAGCGTGCTCGGCACGCTCGCATTCCCAGGGACCTGGCGCGGCTACCAGCAGCTCGCGCTAGAGGCGTTCGAGGCTGATCGCAAGCGCGGCGAGCAAAGCACCCACATCGTCGCACCGCCCGGTTCTGGCAAGACGCTGCTCGGCATGGAGCTGATCCGCCGTCTTGGCAGCAGGGCCCTGGTGCTCGCGCCGAACACCGCCGTCCAAGCACAATGGCTGCACACCGCCAATACTTTCGGCGCATCGCCAGGACTGGCCGCCGCCGACCCGTCAGCCGCTATCGCCTGCCTGACCTACCAGTCGCTGTGCCAGCTTGATGATCCAGCGGCCGCCATCCGTGGCCAGGCCGAACGTCGGTGGGCAGCCGATCGAGCCAAGGCGACCGGCTCATCGGCCGAGGAAGTTCAGCGCGAGGCCGCGACCTGGACCGGCGCGGCGCAGGCCAGGCGTCAGCGCGAAGTCGCCAAGATCATGGCGACGATCAGGCGCGAGATCGCGAAGGGCTCGACACCCGGTGCCGATCTTGACCAGCTGCTTGGGCCGGGCGCTGTGGAGCGGATCGCCGCGTTGCGGGCCAGCGGCATCAAGACAGTCGTGCTCGATGAATGCCATCACCTCGCCTCGATGTGGGGATATGTGGTGCGGGCGGCGCTCGCCCAGCTGCCGGACGTGCACGTCGTCGCCCTGACCGCTACCCCGCCTGACGCCCTGACCACGGAGGAGCACGACCTCTACGTCGGCCTGCTCGGCCCGGTCGATTACAGCGTGCCGACGCCAGCGCTCGTCCGTGAACGCGCGCTCGCCCCCTACCAGGAGCTCGCCTGGCTGACCAGGCCACTTGACGCGGAAACCGCCTGGCTCGCCGAGCACGATCTCAGGTTCACCGAGCTGATCACCGGGCTGCATGCCGCGACCGAGGGCGTCACGATCTTGCCCGAGTGGGTGATTCGCAGGCTGCGCGAGCGCGGGCGCGGACCAAGCGAGGAAGCCCAAGTCTCATGGGCGGCGTTTCAGCGTGCTCATCCCGCGCTGGCGCGCGCGGGGGCGCGCTTCCTGGCATCGGGCGGTCTCGAGCTGCCCGTTGACGTGCCGCGCGGCGAGGGGTACAGGGAGAAGCCGGACCTCGACGACTGGCTGGTCCTGCTCGAGGACTACTCGCTGCGCTGCCTGGCTCCGGCGGACGCAGACGCGGCCGCTGGCATGTACGCCGCCATCTCCGACGCCTTGCGCGCGCTCGGGTTCTCGCTGACCAGGCAGGGCATCCGCCGCGGTGCGTCGGATGTCGACCGGCTGCTGACGAACTCAGGTGCCAAGGCGATCGCCCTCACCGACGTGCTCGCCTGTGAGTTCGACGCCAGGGGCGTCGGCTTGCGCGCGCTGGTTCTGACTGACACCGAGCAGGCGAGCGCGCCAGGGAGAGGGCTGGCCGAACTGCTACCAGCCGACGCCGGGTCAGCGCCCGCCGCCCTGGCCGCCGTGGCCGCGGACCCGCGCACGAGGGCGCTCCGGCCTCTGCTCGTCACCGGCAGAGGACTGCGCTGCAGCCCAGACGACGCTGACGCGCTCATGGCAGCGCTGCAGGAGGAAGCCGGCCTACGCCCGCACGCCGCCGCCCTCAGCGGCTGGCGTGCCGACCCGGGCGAGTCGGGCCTCGTCCGGCTCAGCGCCGCGGGTTCGACGTGGCAGCCCAGGCTGTGGGTGGAACTCGCCACCGCCGTCTTCACCGCCGGCGGCACCCGGGCGCTGGTCGGGACGCGGGCGATGCTCGGTGAAGGCTGGGACGCTCCGTGTGTCAACTGCCTGGTGGACATGAGCAGCGCCACGACGTCGGTGTCGGTGCAGCAGAGCCGTGGCCGTGCGCTCAGGCTTGACCCGCAGGACCCGGCGAAGATCGCATCCAACTGGGACATCATCTGCGTCGCGCCCGAGCTGACCAGGGGAGCGGGCGACTATCAGCGGTTCGTGCGCAAGCACCTGCACGTGTTCGCGCCGTCCGAGGACGGCGCCATCGAGGCCGGCCCTTCGCACGTGCATCCCGCGCTCGGCCCGTTCGCGCCGCCGCCGGACACCGACTTCGCGGCAATCAACCAGTCGATGGCGGAACGGATCGCGGGGCGCGAGAACGCCAGGCAGCGCTGGCGCATCGGCGAGCCGTACCAGGGAGCGCAGCTCCAGACGCTTGTGATCAGGCCGCGGCAGAACGCGACTCACAAGCACGCCAAGGTCGCCACCCGGCCGCCTCGATACCCGGTCAGCCAGCGCTTGCCAATCTCGCTGGCGTCGGGCGGCATCGCCCTCATGGCGGTCGCGCTTATCGTCGGAGCGCCAGCAGCCGCGGCAGGGCTCGCTTTGCTCGCCGCCGCGGTCGGCTGGGCGGTAGCCAGGCTGGCGCGCACACGCAAGGAACTCGCCGACGTGATGCCGCTCGACCTCGTCGCGCACGCCATCTGCGAAAGCTACGTGCGGCTCGGCCAGATGACGGCGGAGGCGGCGCGCTCGCTGACGATCGAGCCCAGGGCCTCGGGCTACCTGCGGTGCTACCTGCAGGCCGCCACCGCGGCGGAGAACGACCTGTTCGCCGCGGCGCTCGACGAGGTGCTCTGCCCGACCGGGTTCCCGCGCTACCTGGTGTCCAGGCTGGTACCTGACCAGCGGGGCCTTGGGCGGCCGCTTGGCAGGGTGTTCGTCGGCCGCCCTCCGTTTGGCAACCGCTGGGTAGCCGTGCCGAACGACCTTGGCCGGGCCAAGCAGCGCGCCGAGGCGTATCACGCGGCCTGGAGCCGCTGGCTTGGGCCAGCGGAACTGCAGTTCACTCAGCGTTCGCAGGCCGGGCGCGACGCGGTTGCGCAGGCCAGCGCCGAGCAGTCCGAATACTCGACGAGCCGCCGGAACGTCTGGGTCTGAGTTCGCGCGCCCGCCCGCGTCATCCGGTGAGGACGAGCCGCTCCTGGCGAACCCCGGTCAGGATCACCGCGAGCCCTAGCACGCCCACGTCGCGGAGTGTCAAGTCGGTCAGCCCGCCGCTGACCGTTAGCGAGACCACGATCTCGAGCAGAAGGACGGCCGCGATCGCTGCCGCCGCGCGCGGCGCGATACCGACGACGAGCGCGACCGCGAGCACCAGCAGCATCCACCCGTGCGCGAGCACGGCCAGCGTGGCAAGTGACGAAGTCGGCGACAGCACCGGCACGTATCCCGTCCACAGCTCCGGCTGCACGAGCTCGTGATAACCGAACCAGGCCAGCACCAGGCCAAGCAAGATCCGGCCGGCGGTCGGCGCCCATTCCCCAGCCATCTGGCCGGCGCTCTGCCGGGTGGCGCCGTTCACTGGATGATCCCGCCTTTCGCGTCGGTCACGACCAGCGCGTCGTCGCCAAGGTTGTAGTCGGTGTTGCCCGAGTCGTCGCCGAGCGAGGCCTCAACGACGTACACTCGCGCGCCTCCCGGATAACGGCGTGGGGCCGGCACCGCTTGCCCGTTGACCCCAGCGGTGACGACGAGCACTGCGCCCTGCTGCTTGACCGATACGCTCAGTCCGATCAGCGCCGACTTGGCCGCTGCGCTCGGGCTGCCTGGCCAGACCTGGTAGGCGACGTTCGCGTAGGGCTGCGCGCTGAGCATCTGCCGGTGGTCAGCCGACCCGTTATGCGAAGGCGTCGTCGGCCCCTGCTGCGGTGCCGGTGTGCTGGGTGCCGGTGTGCTCGGTGCCGTGGTGGCCGACCGGCCTCCGCCCAGGGTGACCCGCGGGAGCCCCGTGCTCCTTGCCGACCAGCCGTGGACCGCGAGAACGACGCCGAGTACCCCGGCGACCGCCAGGATCGCCAATCCCCAGCGCCCAACTGATTCGGTACCGAGTCGCATCGTGCCCGCCTTCCCAGCCGCGCTGGGACCCAAACGATGAGGTTAGGCCGACCCTATCGGACCCGCGATGCAGCGAAGCACCAGAAAGGTGGGCACCGGGTCCATGTCGGGGTTCTCGGCGAGCCAGGTTGACGGCGGCGCAGGTTCGGCCACTGACTCGATCACCAGGTCGTGGCTGACCAGCGCGTTGAGATAGGTCGAGATCGTCCGGTGGTTCGAGCCGACCTGCCGCCGCAGCAGCGACCTAGCCGCCTGCGATCGCCACCAGCCTTCGGCGAAGTAGCCGCCGCCACGCGGCCACGACGGTGACACGTTGTCGGTCCAGCCGGGGAAGCAAGGATGAAGCAGCGATGCCGCGAAAAAGCCGCCGGGCCGCACCACCCGCCGGACCGTGCGCAAGGCAGCGTCGAGATCGTCGATGTCCGACACGCCGAAGTTGCAGACCACGCCGTCGAACGCGGCCGTTTGGAACAGCGCATCGTCGCCAGCGTCCGCGGCCAGGTACTCGATCCCGAGCCGGCCGGACGCCTCGGCCTCCCGCGCCTGCTCGACCAGCGCGGCCGACAGGTCCACTCCGGTCACCCGAGCGCCGCGGCGGGCCAGTTCGCGGGCGACCCGCCCCTGACCGCACGCCAGGTCAAGCAGCCTGCGGCCGGTCACGTCGCCGGCAATGTCCAGCAGTGCGGCAGTCGCCGGGTCGTCGAGGCCGGCGCCCATCTCGGTGACGTAGAAGTCGGCTACCTCGTCGTAACGCGCCGTTGCCGCCATACCGACGAGGCTACCGTCAGCGCCGGTCAATGCCCGCTGCCGCCATGACCAACCTCCGGTGCCGGCTAAGACGGGCGCAATTCTTTCTTAAGAATCTTGCCCGTCGCATTCTTCGGGAGGCTGTCCCTGAATTCGACCGTGCGCGGGTATTTGTAGGCGGCTACTCGTGCCTTCACGAACTCGGTCAGCTCGGCGGCGCTTACGGTCTGCCCGGCCTTGGTCACCACGATCGCGTGCACCTCTTCGCCAAGGCGCTCGTCGGGAACCCCGATCACGGCAGCCTCGGCGACGGCAGGATGGGCGTAGATGACCTCTTCGACCTCGCGCGGATAGACGTTGTACCCGCCGCGGATAATCATGTCCTTGATCCGGTCGACAATGAACAAAAACCCGTCCGCGTCGTAATAACCGAGGTCGCCGGTGTGGAACCAACCGCCGGCGAAGGCCTCAGCCGTCGCCGCAGGATTGTTGTGGTAGCCGGTCATCACGTTGGGCCCGCGTACTACGATCTCGCCCACGTTGTCAGGACCTGGTGGCAGCGGCTTGCCGTCGCTGTCCCAGATCTGCACGCTGACACTCCAGATCGGCTTGCCGACGCTGTAGACCTTGCGCTCGGCTGCGCTGATGTTGAATGTCGTCGTCGACGACGTCTCCGACAGGCCATAACCTTCGAGTATCACCACGCCGAACCTGCGCTCGAACGAATCGATGACCTCGCCGGGGATCGGCGCGCCGCCCGATACCGCGACCCGCAGCGACGACAGATCGTAGTCGTCGAGGTTGGGCACGCTCAGCAATCCGACATACATGGTCGGGACGCCTTCGAAAATCGTGACCCGGTCCCGCTGAATGGTCTCGAGCACGGCAGTCGGCTCGAATCGCGCCACGAGCGTCATCGTGCCGCCGACCAGCGTGCAGATATTCATGATGCTGGACAGCGCGAAGATGTGGAAAAGCGGCAACGCCACGACCACGACATCGTCGTCGGCGAACTCGAACAGCGAGCCGGAGATGTGCGCGTTCATGTACAGGGTGAAATGCGAGAGCACGGCGCCCTTCGGCACGCCGGTCGTGCCCGAGGTGTAGATGATGACGGCCGGGTCGGCCGGGCTCGTCGCGGTTAGCTGCGGTCCTGGCTGGTCACCGGCCAGCAGCGCGTCGAACGGCAGCCCGGAGTCCGCGTCGTCCGCGCCGCCGACCACGTACGTGGCCGGCACGCCCGCGGCGGCTGCGGCCTTGGCTGCCTCCTCGATGAACATGCCGAACGTAATCAGCGTCCTGGCACCAGAGTCGCGCAGCACGAATTCGATCTCGGGGGCCTTGAGCAGGACGTTCATCGGCACGACGACGCCGCCGGCCTTGAGAATGCCGAAATAGGCCACGACGAACTGCGGGATGTTGGGCAGCTGCAGCCCGACCCGGTCACCGGCCCCCACCCCGGCAGCGGTCAGGTTGGCGGCGACCCGGTCGGACAGCGCGTCGAGTTCGGCATAGCTCACCTTCGCCTCGCCGAGTATGACCGCCGGCTTGTCAGGCACCCGGCGGGCCGACTCGGCCAGCGCGACCGCGAGGTTGAAGTCCATGGCGATCAGCTCGCAGGTTGCAGGACGGCGGGCGCGGCGGCGAACACCAGGTCCTTCTCGTCGATCGGCCCCCGGTACAGCTGCGCGTCCTTGAAGTAGTGCTGCCGCAGCCGCCATGGCGCCCGGTCGCCCTGCAGCGGCAGCGTGTGCCTCGACCGCTCGAAGTAACCCGAGGTCATGTCGATGTACGGCGATGTCTCGATGCCATCGGCGCTGGCCCGCGGCGTGACGGTCGCATACCCTCGCTCGCGCATGAACGCAAGCAACCTGGTCACGTACGAGGCCACGAGGTCGACCTTGAGCGTCCACGAGTTGTTCGTGTAGCCGATCGCGAACGCCATGTTGGGCACGCCCTCGAGCATCATGCCCTTGTAGGCCATGCGCTTGGGGACCGGCACGGTCTCGCCGTCCACGGTCA
>Ga0126381_100006654_pt1 | contig 12807 bp, 11 predicted proteins | sample PanSoiMetPlot_28_FD_96465 | JGI IMG/M metagenome (GOLD analysis project Ga0126381, IMG submission 96465) | Tropical forest soil microbial communities from Panama - MetaG Plot_28 | ecosystem: Environmental > Terrestrial > Soil > Tropical forest > Bulk soil | place: Panama | collected 2016-02-17
ATCTCTGGCTCAGATTAAGACCATTCACAGCATGGCTTTGCGGATCAACGAAGTGATGCAACGTTTCTCATCGCTGGCTTCGGAGATGCTGGAGGCTGAGAATGCTTCTCAAGCTGAGACGGAGGACACGGACTCGCCGATCTCACAGCGCCGCTAGCCTGCCTGTTTCGCGCTGAAACCTATTCAGAAATAAAGACTTAGCATCACACGACACAATCCCACAGAGAACCCAAAGGCTGGCTGCTGACGTGCACCTCTGCTCTGTGGAGAAGTATGGGGAGACTACGGCAGTGCAAAAAAAGGTCCTAATCGTTGATGACTCACCGGCCGAAGTCAAGCTGCTCCAGAGCCTTTTGGAGAAAGAGGGCTATTGGCCAGTGGGCATAAACGACCCCAAGCGCGTGGAGGAAGCGATTACTCACGAGCGGCCCAGCTTGATCCTGCTGGATATCGTTATGCCGGACCGCAATGGATATCAAGTTTGCCGGGACCTGAAAGGGAGCGCGGAGTTCAATTCCATCCCGGTGATTATGGTGACCTCCAAGGCGTCCGCGAGTGACAAATTTTGGGGCGAGCAGCAAGGTGCGGACGGCTATGTGACCAAGCCGTTCACACGCGACGAGCTGCTTCGCGCGGTTCGGCGGTTCGTTTAATGGTTTTCAGAAACTGAGCAGGCACTGTACACACGATGAGCGACGATTTTCATCTAGAGCCTCTTCCGGCAGACGCCGACACCGGCGAACTGCTGGAAGCGCTTGGACCGATCGAAGAACGGTCTCCGGAATCGCAATTTTGCGTGTTCCGTAGCGGGCGCGAACGCTTCTGCCTGCCGGTGCTCGATGTCGAAGAAGTGCTGGATTGGCCGATGGTGACGAAGTTGCCGTTGAGTCCGGCGTACTTGCTCGGAATTTTCAATTTGCGTGGAGTGATTGTGCCGCTCGTGGACATCGCCATTACCGAAGGCCGCCGGCCCGGCTTGCTTCCCAAGCACGTTGTCGTCGCTTCATTGCAAAGCGAGAACCATCAGGAAGCCGTGCGCATCGGGATCGCGGCGGACGAAGTGATTGGAACGTATTCGGTAAAAAACGAAGATTTTCTCGAGCAGGCGCCCGAAAACGTGCCGCATTGCATTGGAATGCTGCGGCACGACGATAGGCTTGCGCTGGTCATTGACCTGCGCCGGCTGCTTGAGGTGTTTCCGGGGCCCAGCATTTGAGTTTTTGGAGACAGCGCCGGGAATGGCGCGGCTCCGGTGGAAGGACTTGGAGGGTGGCATGAAATCGCGATTGAGTTCGACAGTTTGGGGGCTGGTCTTCCTGAACGGTGTGGCTTTTGCCTTCGTTCTGGGTCTGGCTTTCAGCGCCGGGAAAAAGGCAGGCGAAGCGGGAGGGTTTGACTTCAGCTCGCCGGGCGTGCTGGGCGCACTGCTTGTGGCGCTTGTCACGACGATCCTTCTCGTGTGGCGTCTGTTGGCACTTACGGCGCCGGTGCAGGCTCTCGCAGAGTTCTCCGAGCGGCTTGCGGCGGGCGATCCACGGGCGCGCGCCGAGGTCCATGCCACCAATGAGCTGGGTTACATCGCGGACAATCTGAATCGCGCCGTGGCCAAGGTTTCCAAGGCTACGAGCAATCAGGACGCCAGCGACTCGCTGCAGAAGAACATCACGGACTTGCTGACGGTCATCAACCAGGTGGCGCGCGGCGACCTGACCCTCCGGGGCAAAGTCACCAACGACCAGCTCGGAAACGTCACGGACTCCATCAACTACATGCTCGACAACTTCACGAAAGTTCTCGAGCGCGTCCGCAAAGCAGCCATGGAAGTCACCGCTTGCTCGAACAACATTCTTGTTGCCGCGGATGAAATGCAAGCCGGGGCGACCCAACAGGACCAGGAAATCACCAATACTTCGAGCGCTGTCGAAGAGCTGACCGTTTCGATGAAGCAGGTGTCCAACAACGCGGAAGCCAGCGCCGAAGCCGCGCGCCGGGCTCTGGACGCCGCCGAACAGGGCAACCGCGCTGTGCGCGACACGCTGGAAGGCATGCAGCGCATTCGCGCTTCGGTGCAGGCGACGGCAAAGAAAATCAAGTCGCTCGGTGATCGCTCGCTGGAAATTTCGGAAATCATCAACGTGATCAACGACATTACCGAACAGACCAACTTGTTGGCGTTGAACGCCGCCATCGAAGCCGCGCGCGCAGGTGATGCCGGGCGTGGATTCGCGGTCGTTGCCGACGAAGTCCGCAAACTGGCGGAACACAGCCGCAGCGCCACAAAAGACATCGCAGCCCTCATCAAGGCAATTCAGGCCGAAACAAACGAGGCCGTGGTGGTCATGGAAGAAGGCACGAAGGAAGTGGAAGGCGGCGCTTCGCTGGCCGATCAGGCCGGACGCGCGCTCGATGCCATTTCGAATGTCGTTCGCCAGTCGGCGGAACTCGTCCAGGAAATTTCCCTGGCTTCCAAACAACAGGTGCGCGGAACAGAAGGCGTAGCGCACGCGATGCAAATCATTTCCAACATTACGCGGCAAACGTCACAAGGAACCCGCGGCACAGTGGCAACCGTAAGCCAGTTGGTCAAATTGTCGGATCAATTGAACGAAGCGCTGGCGCAGTTCCGCGCGGGTACTAAGATCGCGCCAATGGTTCCGGAAACTACAGTGCCAGATCGGCCCGTCCCAGCGGGAGCGGTTCGTTAATCGTCTAGGCCCTTACGGATTTGCACGGCAGTGAGGGCGTAGCGCAAAAACAGACGGGAAAACGATGAGCGAGCGCCAGGGACAAGGCCACGGGCTAAGCGAACACGAATTGAGTGAGATCCGCATGCTGATCGAAGAGCGGACCGGGATTTGTTTCGATGAATCGCGCGAGCGGTTCTTCTCCACTCGTGTGCGCGAGCACCTGTGCGCAAAAGGGCTTCAGCGCGGAACCGATTTGCTGCGCAGCATGCGCAAGTCCAATGTGGAGTACGAGGCGCTTCTCGAAAGACTGCTGACTCAGGAAACCAGTTTCTTCCGCTATCCGGGCGTGTACGAAGCCTTTGAAAAGCGCGTTCTGCCCGAGTTGCATACCAAAAAGTTCTGGAAGAACCCAAGAACGCTGCGCATCTGGAGTGCGGGCTGCTCAACGGGTGAGGAGCCGTATTCCATCGCCATCACGATTGCCGATTCGCTTTCGTTTGCGGACTCCTGGAACGTCGAGATTCTGGCTACCGACGTCGGCCGACAAGCGTTGAAGCACGCGGAGCGCGGCGTTTACGTTGGACGGAGCATCGCAAGCGTGAATGAAAAGCAGCTCGCGAACCATTTCTCGGCTGTGGAAAGCGGACAACAGGTCAAGCCACGGTTGCGGAAGATGGTTTCGTTCGCGCAGATGAATCTGGCGTCTCCTGTTTACCTCGGGCGCATGGATGCCATTTTTTGTATGAATGTGCTGATTTACTTTTCGGAAGAACGGCGCCGAGCCGTAGTGCAGCGCTTCTACGAAACCCTGGAGCCCGGCGGATACCTCTTTCTCGGCCACTCGGAATCGATTTCAAAAATGCCGGTGAAGTTTCAAGCTATTGTGCTGAATGATTGCATTTTGTACCGCAAGCCCACTGCTGACGAATTGCTCAAGCCCGAACTGGTCACGGAGGGACGCGCGTGAGCACGGGGAACACTCCGGACCGCGAGGCCGTCGAAGTCTTCCTCCAGGAAGCCGCGGAACATTTGCAATATTTGCGGGAATACGTTGGGGTATTGCAGGATGTTGAACCGCAGCACGAGGACCTCGAACGCCTCTATATTGCCGCTCACACATTGGGAGGAACCTCCGCAAGCTACGGCTTTCCTCGGTTTTCCGAAATCGCCGGAAAACTCGCGCACGTGTTTCAGTACGCGCTGAATGCTCCCTTGGGCGAAGACTTGCACGGACCGCTGACCGAATTTCTTTCCGACGGTATTTCCCTGCTCGAAACCGACCTTCTGGAAATCAGCGACACCGGAAATGAAAGCCTCGAAGACATTGCGGCCTTCAAGGATCGCTATCGCTTTGCCTTTCCCACGGAGCCGCCGCCGCTCAATCTAGTGCAAACGCCTGCTGCCGCACAGATTATCGAACAAGAGCCCAAGGAAACCGCGACCGCCGCGCCAACGGGTTCCTACTTCGACGCTCTTCCGGCCGACGATGAAGTGCCCGATGAGATTTTGGAGTTTTTCCAACCGGAGGCGGAAGAGCACCTTCAGGTTGTCAGTGACTGCTTGATTTCGCTGGAAGGCAACAACAACTCGGAAGAAATCAACAAACTGTTTCGCGCGATCCACACGATAAAGGGTTCGGCTTCGCAAGTAGGGTTGAAGCGGCTCGGCGGCATTGCGCACCGCGTTGAAGATTTGATCGGGCGCTTGCGTGACGGCGAAATCGAACCGTCAGCTTCCGTTGTGGACCTGTGTCTCGAGTCGGTGGACGTTTTGAAGAAAACCCTTCACCGCCAGTGGACCGACGAAGCGGAGATGCGTGCGGGCGTCGAGTCCCTGCTCGGGCGCATTGCAGAATTTGCCCCGCTCGAACCGGAAGAGTCGGAAGCTCAGCCTGCGGCTACCGACGCCCCAGAATCGTACGACCCATCAACAGACAAAGTGGCCGCGGCCCAAACCGTGGCGCAGGTGAAAAAGTCCGCGAAGCAAGCACCCGCTGGCCCCGCCTCCTCGACGAAATCCGTTCGCATCGCTCTTGGCCGCCTCGATCGCATGATGAACACCGTCGGTGAACTGGTCATCAACCGTACCCGGATGGTGGGCCGTGTCGGGGAACTGGAAAAACTCGTCGAAATGTTGAGCTTCTCTAAAGAAAGGTTGCACGGCAAGGTCAGCGAGTTTCAGGAGAAATACGAATTCAACCGCATCAGCCCGAACCGAAATGCGTCGCCTTGGAGCCCGGCGCCTGGGCCGAAACCACTTTCCAGTACGGCAGCAGGTGGAAATTCCTTCTGGTCCGAATTCAGCGAACTCGAAATGGATCGCTATGACGATGTGAACATCCTTTCGCGCTCCATGGCTGAAATCTCAGCTGACGTGAACGAAGTGCTTTCTCAGCTCGAAGGGTTCATCGGGCGCGTCGAGGGCGACATCGACGAATTCACCAAACTTGCGCATCACCTGCAAGATGAAATTACTGCGGCGCGCATGGTGCCCATCGGAACGCTTTATTCCCGGCTGTCGCGCGCCGTTCGCGATGCCGCAAAGTCCACCAATAAGGATGTCGAGCTCGAACTCACCGGAAGCGAAACCGAACTCGATAACAATATTATTCAGCAGATTTCCGATCCTCTCGTCCATCTGGTGCGCAACTCTGTGGCGCATGGAATCGAACCGAGCAGCGACCGCGTTCGAGTGGACAAGCCCGCGGCTGGAAAAATCACGTTGCGCGCCTATCACCGCGGCAACCACATCTACATTGAAGTCGAGGATGACGGACGCGGCATCGATTATCAACGCGTGAAGCAGAGCGCCATTGAGCGCGGCTTGGTTTCCGTCGAAACCTCCGACCGTCTCACGGAACGCGACATGCGCGAGATGCTTTTCCATCCCGGATTCTCGACCGCTCCCGTTAAGACCGAACTAGCAGGCCGTGGGGTGGGTTTGGACGTTGTCCGAGCGAATTTAAACGCGCTAAACGGAGAAATCGAAATCCAGAGCACTACGGGTCAAGGAACAAAATTCACGCTCAAGGTTCCGTTGACGCTGATCATCTCGCCCGCGCTCTTTGTGCGTTGCGGATCGACCAACTTCGCTCTTCCGCTGGCAGTTGTTGAAGAAATCCGTCGCCTGCGCGCCGATGAAATCGAGGACGTTGGTGGCAAATTACTGACCAAAGTTCGCGACGTCGTTACGGAAGTCATCCGTCTGGATGCCTACCTCGGCCTGCCGCCACTCGAGCCGGTGAATGGATTTTTCCGCATGGTCGTGGCCAACGCCGGCAACCATCAAATCGGCCTCGTGGTCGAGGAAGTTCTTGGCAAAGACGAAATTGTTATCAAAAACCTGGGCGAATATCTTCGCCGCGTGAAGCTTTTTCCGGGCACAACCATTGCGCCGGACGGCAGCTTGATTCTGCTCATCGACCTAAACCGCATGGTCGCCGCCGAACAGAGTGAGCACCGGCCTCTGCAAGCGAACGCAAGCGCGGCGCGCATTTTCGCTCCGGGTTCGGCCGCGGTGGCGCGGGGCACGATTCCTTCCGAAGCAATCGATCGCGTAGAACAGGAACGCGTCATCGTCGTGGCCGATGACTCGGTCAGCGTGCGCAAATTCGTGGGACGCATGCTGGAGAAAAACGGCTACCGCGTGAAGCTGGCTGCCGACGGCCTCGAGGCGGCCGAGCTTGTGTCACAACACGGCTGCCACCTCGTCATAACCGACCTCGAGATGCCGCGCATGACGGGCTACGAGTTGATGGTGCAGTTACGCCAGAGCCCGTCTACACGACGCATCCCGGTGATGGTGGTGACGTCGCGAGCGGGCGCCAAGCATCGCGATCGCGCGATGAAGGAAGGCGCTTCGGCCTTCTTGACGAAACCTGTGCAGGAGGATCAATTGATTGCGGCTGTAGAGCAACTCATGGGAACGGAGGCGCCACGCCCGGCCGCACCGGTGGCGTAGAAGAAAATGCCAACCCCCTCCAAGAAAATCCGCGTGCTGGTTGTGGACGACTCTACGTTCATGCGAAAGGTGTTGGAGGGCATTTACAACAGCGACGAGCAGATGCAAGTGGTTGGCAGCGCAAAAGACGGCCGTGAAGCGGTCTCGATGGCCGAGTCCCTGAAGCCCGACGTGATCTCCATGGACATCAACATGCCCCACGTGGACGGACTCCAGGCGACTGCTGAGATCATGACCACGAACCCCAAGCCCATTGTCATCGTAAGCTCAGAGTCCAAAGAAGGCGCGGCCAGCACTCTTCGTGCGCTCGAACTGGGCGCCATTGAATTCGTCGCCAAGCCCTCCAGCGGCATTGACCTGGACATGCAAAGCGTGAAGGAAGAACTTTTGCGAAAAGTACGTATGGCCGCGAAAGTCCGCGTGGTGCGCACGGCCACACGTTTGGCTTCTACGATTCAGAGCGCCGGCGGCAACGCAAAGCCAGCTACGGCTCCGAAGCCCGTCGCTCGCCCCGCTGCTAGTGGTAGTAATGACCAACGTTTTCCCGTCGTCGTCTTGGCTGCGTCAACAGGCGGACCCGCAACCGTGATGCGCATTGCCCCGGGCTTCACCCGCGACTTCCCTGCCGCGGTAATCCTGGTGCAGCACATGCCCGCATCGTTCACTTCCCAATACGCTGCGCAGCTCGCTGAATTCACGGAAATCCGCGTGAAGGAGGCGGAGTCCAACGAATCGCTCACCCCGGGCACGCTTTACATTTGCCCCGGCGCACAACATCTCCGTGTCACGCCGACCGGAAGAATTCAACTGGACGGCGCCTCCGGCCGCATCAACGGCTACCTGCCCAACATGGACGTCACCATGGAGTCTGTCGCCGCCTATGCAGGGCCCTTGAGCATCGCGGCGATACTCACTGGCATGGGCAACGACGGTACCACTGGCGCGAGAGCGATCAAAAATGCGGGCGGCCTCGTCCTAGCACAAGACGAGGCGACCTGTGTCATTTTCGGGATGCCTGCAGAAGTAATCAAAGCTGGAGCTGTGGATCAAGTCCTCGGCATTGACGACATTTACCAGGCCATTGAGAAGCGTGTTGTAGGGATTTGCAAGCCGGCCCCGGCAGGAGTTCGCTGATGCCCATGCCGGTGCCAACCAAGGCCAGTCCGCTGCGTTCGGAGCAGATTATTTTGTTCCGAATTGGCGAGCAACTCTTTGCCCTGTCCTCTTCCTCCGTTCAGGAAGTGCGCAGCGCGGACAGCCTTTCCGGTGGCGCGTACGAAATCAGTGCGCCGGGCATCGATAAGGTTCGCCTATTCGTCAGGCGCGGCCCCAATACGCTTTTTCTCGTGAGCGGCGCGACGCATTTTGGCCTTTCCGCACCCGATGGAATTCTTGCGTTTGTGCTTCGAAACACGCGCACGGCCTTGCTGGTCGACAGCATTGAGAAAATGACTGCCATGACCCGGTTGCAGGCTCTGCCTCTTTCGTTCTGTGATGACGAACGGCAATGGTACCGCGGTCTCACCGCACTGGACCAAACCGTGGTTCCGGTCGTGCGCCCCGAAGGTTTCTTGTCGGACGATGAACTAATGTTGCTGGATGCAGCGCTGCCTCCACCTGAGCTTTCGAGCGAAGAAACAGAAGTTGAGGAAGACCCCGATTTTGATGCGGATTTGAATTAGAGAAATGAATTAGCGCAAAGAATCAAGACCATGACCGTCTCGACCGATCTCGAACTGAAGTCTTTTGTCCTGCTGCGGCTGGGTGAGCGGCGATTTGCGGTTGCCGCAGATGGAACCGCCGAGTTGGTCGCGCCGAGCCGCGTCTTTCGCTTTCCTCACAAAACCGCGAAGATCGAGGGAGTCATCTTGCGCCGCGGAAGAATCGTTCCGGTTTGTGATATTGCAGAAAAGCTGATCGGAAAATACATTACGTCGCGCCGTTTTTATCTCATCGCCCTTCGACACTATGGCCTGAGAACCGAATGGGTGGCCCTTCCGGTTACCGGCGAATGCGAGTTGATTAGCGCCGAGTTGACGCCCGCGAGCGCTTCCGACGAGCCCCATGTTGCGGGATGGCTTTCGCACGGCGGCGACGTTATTGAAGTTCTGAACCTGGATGCATTGACTCCGGGCCCCAATGAGTTTTTCCCGCATCCAGCCGGCTCGCGTGCAACGGCTCACTCAAGCGCGGCGGAGGCCAGGCTGTGATCCCCGCCTCCCGCCCCATCAAAGTTCTGCTGATTGACAGCAACGTGTATTTCGCCAAGCGCCTGGGCGATGCGTTGAAGCGCGAGGGCTTTGAAGTATCAACGAGCACGCAAGCGGCTTACGCACTGACGGCGCTCGAATATGACGCCCCGGGCGCGATTCTATGCGCGACCAACATGCGCGAGATGGGCGCGCTCGAAATCGCACGAATCATTCGCTCGGACGCCAAGAACTCCAACCTTCCCATTGTGGCCCTAGGCGATGGAAGCCAGCGCGCGCTCATGGAAGCATTTCAAGCCGGATGTGACGATTACATTGACCGCAGCCGCCAGCCCGGGGTCATCGCGTCCCATATAAAGCAAATCATCGTCAGCAAAATTGAAGGCTTCCAACCAACACAAATGCTCGCGCAGTCAGACACGAGTCTAAGCGGCAACCTGACGCACCACGACCTCACTGGCGTTATGCAAATGCTCGGCCACGCTCACCAGACCGGCGCCTTGCACATCAATGCGGGAGAGACCGACGCAGTTCTCTTCTACGAAGGCGGAGAAATCTCGCACGCGGAATGCGGCACGCTCTTTGGCGACGAAGCGGTGATTTACATTCTGAAGAACTGCGTCAACGGAAACAACGGTGTTTACAAATTTGTATACGGCACCACCTCGACGCAGCGCACCGTGCTGCGCTCGGCAACGGATTTGATGCTCGATGCCATGCGCGAAGTCGATGAGAGTTCCCGCGACCTGGCGGACAAGGAAGCCCTATGAGCGAAGCTATGATGCTCCCTCCCCTGGATGAAGCGCCGGAGAGACGAGTGCCAACTGTTTATTTCATTGACGACAGCGCGACGATGCGCGAGGTCATCAAGATTGCTTTCCGACGCGAAAACATTCAGGTGATTACCTGTGCCGATGCAGCTTCCGCGCTCTCGCAATTCGAACAAACCAAGCCGGACGTTGTGATCACTGACGTAATCATGCCCGATCAAGACGGCTATTCCGTTTGCAGCCAGATCAAGGAGAACCCGGATTTCAGCGCTACTCCGGTTCTGCTGATGTCGGGAGTTGTGAATAAAAGCGTTGCCGACAAAGCCGTGTCGGTCAAAGCGGACGAGTTGATTCGCAAACCGTTTCAACCGCAGGAATTGATCAACCGGGTGAAGGCGCTTCTCGAACCAAAGGCCGCCGCGCCTGCGCCATCGGCAGATCGCGGCGCGGGGACGAACGCTTTGAGCAATCTCTTTGCGCCGCCAGCCCCCACTCCGCGAACGGTCGCTCCTCCTGCTGCTCCGCCAGCGGCGCAAGGGCCAGCATGGCCGCGCGCGCTTGCCGAAGCTTTTTCGCCCTGTATGCCGGGGCAAACGCCAACCGATATTCAGCCGGCTGCGCCTCCCGTGCGGCCGGGTCCTTTAGCATCCGACCTGCAAAAGCTTCGCGTCGAGATCGCTCGTCTGGAATTGTTGGTCAAGAAACTGCAAACCGAGCTTCAAATCGAGCGCCAATACAACCAGGCGCTGGAGACCCAGATTCAGACTCTCACTCAAATCGAATAGCCGTCACTTCCGGTTCCGACTCTTAGCAAGGGACCAGCCAGCCTGCTGCACGCAGGCATACTCACGGGCCTACCTACACGGCGCCTCCGCACTTTCCTCCCGTTGTAGGGTCCCCTTCTGAGGCGGACCGTAGCCCGTTTTTCTCCTCTTGACACTCAAGAGGAGAAGGGTATGCTCCTCTTGAGTGTCAGGAGGAAGCGCCACATGGCGGACAAACCGAGCGATCTCGTCCAAGGGACTCTGGACATGCTCATTCTCAAAACGCTGGCTCTCGAGCCCATGCACGGATACGGCATCGCCGTGCGGCTGGAGCAAATGAGCAAAGGCGTTTTCCGCGTCAATGCCGGATCTTTATTCGTGGCCCTCGAGCGGCTCCAGCGCGCTGGACTGATTAAGAGTGAATGGAAGGCCACCGAAAACAGCAGGCGCGCAAAGTATTACGCCTTAACGGAGCCGGGACGCAAGAGGCTCAACACCGAAAAACAGGAATGGGGGAGACAGGCAGCAGCGATCGCCAGAATTTTGGAGGCGTCCTAGCCATGTCGTTGCTGCGAAACATAAGCAGCGGCCTCCGCTCGCTCTTATGGAAGAAACAAGCCGATCGTGAACTAAACGAGGAACTGAGTGACTTTCTGGAGAAGGCCACCGAAGAAAAAGTCAAGCAAGGCATGAGGCGCAAAGATGCACTTCGTGCCTTGCGCCTGGAGCAAGGCAATTTCGAAGTAACCCGCGAAGTCGTGCGTTCGGCTGCCTGGGAATCGTTTGTCGAAACTTGCTGGCAGGACTTGCGCTTCGCCATTCGGATGCTGCGCAAGTCACCTGGATTCACGGCCGTCGCCGTTCTTACTCTCGCTCTCGGCATTGGCGCCAATACCGCCATGTTCAGCCTGGTCAATGGCGTCCTGTTGCGGCCGCTCCCGTATCGCAACCCCGATCGCCTTACCATGGTGTGGGAAAAGGGCCGCGACGGCTCCCCTGAAAACGTCGGCTACGCGACCTATCTTGATTGGAAAAGTCAGAATAAGAGCTTCGAACAACTTGCCATTTACAGCTCCTGGCAGCCAGTTCTCGAAGCCGGCGGCGAGCCCGAACAACTTAGCGGCCTGCGAGTCACCAGCAACTATTTCCGCACGCTCGGTGTCCATCCCGAAATCGGACGCGATTTCCTGCCTGAAGAAGATTCACCCAATACAAACAAAGTGGTGATGCTTAGCCACTCCCTGTGGCAGCGGAAATTTAATTCCGACCCAAGCATCGTCGGCAAGACCATCAGCATGAGCGCGGCTCAATACATCGTGGCTGGAGTTCTCCCGGCGAGCTATCAATCCTTGATGAGCCAGGATCCGCGCGGTGGCACTGTGGAAATCTGGCGCGTACTCGGCTACGACATCTCGCAGCCTTGGGCTTGCCGCACCTGCCATCACCTGGTGGCGATCGGGCGGCTCCGCGACGGCGTCTCCCTAACCCAAGCCAACGCCGAGATGGACGTAATTTCCGCGGCACTCACGAAGGCATACCCCAAGGAATACGACGATGCCGGTGTAATGGTCACCCCGATCCGGGAGCAACTCCTCGGCCCCGCCAGCGCGCCCCTCTACATTCTGCTCGGCGCCGTGTGTTTCGTGCTGTTGGTAGCTTGCGCGAACCTCGCCAACTTGCTTCTCGCGCGCGCCACGAATCGCGAACGCGAAGTTGCGATGCGCACCGCGCTGGGCGCCACACGCGGCAGAGTCATTCGTCAATTGCTTGCTGAGAATTGCCTTCTCGGCATGCTGGGCGCAGCTGCCGGAGTCTTCCCCGCTTACTGGATGCCAAGAGCGCTTGCAATTATCGGCGCAGGCGGCTTGCCTCGTTTTGATCAGATACGCCTGGATTGGCGAGTCTTGTTGTTTACCGCCGGAGTTGCGCTGTTGACCGGCATCGTCACGGGGCTCGCGCCTGCCTACCGCCTCTCAAAAGCCGACTTGCGTAATTGTCTGCAGGAGGGCGCCCGAAGTAGCGGTAATCTTTCAAACAGCCGCTTGCGCGGAATCCTGATTGTCTCTGAAGTCGCCCTTTCCCTGACGCTTCTAATCAGTGCGGGCCTCTTGCTTCGCAGCCTAAGCCGCTTGCTTGTGGTTTCGCCAGGGTTCGATCCAGCTAACGTACTGTCCATGCAAACGTCCGTTCTGGGCCAGCGATTCAGTGACAACGAAATGGTACGTCAGTATTTTGCCGACGCTGTCGAGCGGCTTCGTACCCTTCCCGGGGTTCAATCAGCCGCTGCCGCCAGTCAGATTCCTCTGGCAGGAAATATGGATCGCTACGGTTTTCACGCCGAAGGCAAAATACACGCCAATCCGGAGGAAGATCCCAGCGCTGAACGCTACTGCATTACACCCGGATTCCTCGATAC
>Ga0126381_100006655_pt1 | contig 12806 bp, 15 predicted proteins | sample PanSoiMetPlot_28_FD_96465 | JGI IMG/M metagenome (GOLD analysis project Ga0126381, IMG submission 96465) | Tropical forest soil microbial communities from Panama - MetaG Plot_28 | ecosystem: Environmental > Terrestrial > Soil > Tropical forest > Bulk soil | place: Panama | collected 2016-02-17
TGGCACCGATGTTGAATATCCGATTGCCCCTGCGGCTATCGATTTTTACAAAAACGGTCCTTCCTTTATGCAGAGACATTTGCCTTTGTGGATATCCGTCCATGCGCAAAGAGCAATTGCAGTACTTTTGACAATGATAGCTCTCGGCCTCCCGTTATTCCGTTTTCTGCCGGTGGCCTACAATTGGATCACGCGTCGGCGTTTGTTCTACTGGTATGCTCAACTCAAGGCTTTGGAGGCGTCCTTCGACACCGACCAGACGGGCACGCATTTGGCCCAAAAACAAGCCGAAATTGAGCGCATTGAGGAGGCCGTCAGCCACATTCATTTTCCACTGACGTTCTCAGACCAACTGTATAATTTGCGCAGTCACATCGACATCGTTCGGCGCAAGATCACGTCACACGTCAATGCACCGGGGCGAGTAGCGGCTGAATAGCTAGAATGCCGTTGCGTGGAGGGTATTATCCATGAAATTCGAAGGCGGATGCTATTGCCGTAAAATTCGCTACGTGGCTGAAGGCGAGCCTCGCCTCAAGGCACAATGCCATTGCCGCGAGTGCCAGTACATCAGCGGTGGCGCGCCGAACATGTTTATGCTCATGGCGCCGGAAAACTTTCGTTACACAAGCGGCGAACCACGCAAGTTCTCGCGTTCTGATCTCGAAAGCCCGGTGACGCGTGAGTTCTGTGGCGAATGCGGGACCCATCTAACAACGCGACGACCAGGCCTTCCTCTGGTCATCCTAAAGGTCGGCACGCTTGATGATCCTGGTCTATTTGGCGCACCACAAATGGCGATCTACACTGTAGACAAACAGCCCTTCCACGTCATTCCAGATGCCTTGCAGACATTCGAGCGTTTGCCTCCGCGCTAGCGCTAAAATCGCCATGAACGGCCGGCCGATGTTCGGGACCGGAGGCGACATGTCCCAAAGGTGCCCCCGCTAATGTCGATCCGATTCACCCTGAGCGGCATCTTTTGCGGCGCGTCGCCACGGCCAACAACCTTCAATCTCGGTTTCAAGTGAGAAGCTGAGGAAGGTTCTAATGAGGACAATGCCGGCCAGGAGCCCGACGCTCTCGATCGTAAGCGGAGCTGTAATCGTGGAGATGATGTCGGCACCAACGAGGAGTTCAAGCCCAAGTAAGATGCCTCGCCCTATATTCGATCGGTAGGAGGAATAAGCAGATTCCCAGTCACCCGCACGCCCACCTTCGCGGATATAGGTCAACGTCGCAAGAATAATACCTCCAACAATGATTGCGACGCCCGCAAGCTCCAGCGCCTTGGCAATCTGATCAGCGTAGGCGTGGATCTGTTCGGTCAATTCCCTAATCTCTTAAAAGCTCAACAGCGCCGTATGCTTGGGCCATTCACGTACAATTCCATGCATGTCGCCTTCATATCCATCAGAAAAATGAGCAAAGCGTACCCAGCCTTGGCTCGCAAAAGGTCGCATTGATTTGGATCAACAGAGTCGCGTTACCAGAAGACGGTGTAGACCACCCAAGTGAACACCGCGCCTAAAAGCAGCCAGCCAACGGTAACCGCGATCAGGGCGAGCTTATCGCCACCTGTCATCATTTTCATGGTTGAAAGCTACCGATATAAATCATCTTCATTCTCGAATGACGCGCTCAGGGACAGCGCATCATTTAGACCGAGCGATCAACCGCTTCGTTGTGTTGGAGCCCGTGCGTTTCACCAAAGCCAGCACCCGACCCGAGTCAACACCGCAGGTGCTCAGCCCAGGTCGGAGCCAAAAAGCTCTAAAAAAGATCGAGTCCGTAACGCGCGCAGGTGGGGTCAACTCTAATTGCTAATTCGGCTTGCCCGCTTTTGCCCAAAAAGCCATCGCGTCCGTCCAGGCCTTTTGCCACTGTTGCGCGAATTGCATGTAAACCCCCAACGGGTTCGCCATTTGCGAGCCGGCTGCGCCAGGCCAAGTACCAGCCGGGTTAAGCATGGGTAAAGATCTAAGCTTTGATAGGATCGCCGATGACGAGTTCGGTGCTTTGATCTGTTCCTCCCAAGCATCCATCATGTGATCCATCATTTGAATCTGCATCTTGGTGATAGTTTGTAATTGCCCACGTGTAGTTTCCGCAATTTCCTCCGGCCATCCCAGCGTTTGCGCAGCGGCAGCAATCTTGTCGATGACTCGCTCGAGGTTCTTCTCGCTGTTGTTGGCAATCTCCCCACGCCAAGTCGACATTGCTTCAAACGCGGCGTTGACTGCCTTTCGTGCGTCATCCGAGAGCCCGAGGGCCAACGTCGGATTGAAATTGCGGGATGCTACCTCTGCGGATTTGCTCGGCATGACTTGCTCCCTCTCTCTGACGCTCAAATTGATGTCGATAACGACGTGCGTAGGTCCCCGAAGGTCCAATCAAATTGGCCCGACAATCAATTGGCCCAAGGGGCAATAATGTCGGAACGCGGCGGGTCGATTTTAAGACAGAAGCACTGTCTTATTTGCTGCTCCGCCAAAGGACAATTCCACGTTCGCCTTGGTCATCAGCGGGCGATTTCGCAGGTTCACTTATGTCTGCTCTACCTCCGAAAACGGGATTTGCCCGGCAGGTCAAACGAATACAGCGCTCCGAGGGAGAATAATCCTGATCTCGGTAAATTCGCCCAGCTGCGTATCGACTTCGATTGCACCCGTGTGCTGTTTGACGATGATGTCGTGACTGATCGAGAGGCCAAGCCCAGTACCCTCTCCGGTCGGTTTGGTGGTGAAGAACGGATTGAACATCTTGTCCTTCACCTCGGGCGCAATACCGGTGCCGTTATCGCGGAGCCTAATTTCCACGCGATCCCCAAGGTTTTTGGTGTAGGCCGTAAGCGTTGGCTCGTAGCCCCCGTTTGCCTCTGCAAGGCGCTTGGTTGCCGCATAGAAGCCGTTCGAAATCATATTGAGTAGAGCCCGTCTGATGTCTTGCGGGAAGATATCAGCCTCACCCGCAGACGGATCGAAGGATCGTTGGAGCTTGATCTCAAAGTTTTGCTTCTCGGCCCGTGCTCCATGCCAAGCGAGATTGAGACTTTCTTCGACAAGGGCATTGATATCGACAGGCCGGTGCTCACCCGAGCCCTCACGTGAGTGCTGCAGCATGTTCCTGACGATGGCGTCCGCTCGCTTTCCGTGTTGCACGACCTTGTCCAAGTTGCCGCGCAGCGTATCTATCAGTTCGGTAATTTCACCGCGTTTCTCCTCAGGGAGACTCACATCCTCAAGCGCCTCTCGCAACTCAGCGATCATTTCCGCCGAGATCGCAGAGAAATTATTGACGAAATTGAGCGGGTTCTTGATCTCGTGTGCGATGCCGGCAGTCAGTTGACCAAGCAAAGCGAGTTTCTGTGTCTGTACCAATCGGTCCTGCGTGGCGCGCAAGTTCTCAAGCGACCCAGTCAACTCCCTCGTGCGGGCTTCGACACTGTCGAAAAGCCGAACGTTCTCAATGGCAATCACGGCCTGGTCCGCGAAGGTCGTTAGCAGCTCAATTTGTTTGTCGGTGAATGGTCTGACCGTAACTCGACTTACGACAAGCACTCCAATTGGATTTCCTTCGCGAAGCAGCGGCAAGCCGAGATGGGTGCGAAAGCCTCCAAGTCTCTGAGTTTCCTGTAATGCATAGTCGGGATCGGCAAGAACATCGACGATCTGTACGGGCTTACGCTCTAACTGAACTCGTCCGACAACCCCCTCGCGTCCGGGCGCAAACGTCAGAGTACTGAGGTATTCGTCATATTCCCGTGTATGCCCATAACTCGCTGCCGCGTAAAAACCGTGTTTGCTTTCGCTCGGGCGCAGAACCTGTGCCTTATCGGCTTCACAGAGCCGAGCCGCTGATTCGACCAGTGTTTGCAGAACAGTCCGCAGATCGAAAGTTGATCGGCTAATGACCTTGAGCACATCGGCCGTAGCTGTCTGCTGCTGTAGGGATTCGCGCAGTTCGCTCAGCAGCCGCGCGTTCTCGATCGCGATAACGGCCTGTTGAGCGAAATTGCTCACCAGCCCAATTTGTTTATCAGAGAAGGGGCGCAATTCCTTGCGATAGATTGTGATGACGCCGATTGCTTCACCTTCTTTAAGCATCGGCACGGTAACCAGCGTTCTGATGCCGGCAATTTTGACAACACTAACCGCAAGCGGATCACCCTCCAGATAAGCCCTCGCCTTTAACATGTCCGAGATGTGGACCGGTTCGCGGGACTGGATAGCTCGCACCATCGGCACAGCCGGTTTAGGATGGTGCAGAGTTCCGCTGCGCCATTGCGCGATATAGGCCTCCGGCAGGTCACCGTGGAGTGCCGCTGTACGATAACCGTCGCCGTCGATCAACCATAGAGCACCGAACTTTGCCTCGCAGATCTCGATGGCCTTTGCCAGCATGGTTTGGAAAACTGGCTGCAATTCGCCGGCTGAGCTGGAAATGGCGCTCAGCACCTCAGAGGTCGCGGAGAGTTGCGCGAGTGCCTGATCCCGTTCTCGCGCAGTACCAACTTTGCTCCGCCCACTGCGGCGCGCCGAAGCCTTGTAGGCACGCTTTTTTGCTGCCTTGGCTTTGCTTTTGCCCCGTTGCCTCATTGCCGCCCCGAATTAGAACAGGGGATCGTAGCAATACCTACACGTGCCCAGGAAGGGGCAGAAGGCATGTCCGCATTGCGGCCAAAAATGCAGAGCCGCAGAGTTTTGGGTCAGTGCCGCAGCGCGGCCCCATATACGGATCGTTTCCCAAGGCGAAAAGCGGGGCGACTTGCCGGTGCAACGACCGACCAAGTACGATCTCATCATCAATCAAAACGGCGACACGCTCGGACACACGATACGGCCCCCGCTCTTCGCCCACACCAATGAGTTATCGAGTAGAGCAGCGATGCCGCGCAAATTTTTTGTGACATTCACTTGTGTCAGCCTCGTCGTCGCGAGCTTCGGCGTGAAAATGGCAAGAGCGCAAGTGGTTATTCCGCACGGCTCTTTCGAAAACGACTTTGAAAGCTATCTGGTCGTGATTGTTTCGTTCATCCTTCTTTGTTTTGCAGTATGGCGCTTCTTTCGCCGTCGCTAGATTTTTAATTCCGCGCAGGCGTTTTGCGGTGCATTGCGAGTGACAAAATCTTGATACGCGCGGACGGGACTAAACCACGCCCCCGGAGCATTTGTATCGTCAGGGGTGATGCGTCTTGAGTAGGAGCGATTGCCATGAGCAGCTTGATTAACAAGAATACGAAGACATGGGCCGCTCTCGCAGCGGCAGGCATTATCGGCGCAGCCTTGATTGCGTCGCCGGCGCAAGCGCGGTTTGGCGGCGGCGGGTTCCATGGCGGCGGCTGGCACGGCGGTGGTGGCTGGCATGGCGGCGGTGGTTGGCATGGCGGCGTCGTGGGACGCGGCTGGCGCGGAGGTTTTGTTGGGCGTCCATTCGTTGGCCGGCCATTCTTTCCGGCCCGCCGTTTCGCATTCCGCCGTGGTTTTGTAGGGCCACTCTTCGGCGCCGGCGTCCTCGCTGCCAGTTACGGCTCCACGTGCTGGACCTGGGTTCCAACAGCTTTCGGCTGGCGACGGGTCTGGGCGTGCGGTCCCGACTGGGGTCCTGGCTGGGGCGGAGGTTGGGGCGGCTGGGGCTGGTGATCAACCGCAGGACTGCGAAACCAATAGGCTAGGTGGCGGAACAGGTGTGAGGTTCCGCGTCTCGGGCTTTCCAAACACGCCGGCCAATGTCTGCTTTCGCAAAAAAGCAGCATTGGGCCGGCGAACTTTTGCGCTCGGTAGGATTGCACTCCACAAAACGCCACGACTCACGCTTAATTGCGGCTAGCATGACGTGATTCGGACCGACACCCTTGTGGGAAAAGAATGACATTGCCGCAAGACAAGCGAGGCGGCCGAGCGCGTGGAACTCTGACAATTCCTCTAACCCGGGAGGAGCCGTGACTGCCGTAACTCAACCGGGGCCGTCGACGCGCTTCGTCTGTCGATCATACATGGCTGTCGTGCTTGCCCCCGAGCCGCCGCTTGTCGATTGGGTTACCGGAATCGAAGACAGGATCAGAGGTGCGGGGCGGTTTCTCGTCGGCTCACCGGTCGTCCTCGACCTTTCGGCCGTAAAACTCAGCCAGTCGGCGATTGCACATCTGGTCGCTGAATTGGATCAGCGCGGCGTTCGTGTCATGGGCCTTGAGAATACCGACCCGGCCTCGACCGGCGGAGGTTTGCCGCCCTTGGTGCGTCCGAGCCGGGGCGCGCCAACAATGCTCGATCTGGCCGAGACGCCTGCAACAAAGGCGCAGGCGCCGCCCAAGCCGGCTACACCGCCCAAACCCAGCACGCTTTTGCTGGACCAGCCAGTCCGCTCGGGGCAGTCGATCTTCTTTCCAGATGGCGATGTGACTGTGCTCGGATCGGTCGGCTCGGGCGCCGAGTTGGTGGCCGGCGGATCCATCCACGTTTATGGCACGTTACGCGGCCGCGCCATGGCGGGGTCGAATGGCAATCCGCGGGCGCGCATTTTCTGCAGCAAAATCGAAGCCGAACTTCTGGCGATCGACGGCTACTACATGACGGCAGAGACTATGGATAAGAGCCTGCGCGAGCGGGCGGTCCAGGCGTGGCTTGAAGGCAATCAACTAAAAATCACCGCGTTGGACTGAAATCAATCATCCCAGGAGATGCACACAATGGCCAAGGTCGTCGTAGTTACTTCCGGAAAGGGCGGCGTCGGCAAGACGACAACGACCGCGGCCTTGGGCGCCGCGCTGGCACAGTGTGGACAGAATGTCGTCGTCATTGATTTCGACGTCGGACTGCGGAACCTGGACCTGGTGATGGGCGCCGAACGGCGCGTGGTCTATGATTTCATCAACGTCACGCAAGGTGTTGCCAAGCTCTCGCAGGCACTGATACGCGACAAACGCCTCGACAGGCTCGCCTTACTTCCCGCGTCACAGACCCGCGACAAGGATGCTCTGACCGAGGAAGGTGTTCTGAGCGTGATCACCCCGTTGCGTAAGATGTTCGACTGGGTCATCTGCGATAGTCCCGCCGGCATCGAGCGCGGCGCAACGCTCGCCATGCGTTTTGCAGACGAGGCGATTATCGTCACGAACCCCGAAGTCTCTTCGGTCCGCGATTCCGACCGCATAATTGGTATCCTCGACTCCAAGACGGTCAAAGCCGAGCGTGGCGAGCGCGTCGCCAAACATCTGCTCGTGACCCGCTACGACCAGGCCCGCGCCGCGCGGGGCGAGATGCTGACGATCGAGGACGTTCTCGACATTTTGTCCACGCCCCTCCTTGGGATCGTGCCCGAGAGCCAGGAGGTGCTGCGCGCGTCCAACCTTGGCGCGCCGGTAACATTCAATAACCCCAATAGCGGGCCGGCCCGCGCCTATTTCGATGCCGCCCGGCGTCTGATGGGCGAAGACGTCGAAATGACCATCCCGGCGGACAAACAGGGGCTGTTCGGCAAGCTGTTTGGGCGGAGAGCGGCATGAACCTGTTCAACTTTTTCAAGCGTCGGGGGGGCTCGTCCGCCCCAATCGCCCGTGACCGCCTTCAAATTCTGCTCGCCTATGAACGCTCGGGCCGCGGCCCTTCCGATCTGCTTTTCACCTTGCGCGAGGAGATCCTCGCCGTCGTCGGCCGGCACGTCGAAATCAATCCCGAGCGCGTCTCAGTGCAGATGGACCGCGGCGATAAAGTCTCGATCCTGGAAGTCGAAATCGAGGTGCCAAACACCGTCCGGGTTGCGCCCGGCGGAGGCCGCAAAAAGCGCGCGGCGTTGCGCCGGGCGTAAAGTCTGCGCACCCTGTACGTGCTGCTACTTATTTGGAGTGAGCCGAGGCTAATTGCCCGGTCAGCCATCTGCGCATGCGCGAATGAGTTGGTGGCGATGGCGCGGGCGTTGAGTCCGCTTTAAACGGCTCGTCGCTGCTGCCATATCCCGAGCCATCGCCTGATTCTCTTATAAGCGCGGCGATGACAATTCTGCTGGTACTGTTTGCCGTGGCTGAGCCTATCCACAATTAAAGATAAAGAGCGGGCGCGCTTTTCCGCGCAATCTCCCACAGAGAACGAATTTTCGAATTCAGTTTCCCTCGACGGCGGACGCCTTCGCGTCCTGCCCGCGCTTCACCATCTGGCCGACCGCGTGAATCGACCGTGCGCGCGATCCGCCCGGGTGCTGCGCGACACGTACGGCGCGCGCCAGATCCTGGGCGTGCGGGTTTCGCGGCGGCAAAGGGATCTCGTCCGGCCCATCCCACGCCAGAAGGCCGGCGAGCTCCTGACACGGCGCAGTCTGCGGCAACTTCACTGCCGGGCTGCCGGCTTGCTGCCCGCTGGTCCACGTCTGCGCAGGCCAGCTAGTGATCGTCCTGACGTAGTCTTGCGTCTCCTGCGGAAGCGCTCCCTTGTTGGCCAGCCAGTCCTGAATTCGCTTGGGTCCCGCATTGTAGGCGGCGGCGGCGAGGCCGAGATTGCCAAACTTCTGGTACAGATCGCGCAGCAGGCGCCCCGACGCCGGGATCGCCTGCAACGGATCGAACGGATTATCGAGGCCACGGTCGCTCGCGGTTTCTTCCGTGAATTGCGCAATGCCGAGCGCCCCGGCAGAGCTGATGACGTAAGGCCTGAAACTGCTTTCCTGATACAGGAGGCGGATGAAGAAGTGCGCGGGCAGATCATTGCTGCGCGTCGCTTCGGCAAGTGCGTCACAGATTTCCTCGCGCGAACGATAGACGACCGGCTTCATAAGCGGGTGAAGCGGCTTGAGCGGCAGCACGACGGCTTCGTAACCCGGCGCTTGGTCTCCGCCGATGTCGGCATTCATATTGGCGTCGCTCTTTGTTGCCTGTTTGCCCGAAGGCGAGCGGCCAATCAGCGGTTGGGCGTCACGCGATGCAAGCGTCAGCCAACTCCCGATCAGCGCGACGACGATGCCGGCACAAACATCACCAGCGAGCGCGAAGCCCTTTCGTCCGGCCAGGGTGCCGAGCAGCCAGCCAAACATGGCGCCGATCAGCAGGCTGATGAAAAAAATAATTTCGCCCGAGAAGTACATCTGCCCTGCCCAGGTTGGATAGGGAACAATCGCGTGCCAGCGTGACAAATATGAGGCAGACCGCGGTACCCCGAAGGTTACCAGTTGCCAGCAAGTTGTTTCAATCTAGGACACATGAATGGCCAGGAAAACAACCTCCTTCCGCCTCACGCGCGCTGCCACCCATGCGCGAACTAGAAACGCCAGGAGCGACGCCGAGGAAAGGCGCCAGTCAGGAAGCGAACGATCACCAACAGCACGACTGCCCCAATCGTCGCGACGATAATCGCCGAAACAATACCGCTTCCGAGATGAAGGCCCAACCGCGGCATTACCCAACTGCCGATCAGCGCCCCGACGATCCCGACGGCGATATCACCAATCAGGCCGAAACCGGCGCCGTCAACGATTTTACCTGAGAGCCAACCCGCAACGAGACCTACAAACAAAATGACGAGGAGACTTTCGCCTGAGATATGCATTGGTTCACCCTATCGTTGCATCGCACAATCGAAAATTCATTTCTCCTGTCGGACAATTGGCACGGAAACAATTTGTTCCAGCGCGCCGCCATCGACGCCGCGACCGGCCTTTCGGGCATTTCAATAAGTGCCTATCATTGCCGCCGCGAGGTCAAAATGATTTTTCGGCAGCTGTTTGATCAGGTATCGAGCACCTATTCCTATCTGTTGGCCAGCCGCGCCGGCGGCGAAGCCCTCATCATCGATCCCGTCCTGGAGAAGGTCGATCGCTACCTCCACCTCGTCAGAGAGCTGAACCTGAAGCTCGTGAAGGCCGTGGATACACATCTCCACGCGGACCACATCACCGGCCTCGGCGCCCTGCGTGACCACACGCATTGCATTACAGTGATGGGTGAACAGACCAAGGCCGACGTCGTATCCATGCGCTTGGCTGATGGCGACAAGCTGACGATAGAGGGGCTCGCGCTCGACGTGATTTACACACCGGGGCACACGGACGATTCATACAGCTTCGTCCTGCCGGATCGGGTGTTCACTGGCGACACCCTATTGATCCGCGGCACCGGACGCACCGATTTTCAAAACGGCGATCCGCGCCAGCAATACGATTCCATCTTCAACCGCTTGCTGAAGTTGCCCGATGCGATGATGGTCTATCCCGCGCACGACTACAAAGGCGACACCGTCTCCACGATTGGCGAAGAAAGGGCCTACAATCCGCGCCTGCAGGTCAAATCGGTTCAGGAATATGTCGAGCTGATGAACAACCTCAAGCTCGGAAACCCGAAAATGATGGACGTCGCGGTGCCCGCCAACATGAAGGTTGGACTTGCGCAGGAAAAGATCGCGCTTCGCGGTTGGTCCCTTTCTGCAACCGACGCTCTTGCTCTTCTGGGCAAGGCCGAGGCCACATTCGTCGATCTGCGTGAGCGTTCAGAGCGCGAGCGCCACGGCACGATCCCCGGCTCACTGCACGTGCCTTATCCGGCGCTGCAGGAAAGCATCTGTGCCGGCGGCACGCTGAGCGAACTTGCCAAATCGACCAGCAAGCGTCTGTTGTTTTACTGCGCATTTGGCGAACGATCGGCGATGGCCGTACAGGCCGCTCAAGACGCCGGGCTTGCGTTGGCCTGCCATCTTCAGGGAGGCATCGACGCCTGGAAGAAAATCGACGCGCCGCTGGAACGTCAAAACATCCGGCCATCCGCATGACGCGCGAAAAGCTGCAGCACTGGCTGCTCCGATCTGCGGCTGCGCTCGTTTTTTGCGGAGCTTTCCTCCTGGCACTGCCGCAGGCCGCAACCGCGCAGGACATCCGCGGGATCGAAGCTTGCATGTCTGAAAAGCAAATCGAACGCCGTACCGGATGCCTGCAAGCCAACATCGAGTTCCTTCAGCAATCGCTGACCAAGCTCGCGCGCGAATTGCAGGATAAAATCGGTGCTGCCGGCCGCGATCTCGCCGCGGCTCGGGCCGAGATTGCCGAGCTTAGATCGGGAATGGCGAAGATGAATGGCGAGCTGGCGCAGCTCAAAGCAAATGCAGAAGCTGCTGACAGCAAGAAGAAGACCGAGCCTGCCGGCAACAAGTGAGCGGCCAATGCCGGCCGCAGTCTGGCCGCGTGCTAAGCGTGACAGTACCAGTACTGGCGCTCGCCGATCCGCCCTGTCCTGAGATAGCCACCAAACCGGCCGCGCAGCAGGTTTTGCTTTTTTGCCGCGTCATATTCCTGTTTGGAAACGCTGGAGCAGCGTGCGGGCGGCCCCTGCTCTGCACGCGTCGATGATGCCTGACACAGGATCAGGCCCAATCCAACCGCGCAGGCACAGGCGAGCCGACCGACGGACTGAGCCTGGGCATCAGCTAGGTAAGCGCCTCGGCGAGAGGCGACGGTCAACGGCCACAACAATTGCACCGCAATACACCGGACTATAAAGGTAATTTCGTAAGGCCTTTATTTAACGCATTAAGGCGGGCAAAGGCCACTTCCAGTTGAACTTTAACATGACTTACGGCGCCTTTGTGCTGCTCGGCCACCGCATTGCCAACATTGCCATCCTTCTGCCATATGGCTCATTCCTACCTGGATTAGGTCACCAACGATTCGAGGGGACAATTCCATGAAACCCATATTTATCGGCCTCTTGGTCAGCCTTCTGACTGCCACAGCGGCAAGCGCGGGCGGTTGGGCCACAGTCCATAAATACGTGAAGCGCTCCGGCAATTGTTCCGGACAAGAAGTGCTTGCGAGCCATTATTCTTCAGGAAAGCGCACTGCGAATGGCGAAAGATTTGATGTGAATGGCAATACGGCAGCGGCGCGGACGTGGCCAATCGGCACGATTTTGACCGTGACAAATCCTCAGAACGGCCGATCCGTCGTTGTGCGCATCAATGATACCGGACCGTGGGGTATTGCCTATCGCATGGGCGCCCGACTGGACCTTGCCAGGGGTGCGGCCAATCGGATTGGAATGCACTCTTCGCAATACGTTTGTGTTGCGTAATCGTCTAAAGCTCTAGCGCCGCTTCTTTCCCGATCCGGCGACGTGTGTTGAAACCTTTGGCGGCGACGCGTTGCGTCGCCGCCAAACCTTTTTAAGGGTCGGATCATTACGGCAGTGCCACCAACTCCTTCGGGAAGGTGGTCATATTTTCAGGCAGTGCGACACGAAGGCCGTAAACCGAAACTCCATTTTGAATTGCCGGGTTGGTCATTTTACTTTCGGCGATCGTCACCGGCGGGCCGCCCATGGCCTGAAAGCCAATGCCGACGATCGCGGCAACCACGATGATCGGTAGTGCTTTGCGCATGTGAGCCTCCTGTGCATTTTCAATGGGATCTTTAGCCCTGTTCGCGCACAGGCTTTGTGAGCCGGCTCACAGAGCGAATTGTTTGTTTTTCTTGCCTTATTCGCTGCGGCACCGAATACCGCGTGCAGGCTCCGTGCGGGAATCAGCCGGAACCCCCTTGAGGATCGAACGGCCCCATGTTCGCATGCGGATCTCAAGTGTGGGCGCAATAAAAAGGAGGAAACGATGAGTCGTATTATTCTCGCTAGTTTGATTGTTTGTTTTTCGATTGGCACCGCTATGGCGCAGTCCTGCGAAAGCCGCGCTGTGAGCAGCGACGGCAAGCCGCTTCACGGCGCCGCCAAAAACAGCTTTGTGAAAAAGTGCAAGAGGGAAGCCTGCGAAAGCAAAGCGGTCAGCAAAGAAGGAAAGCCGCTTTACGGCGCAGCCAAAAACAGCTTCATGGCGAAGTGCAAA
>Ga0126381_100006656_pt1 | contig 12805 bp, 11 predicted proteins | sample PanSoiMetPlot_28_FD_96465 | JGI IMG/M metagenome (GOLD analysis project Ga0126381, IMG submission 96465) | Tropical forest soil microbial communities from Panama - MetaG Plot_28 | ecosystem: Environmental > Terrestrial > Soil > Tropical forest > Bulk soil | place: Panama | collected 2016-02-17
CGACCACAACGGGTCCACCACCGCCCTATGACGCTGCGGCCACACATCCTCATCGTCGACGACGAGGCTGGCATTCGCGAGTCCCTCTCTCTCATCCTCCGGGATGAGGGCTATCAAGTCGATGCCGTGGGGTCCGCCGAGGAAGCCTTGGAACGCTCCGCGGTGGGCGATTTGCAGGTGGTGCTCCTCGACGTCTGGCTTCCTGGCATCGACGGACTGGAAGCTCTTAGCCGCATTCAAGCGCTGGCTCACCCACCTGCAGTCATCATGATTTCCGGCCATGGAACCATCGAAACGGCCGTTCGAGCCACTAAACTTGGCGCTTTCGACTTTATCGAAAAGCCCCTCTCCCTAGAAAAGATCATCGTGCTGGTGCGCAATGCCATCCAGCAGCGCCGCTTAGAAGAAGAAAACCTGCTGTTGAGAAACGAGCTGGGCCATCGCTACCAGGTTATTGGCGACAGCGTGCCCATGAAGGCGCTGCGTCAACAGATAACCGTCACCGCACCCACCAACGGCCGGGTGTTGATCTACGGAGAGAGCGGAACCGGCAAGGAATTGGTGGCCCGCGCCCTGCATGCGGCCAGCCTTCGCACCAAAGGTCCATTCGTCGAAGTGAATTGCGCGGCAATTCCCGAAGAGCTGATCGAGTCCGAGCTCTTTGGCCACATCAAGGGCAGCTTCACAGGCGCCACCGAGGACAAGATTGGGAAATTCCAGAAAGCTGACGGCGGCACCCTGTTTTTGGATGAGATTGGCGACATGAGTCTGCGCACGCAATCGAAAGTGCTCCGCGTCCTCGAGGAACAGCGTTTTGAGCGTGTGGGCTCCAACGTTGCTTCGAACGTTGACGTGCGCGTCATCGCGGCAACAAACAAGAATCTGGAGCAGGAAATCTCCCGCGGCGCCTTCCGCCAGGATCTGTTTTATCGGCTGAACGTCATTCCCTTTTATGTTCCGCCCTTGCGAGATCGCAGGGAGGACATACCCACGCTGGCCAACTACTTTCTCAGAGAGTTTAGCTCCGCCTACGGCAAGAAAACCCGCGAACTCAGCGAGTCCGCCATGGAAGTCCTGCTGCGCTATCCTTGGCCGGGAAATGTTCGAGAGCTGCGGAATCTCGTGGAGCGGCTAGTCATTGTATGTCCCCAGGCACGCATCGAGCCGCATCATCTCCCGCCAGAACTCTTTCGCGGCGTTGCCGAAAGCCCGCACCATCCCTACTCGACGCTCCACGAGGCCCGTAGTGCGTATGAGCGCGAGTTCATCCTTCGCAAGCTACAAGAGCACCGCTGGAACATGACGCAAACGGCAACCGCCCTGGGCCTCGAACGCAGCCATCTCTACCGGAAAATGAAATCCCTGGGAATCGCCGCCCCGGACTAGGCCCAGGGTGGTTAACTAAATCATTCCACACACCGTTCTTTTCCCTTTGCAAAATCACCATTCGTGTAAAATCCTCGCAAATTCGGTTGCCGTTGGAACAAGGAATTGACGAAGCGGCGGTTTTGCAGCGCTCCAAGCCACTCTCCGCTTTTTCTTGTCGCGTCGTTTAGGGGACGTCTGATTCCGGGTCGGTTCCATCGCGATCGATCGAAGAAGGAGACCAGGTGAAAAAAATCGCTCTGATTCTGTCTGCCCTCTCCCTCCCTTTGGCTCCCGCTGCCCTCACGCAAACCGTCAATGACGAAGCAGTTAGCTCTTCTAGTCGCAGCAGGGTAGCTTCCCAGCCTTCGCCTTTTTTTCCACACAACTGGATTCGCGGCTACACGGATTTTGCCGTCGCGCCTTCGCATAACGAGCCGGACCTAGGCCGCTGCATGTTTCCTCAACCGACCTCCGCCGGGGGATCCGCTTCCCAGTGCACCGCCTATGCGCGCTACATGTTTAGTGGATACATAGAGATTCAGCCCCTGGGCCAGACGTTCGCGCGCCATCTCTTTTTGTTCTTCGAGCCCAGGTTCAGCTTCGGGAGAAACATACCTCAGTTGAGCTATGAAGAATCCATGGAGCCGATCGCGTATGACCGAGCCCTTGGAGCGGGATACCAGTTGCCGCGGAATTTCGAGCTGCGCCTGACCCAGCACCAGGTTGACTACCTGGGACGTTACAGCCGCCTTCTTGGCCCAGCCGATCTCCGTACCACCGGTCCATACGGCCTCTATACCACCGTCTCGGTGCGCTGGACTTTCGGTGGCTATGGCCGCAACGCGGCTCCCTCGGCCTACTAACCCCGAGCAAAATGAGCCCGCGTCAAGCGGAGGCCTGTTAAGTAACAGCAAGGAAGACCGGAAGCCACCCCCTCCCTATTCTTCCGGGTCAGTGGCTTCTCCCAGCTCTTCGAGCTGATGCCGCCAATCGAGTTCTCTTACTTTCCGAGGATTTTCGCGCCAGTCCGGCACAACCTTCACGTGCAGCCCAAGATAGATTCTCGTTCCGAAGAACCGCTCCAATTCTTTTCGCGCTTCCGTTCCGATTCTCTTGATCATTTCCCCCTTGTGCCCGATCAGGATTTTCTTTTGCGAATCTCTCTCGACGTTAATCAGTGCTTCAATCCGCAGGAGCTTGGGCGTCTCCTCAAACTTTTCCACAAACACGGCCAGGGCGTGTGGCACCTCGTGGTACATCCTCTGAATCGCTTTTTCTCGGATGATTTCAGCCGCCAGGAACCGCTCCGGCTGGTCTGTTACTTGGTCTTCCGGAAAATATAGGGCGCCCTCGGGCAACTGCTTCAAGACCTCCTGAAGCAATTCATCGCAGCCGGAACCCTTTAGCGCGGAAATTGGCACGATAGCGGCAAAATCGAAAGCCTTGGCAAACGATTCCATCGATGGGAGCAGCTTAGACTTTGGCAAGCGATCGATTTTGTTCAGGGCCAGGATGGTTTTCCCGCGAAACCGTCGGGCCCTTTCCAACAACAATTCGTCGGGCTTCGGCTCCGGGCGGCTCATATCGGTCATCAGCAGAAGAACGTCGATTCCTTCGAGGGCCACGGCCACTTCCTGCATCATTTGCCTGCCCAGCGCGGAATTCGCTTCGTGCAAGCCGGGCGTATCGATAAAAACGACCTGGCCTGCCGAGCTCGTCACAATTCCCTGAATGCGGTTGCGCGTGGTCTGCGGTTTCGAAGTGACGATCGAGATTTTTTGCCCAACCAGGCGATTGACCAGTGTGGATTTTCCGGCGTTCGGGCGACCAACGATCGCAACGAATCCCGAACGAAACGCCTGCGTATTCCCAACGCTTTCTTCTTCTCGCATCAGGGCTTTACGATCGGCAACTCCAGGGCGCTGGGATGTTGCGCATCGTGAATCAAGTTGATATGCGCCGTCTTCGCGTCTTTCCCAGTCTCCGCCGCGACCACGCCTCCGCTATTGTAGTTTTTTTCTGTCCCCGTCGAATTGATGCTACTCACGATCAGCCGCAACCGGCTTCCTTTCGCGATGCGCCGCGAGAAAAAAGTGAAGTTGTCAAACACGTATCCCTCAGTCGCTCCCGCCGGCACGAGCTTCGCTTCTCGAAGAGACTCGCGATACCGTGCCCGCATGCTCGCGCTCGTAAGTGATACCGACCCGCCGTCAGGCAGAATTTCAAACAAGTCCGCCTCCAGGTCGGTGTCCGGCACGTCCATCTTCAACCACAGCTTCAGCTTTGCAAACCCGGTGACTTCGGTGGGTTCTCGAAAGGGCTCGGTGTGATAAACCGCGCCTTCTCCGTACAGGCTCATCGCCGCCCGTTCGGACGTCAGATAATTGGGATTGTCCTCCGGCTCCGCAGCGCCGGGACGCGTATCCAGTGGATCGTAGATCCAAGAATCGTTCGCAACGCCGCTGTCCACCTTGCTCTCACGCAACGCCCCAGAATGAAAGACGTCACCAGCCGCGCCGTTCGAGCTCAAATAAAATGTCTTTGTGGTGTTTGTGATGCTCTCCAGGCTATCCGCGTACTTCCACTCCTCCGCGCCAACCAGGTAATAAGCAACGCGCTTGTTCAGAAACTCCGGCTTTCGACCGCCCTTCATCGTCCAGTCGTACCATTCCGAGTGCAGCTTGTTGAGATCGAGAACACTTGCTGCGCCGAATTTCAATCCCCCCACTTCCGCCTTTGGCGTGCGAGTTCCCGCGTGGTCCCACGGTCCAATGATCAAGTAATGTCTGGCCTTGCCCTCCGCCGTTCCGTATTGCATGTGCCGCTTGTAGTAAGTGAACGCTCCCGGCTGATCTCCGTCGTAATGTCCGGTAATCGTCAGGATCGGCAGGCTGATTTTCTTGTATTGTTCGGGAGTAGGCACCATGGCGTCGTAGTAGGCATCAGGAACCGGGTGCGCCACCCATTTCTGAAACACCGCCGACGGATTTCCCACCAGCCGGTCATAGCTTTGAAATGAGGAGTGCGCCATGTACAGTTCGCGTGCTTTGCTCGCCCAGAAACTGCTACTTCCAAAAAGGTTGCCGTTGCCGGTCACTCCGCTCGTGAAGGTCAGCCATTGTATGTCGTAAGGGGCAAAAATGTTGTACTGGAACGGAAAATCCACACCGGGATGCGCGGCTGCGGCAGGGACGATCGTGGCTAAGTGCGGGGGGAATTCTTTCAGCACCGTCCACTGATCGAATCCCGCGTAAGAACCGCCCCACATGGTCACTTTCCCGTTGCAATACGGCTGCTTTGCGAACCATTCCACCACGTCGTAGCCGTCGCGGCCCTCATTCGCAAACGGCTCGAATTCCCCTCCCGAATTGCCGCGTCCCCGCACATCCACCAGCGCGTACACATAGCCATGCTTTGCAAAGTAAACCGCACGATCGGTATACGAATCGCCGATATAAGGCGTGAACGTGAAGATCACCGGCTGCGGCTCTTTTTGCCCGTGCGCTGCGAATATTGTCGCGTTCAACTGCACTCCATCGCGCATGGGAATCTTGACGGCCCATGCGAGGTCCACGGCGGGTTGTTCCGCCGCTGGTTTCTGTTGCGCACGGACCGGCGGCGCAACCACGGCCAGAAAAACGGCCAGGATTGCCAAAAGCCGAGACAGCTCTCTTAAGGTCACACGCAGCATCCACGGTCCTCCTTGCGGAGATGGACTGCCTAGCTGGTGGCTCCACCCCGGCAATGTTTCTGCTCACCCTACTGGTTTGTGGGAACGGCTTCCATCTGCTTGCGGATTCGCACCCGCAGAACCTTCCTTTGGTTTGCTTCCAGCACTTCAAACCGGTGGCCTTCTATTTCGATTTTGTCTCCGGACGCAGGCACTTTGCCGGTGACATGATTCAAAAGGCCGGCCAACGTGGTCACCGTCTCATCCGCTTCCTCGCCAAAATGCACACCCAACAACTCCTCTACCGCATCAATCGCCATGCTTCCGCGCATGACCAATCCGCCGTCCGGTTCCCGGACTACGTCTGGTGCGAGCGGCTTTCCGTGGTTACCGCTGCTTCCGACGATCTCTTCGACCAGGTCTTCCACCGTGGCGATTCCAGCCACGGTTCCGTGTTCATCAATGATCACTGCCAGCGGATGGCCCTTCTGCCGCATCTCACGCAACAAGTCCGATCCGATCTTGGTCTCGGGCATAAACAAAACAGGTCTCACCAGCTCGCGCACTCTTCGCTTGGGCAAATCCGGATCCGCGATTTGCAAAAGATCTTGGGCGAAGGCAACGCCGAAAATGTCGTCCAGCGATTTCTCGAACACTGGAATCTTGCTGAATTTCGTTTCAACCACCTTGGCGTGCAACTCCTCGAGAGTAGACTCTGCGGAAATTGCCACGATATCCGGTCGCGGAGTCATCACCTCGCGCACACGTTTGTCGCTGAATTCCACCACTTGCTCGATTAAATCCGCCTGCTCCGGCTCGATGATGCCCTCTTCCTCCGCGGCTTCCACCAGCGCCTCAATCCCCTCTTCGGTGCGCTGCTCCTGGGTCTTTTCCGATTCCTGTTCGGAAATCCGCGCCAGCGACTCGGCACCTTCCAGAAACATGCGCACAGGCCAGACCAGCCACATTGCGCCTCGAATGAGCGGCAGGAGGGGAAGCAGCCAGCGGCCCGTGGTGCGGTACAGCAACATGTCCGGAATAAAGTGCATGGCCAAAACCACTTCGAGAATGACAAACACGCAAAACTCAATTAGCGATTCCCAAGTGCCGGGAACGAAGTACACCACCCCCCGCGTCGTCTCGAGCACCAAAAACGCCAGCCAGAAATGTCCGAGAATGCGGAATGTGCGGCCCCCGCTGCGCCGGTTGATTTTCAGCTTTGGTTCGATTTCCGCTTCGAAGATATCCAGATGCTCGTGAACGCGGCCTGTGGTCATGCGCCCCAATTCGCGGTAAATCAGCGTCAGGTAGGAAAAGATGGGCAGTGTGAGGCCCACCAGCACGACACTGAGCGCGTAAATCCAACTTAGATACATCAGGTCAACCCGAAGCGTTTGCGCAACTTCTGCTCGATTCTATCCATCTCGCCGTGATCGGTTTCATGGTCGTAGCCGAGCAAATGCAAGACACCGTGCAGAATCAGCACGCGAAGCTCACTCGAAAGTGGACGTTCCTGCTTTTGCGCATAACGCCGGGCCGTTGCCGGCGAAATGGCGATGTCTCCCAATGACTCACGCCTGCCGGAATTGGTCGGGTGCATGCGACGCCGTAAGCGAACCGGTTTCTGCCTCGCAACATTGGGAAACGAGAGCACGTCGGTCGGTCCTGTTCTCCGGCGAAAGCCCTGGTTCAACCGTGCCATTGCCGCGTCGCTGACCAAACAAACGGTCACATCGGATGGTTTCAGGCCGAGTTCCCCCTGTACTCGGCGCAAGAACGATTCCAGAGGGCCGAGCGCCACGCGCACCTCGTGCTGCTGATTTAGAATCATCCTTGCTGAATTTCTTGTTCGGACTCTTTCCCCGACTCTCTTGCCGAGGCCGCTTTCCCGTTGGCGCCGCCACGCTGCGGATGGGCCGTTTCGTAGTCTTCGTAGGCGCGAATGATTTGCTGCACCAGGTTGTGCCGCACCACGTCTCTCTCTCCGAATTGCACCACGCCGATGCCTGCAATCTTGCCGCACACCTCCAGCGCTTCGATCAGCCCGCTCTTCTTCCCTTGTGGTAGATCGATTTGCGTCACGTCCCCGGTAACCACGGCTTTCGAATTGAACCCCAGCCGTGTGAGAAACATTTTCATCTGCTCGCTGGTGGTGTTCTGCGCTTCGTCCAGAATCACGAACGAATCATTCAGCGTGCGCCCGCGCATGAAGGCCAAGGGCGCTACCTCGATGATGCCTTTTTCCAGGAAGCGCTCCAGTTTGTCGGCATCCAGCATGTCGTACAGCGCGTCGTACAGCGGACGCATGTAAGGATCGATTTTCTGCTGCAACGTCCCCGGTAAAAACCCGAGCCGCTCCCCTGCTTCCACCGCCGGACGCGCCAGGATGATGCGGTTCACCTGCTTGGTCAGCAGCGCGCTCACGGCCATAGCCACGGCAAGATATGTTTTGCCCGTGCCTCCGGGACCGGTGGCAAAAACCATGTCGTGCCTCTCGATCGCTTCCATGTAATGCCGCTGATTCGCGCCTTTTGGCGTGACCTGCTTTTTGCCAAACGAGCGCGCGCGGCCGTGCTCGAACATGCCGCGCGGCGATTCGTGTGGCTCCTCGGTTGCCACACGCACCAGGGACTTCACTTCCGACGATGTAAGCTTGCGTCCGTGCCGCGTCAAGTGGTTGTATTCCTCGACGATGGTCACCGCGCGATCCACGTTGTCCTGTTCGCCCTCAATCGTCAGCCGCGTGTCATGCAGATGCGTGCGCACCTTGAGCGAATCCTCAAGTAGGCGCACGTTTTCATCCAGCGTGCCAAAGAAGGGTTCAATTTGTCCGGAAATGTGAACGGTACGTCGCATCCAATTGAAAGGTTCTCGGGTTACCGGAACCGGCCTGCCGATAGGATTCCTCCTCGTTACACGTAGCGGCTTGGCGGCCGACCTAGGAGAAACTCTCTACACCCTAACCCAGCCCAGTGTCCCGGTCAAGCCACGTTTGTGCGACGTTTGTGCGAATCGGACGCTCCTCAAGATGAAATCTCCGTAACCATGCCAAAGGTAATACGGCACCCATTTATTTGACCTTTAGTGTTCCCAATCGGGAAGCGGTTCACGGAAATATTTGCTTGGGCAACCGCCATGGGTATCTCTCGGCTAACCTGCCTAGAATGAGAGTAAAATACTCTGGAATTCTCCGGTTTTCGAAAGGGGTCTCCGATGAAGTTTGACCTCGACCAGTTTATCTCTGACTGTAAAAAGGCGGTTCGGGAACCGACACCCCAGGCCGCTATCCGCGAGATATTGGCGAGAGCGGTCTCCGACCGCGCTTCCATTCTTTCCGCGCTCGATGAACCTAAGCGGGCGGAGATGCAAAAACTCTATCAGGGAAGCGATCTCACGATTCTGAATGTGATCTGGGCGCCTTGGATGACCCTGCTTCCCCACAATCACAGGATGTGGGCAGTCATTGGCATCTACACGGGCCGCGAAGACAATATCTTCTGGCGCCGGTTGCCTGGCGACGCGGCCAGCAAGCTCGAAGCCTCTGGCGCGAAGGCCCTCTGCGAAAAAGATACGGTTCAGCTGGGGCCGGACATCATCCATTCCGTGACCAATCCGATCGGGCGCCTCACCGGTGCCATCCACATCTATGGTGGCGACTTTTTTCGAGTCCCGCGAAGCGAGTGGGACGCGGAAACGCTGGTGGAACAGCCCTGCGATGGAGACAAGATGCTGCGTCGATTCGAACAGGCCAACGCACGTATCGAAAAGTTCCAGTCTGCGGACGCTTAACCCGCGGGTACGGCGCGGGTCTTCGCCCACTCGCGAATGGACTCGACCTCTTCCGCGCGCGTCACGCTGAGTGGACGCGTGCCCTGAAGCTCTACGAGCAGGATCTCGGTGGTCAACGGCTGCTTGGCGTTGAATGCTGTGTACAGTCCTGCAACGATGACTTGTTCGATTTCCGCACCGGAAAAGCCTTCGCTCGCGCCGGCTAGTTTCTCGAGGTCGAATCCTGCAGCATCCCGGCCTCGCTTCTTCAGATGCAATCGAAACAATGCGGCGCGCACTTCCACATTCGGCAGATCCACGAAGAAAATTTCGTCAAACCGCCCTTTGCGAAGCATTTCCGGCGGGAGCACGGTGATGTTGTTCGAGGTGGCCGCCAGGAACACGCCGCTCTCCCGATCCTGCATCCAGGTCAGCAACGTAGCCAGCAGCCGTTGTGACAATCCGGCGTCTGCGTCGCCGCTCGAGCTCGCCGAAGCGAAGGCCTTCTCAATCTCATCGATCCACAGCACCAGCGGCGCCAGCTTCTGCGACAACTCCAGCGCTTTATGCAGCCGCCGCTCACTCTCGCCTACGTATTTGGCGTACAGCGCGCCGGCGTCGAGCCGCGCCAATTCGAATCCCCACTCGCCGGCCACCGCACGCGCCGCCAAGCTCTTCCCGCAACCCTGCACCCCGGTGATGAGCACGCCCTTGGGCGGCACCAGTCCGAACCGCCGTCCTTCGGGAGTCAGCGCGTTCTTTCGCTTTGCGATCCAATGGCGAAGATGGTCGAGTCCCGCAACGTCGGCAAACGACGCATCTCGCCGCACCGTTTCGATCAGACCTTCGGTTTTGAGAGCCTGGCGCTTTGTTTCGAGCACCGCGTCGAGCAAACCTGCGTCGGCCGTCCCTCGCTCCAGCACGCTCTTGCGAAGCGCGCGCAGGGCCTCTTCTTCGGGCAAGCCAACGAGATTCTGCGCCAGTTGCGCCATCGCCGCGACATCGAGGGCCATCGGAAAACGCTCGTCGCGATGCAGTTCGGCGAGCACTTGCTTAACCCCTGGCAACAAATCTTCCGCTTCCGGCAAACCCAATTGGAATGGCATCGCCTCGCCTTCCAGGTCCGCGGGCAGCTCCATTTTCGCGGCTGTCAGCACAATCGAACGCCGCACGGTGCGAAACTTCTCCGCCAGGTCGCGCAGCCGCCGGCAAATCTTGTCGTTGTCGCAGTAGCGCGCAAAATCCTTCAGCAAGAAAATCCCGTCGCCCTGAATCAGCGCGATGTTCGCGAGCCCTTGCTCCGGGCTATCCGTGTGGTACAGGGGCGCGCCGTGGGCCTTTGCCAGGCCGGTCGTGACGCTCCATTCGTACAGCGGAACGCCCAACTCTATCGCGACATCCAGGAGCAGCGCTTCCACGCGATCTTCTTCCGGCGTCTCCACGGTGATGATCGGATGGCGTGAATTGATCAGCAGCCGCAGCTCGTCGTGCTTATTCGGCCGCTTCGAACGTGCTTCGCCAGCGCCCCTCGCACCGGCCGCGCCCGCTTGTCTCGGAGGCGGCTGTGCCGGCACCGGCGTTCCCAGCGGACTTTTTGCTTCGTTTGACAAAGGCGGAGGCCTCGTTTAACGTTAGAAATTTGAAGCAGACGCTTAAGGAGCGATAGATGGCTCAAGGACAGCCTACCAAAGTCAAGAAAAAGAAGAAGTCGGTTTTGAAGCGTGCGGCGCAAGCTCGTCAACGGGCCGAAGTCAACCGCATCAACCGCACCCGCGTCCGCACCATGATGCGGCGTTTTCGCACCGCCCTCACCGCCGGTGACCCCACCGCAGCAGGCAATCTGCTCCAACCTACGATGTCGGCCATCGACCAAGCCATTACCAAAGGCGTGTTGCACGAAAACACCGGCAACCGCTACAAGTCGCGTTTAACGCTTGCTTACAACGCTGTTAAGGCCAAGGCCACGAAGTAAGGCAGTTTTCAGTTTCTTCCAACTTCATCTTTCAAGTGCTCGGAGTCAAAAAAGCAGGCCAGGCTCCGGCGTTTTCTATTTTCTCGAAGAGACCAAAGCACAAGAGATGGCCTTTACAATTGCTGGTTCACTGTTGGAGCGGAGCCGGGATATGAACTACTACGCCTTGATCTATGAAACCGTGGATGACTACGCCGCACGGCGCGCGGAATTTCGCGAGAGGCATCTACGCATGGCCAGAGAAGTTCGCGAACGAGGCGAATTGCTTCTGGCCGGCGCGTTCGATGATCCGCTGGACCGCGCCTTGCTGGTTTTTCGTGTCGACGACAAGAGCAAGGTGGAGGAATTCGCCCGGAACGATCCCTATGTCGTGAACGGTCTGGTCAAAAAATGGGAAGTGCGCCGCTGGAAAGTCGTCGTCGGCAACGAGCAACGATCTCGCTCGGTCGTGGAAGCAGGCGCAATCCTCCGCCACTGGTCGGCGCGCGCCACCGAAGCACAGCTGCCCAACTACCTCGAGCACTTTGCCAAGAAGGTTTTGCCGGAACTTCGCCGCGTTCCTGGCTATCTGGGAGCTGCGGTCTCCGTCCGTCATACGGAGCACGAAGCCGAAATCTTCGTAGAGACGACCTGGCGCTCGCTTGAGGCTGTTCGCGCCTTCGCCGGAGCCGACCTCGAAGCTGCGGTCGTTGCTCCAGAGGCTCGGGCTCTGCTCACGAGCTTCGACCGCCGCGTCCGCCACTCCCAAGTTGCGGTTTTCGACCGCGCCTAAAAGCTGCCGCTCAGGAAACTCTGCCGTTCGAGCACCAGGGTTTGATTTAAGCGCTCTCCGCCAAGGCTTCGGGACCCGTTAGCTCCGTGACCAAAAACTCCATCACGGCGCGCGCGTCTTCCCGGCCACTTTTCAGCCGGTCATCGGCTCGCCGCAACGCGCCTAAACCCGCGAGCAAACGCGCTTTCGGAATTCGCCTTGCACTCTCGAGCGCCAACACCGCCTGCTCCGGCCGCATCCCCAGCGCTCGCGCCGCCTGCCAGCCGTTCGTGACGCCGCCGAGTTCGCTCGCCTCGATCAGCTTCCGGTACATCCAGGTAATCGCACCTAGCATTTGCAGCGGCTCTTCGCCTTCGCGCAACAGGCGATCCAGAAACCCGAGCGCCTTCTTCCCTTGGCGGGTGGCCAGCATATCTGCCAGTACCCAAACCGTCGTGGTCTTCTCGGAAACCACCAGCGCGCTGACGTCTTCCCGTCGAATCTGTTTTCTCCCCGCCACAAACGTTCCGAGCTTGTCGATTTCCGTCCTTAGCCGCATTAAATCCGCGGCCACAAACTCCGCCAAGTCTTCGGCCGCTCCCGGTTCAAATTCGACGCCCTGCTCTTTAGCCATCGCGCGAGCCAGCGCCACCGCGGCGGCGTGGCGCTCGTCCAGGCTTTCGCCCAGCCCGCACTCGACCACCAGCGCTTTCTCGGTCAGCAACTTTCCCCACCTCATGCGCTGATCCAACTGCACCGCTTCGATCACCAGCACGGTGAACGGCGCTGGATCTTTCAGGTAAACGGTAAGAAGCTCGACGGCGCTATCGCGGCTTTTCTCTGCGAGGGTTTCGATGGCCTCGGCGTCCTCGAGGAAAACCACTTGTACCGGCGACAGCATCGCCATGGTTTGCGCCTGTTCGAGCGCCGCTTGCGTCTCTCCGCGGTCGGCCGAATATCGCGACACGGCCCACGCCCGGGCAGCGTCGGGCACGTATCTCTCGATCAGCAACGTGCGGCAACGGTCCCGCAGATAAGGCTCTTCTCCCAGCAGCAAGATTAGAGGGATCGGTCCCCCCTTCCCCAGCCGCGACAGCAACTCATTGGCCGAAAGCCGCGCCATTTCGTCTTTACCTCTCCAATCAAGTCCAGAGCAAATTCGCTTGCGGGTTTCCTATTCTTCTCTGCTCCGGACTTACCCTGGCAAAGCGAATCCTTCCGAAGGGGCGGGAGCTAGCTTCGTTTTAGCCTTGCTAGTAGTTCTCCCTCACCGCCG
>Ga0126381_100006657_pt1 | contig 12804 bp, 11 predicted proteins | sample PanSoiMetPlot_28_FD_96465 | JGI IMG/M metagenome (GOLD analysis project Ga0126381, IMG submission 96465) | Tropical forest soil microbial communities from Panama - MetaG Plot_28 | ecosystem: Environmental > Terrestrial > Soil > Tropical forest > Bulk soil | place: Panama | collected 2016-02-17
CAAAGAGCGACCCTGTGCACCTGCCAAAGCCCGAACTCCGGCACGATCCGGCTCCGGACCCCTCGACCCAACCCGATCACGACGACATCATTTACCCCTCGGCCATCCCGTTCGTGTTGGTGCACCTCGCTTGCATTGCGGCAATCTGGACCCCGATCACCTGGCAGGCCGTCGTCCTATGCATCTCATTGTACTGGCTGCGCATCTTTGGGATCGGCGCGGGGTATCACCGGTACTTCTCGCACCGGGCCTATGCGACCAGCCGGGCCTTCCAGTTCGTGCTGGCGGTTCTGTCGCAGACCACGGCGCAAAAGAGCGTTTTGTGGTGGTCGGCGAAGCATCGCCACCATCACCTGCACTCCGACACCGAGCGTGACGTCCACTCGCCCCGCCACAAGGGGTTCCTCTATAGCCATTTCGGCTGGATCTTTTCCCGCCATAACGGCAGCACCGATCTGGTCAAGGTCGCCGATTTCGCCTGTTACCCCGAGCTGATGTGGCTGCACCGCTATGAGCTCGTGCCGGCGGTCGTGCTCGGCTTTCTTTGTTTCTTGATCGGTGGATGGTCGGGGTTGGTCGTCGGCTTCTTCTGGAGCACGGTGCTGGTCTATCACGCCACGTTCTGCATCAATTCGCTCGCGCATGTGCATGGGCGAAAGCGCTACGTCACCGGTGACGATTCCAGAAACAATTGGTTTCTGGCGCTGTTCACCATGGGCGAAGGCTGGCACAACAATCACCATGCCTGCCAGAGCAGCGCTCGGCAGGGCTTCCGCTGGTGGGAGTACGATCCAACCTTCTACCTTTTGAAGGTCCTGTCGTGGCTCGGGATCGTCTGGGATTTGAAGTCGCCGCCGGCCACCGTCGTGCGCAACGAGCAGCGCCTGGGATCCCGGGTCATCGAACGCGCGGCCGCGCAGCTTGCGGCGAGTTTCAATTCCGAGCGCATCGCCGAGGCTGTCCGATCGGCGCTCGATATGTCTCACATGCCGGCGCTGCAAGACGCATTGTCTGCGACCCAGCAACGAGCGGAACAACTGCTTGAAACGTTGCATCTACCGCACTTGCCAAGCCGCGACGACATCCTGCTGCGGGCTCGCTCGATGTTCGCGAAAACGCCCTCCATGGAGGATATCGCTGATCGGGCACACGCGCTTCTACTTGAGGCTATTGCTGCGCGGCTGCGCACCAGTATGAGCGCAGTCAGCGTCTAGGGCGCATCGGCGGGCCAACCCTTGGCCCCTGCGAAACCCCCGGCGTCCGATCCTACGTTTGAGCCCCTGTTCCGGCGGAACACCTCGCGAATCCGCGCGTTTAGCCGCGGGTAGCAACGAGAGGTGCCACTATGTCCACGTGTGAAACCTGCGGAAACGATTACGACAAAGCCTTCCAGGTCACCATGCAAGGCAAGACCCACACCTTCGACAGCTTCGAGTGCGCGATCCAGGCGCTGGCGCCAACCTGCGCCCATTGCGGCACGCGCATCGTCGGACACGGCCTTGAAAACGGTGGCGCGTATTTTTGCTGCGAGCACTGCGCGGAGCGCGAGGGCGTCAAGGGATTGCGTGATCGCATTTGAAACAGCTGATGAGCGGTCGTTTGACCAGGTTCCCGGGCGACGGGCGCCGCCCGGAACCGGTAGGGCGCGGTCAATCCGCCTCGGCCGTTATGACCGGAAACACTCCGTCCGAGAGCAAACCACGATGCGGTGCCACGAATACCGACAGCTTTGAATTCACTCCGCCGTCGGTTGCCGACATGTTGGTAATGAACGCGAGCCGTCCCATAAACACGAGGCTCGCATTGAAATCGAGGGCGTTATTGCCGGTTCCGCTGAAGCGGCGAACGAGTTTTCCCTCGGGTGAGAACATGTCGATCTCATTGGCGATATTCGCCATGACGTAGAGGTTCCCCTTAACGTCGAACTGCAATCCGTCGGCGAAGTACAAGGCGGTCGGCGAAGGCAGATGCTGTTGGTTGTCGATTGTGGCGCCATCGGCAAACAGTTCGAGCTTGCCGGCCTCGCCGTCATCGAAGGCCACGCGGAGGACCTGGCGGTTTCCGGCGTTATCGACGTAAAGGAAGTGCTGGTCCGCGTCGAAGGCGAGGTCATTCGCCCCCACCGGTTGGTTGGGATTGGACGAGAGCAGCGCCGTATCCTTGAACCAGAGCGAGAGCTGCGCTGTCTCTCTCGACAACTTGAAGATCGCGCCGAGGAAGGAATCGGCCACGTAGATGTTGCCGCGCCGGTCCATCGCCATGCCGTTGGGGAACTGGAGACCTGAAACCACGGTCTCGACATCATGGGTGTGCGGATTGATTTTGAGAATTCTACCGTGCCCCAGCACATCGTCGGCTTGGTCGAGGACATAAAGCGATTCGTCCACGAACAACTCGCCGAGCAAGCCGACCGCTGTTGCGCCGGGGCCGGCGGGCACCGCGATGGTGTCGATCAGTTGGCCATGATCGTTGATGACACAGACATAGCCGACGGTCGTCGCACTGTCAGAATTTGAGGCGGCGTAGAGGTTACCGTCGGCGTCGATCGCAAGACCTTCAGGTTGCCGGCAAATGCCATTGGCGACCGTCTGCAGGTTGGGGCCAAAATTCTGGATCGTCCCGACTGGAAGGTCGTCCAGATCCAGCGCGGAGGCCGGCAGCGGGACGCCTGCGATGGCGAAAGCGAGAATGAATGGCAGAAGGCAGATTGAGTGACGCCTGATCATGTCCGCACTCCTCCCCTAAAAAGGAACTCCGACGCTGCCGCCTTGATAGCTGCTGAGCGGCGCGCCTGTTGATAGTCGTGGCCTATCGGCAAAAAGCGGAGCGACCAAGGCGGTAAGAGAATATTCACAGCCCGTTGTGCACGCGGCTTGCATTTTCCATCTGTGAAAATCGCGTCGTTTTCGAAAACTTCCTTTTGCTTCGGCTCGATCCGGTAGCGGGCTTAGCCGAGGGTTAACCAGGAAGCGCCAATATCACAATCGCAGCGAGTTCAATGCCTCGGAGGGGTACGCGCGTGCGGCGAATTGCTTTTTCCAAACTTCTCGTGATCCTCGTTGGTGTGCCGCTGGTCGCGGTCGTCCTGTTTGCGGGCACCCTGACCTATCAAAGTTGGCTGCGCTACGGCGACCTGACACGCGCGTCGTCGCTCTTGCACCTAGCGGTAGCCTCCGGCCGGCTAGCTGGCATTGCCATACCTGCTGAGGGTGCGCTCAGTCGCGAGAATGCCGCTGGCGCGGATAACAAGACTGCGCTCGACGCGCAGCGGCGCATCACCGATGATCTCTACGCCAAGCTGCGCGACGCTGCCGCCGCCAACATCGTATCGGAACCCAAGATCGACGAGCACCTGCGGCTCCTTGATGAGAAAATGCGCGATGTCAACGCGCTGCGCGCCAAGATGAACGCGAAGGAGATCTCGAACCCTGCTGCCACGACTGCGGTTCTCGCTCCGACTGCCGCGCGCGCGATCGATCTCGTCGGCACGGCGGCGGCGATCGCGAGTGACGCGGTTTTGTCGCGGCGCATTTTCGCGCTCTACGCGACGCTTCAGTTCAACGAAAGTAACCTGATCCAGCGCGGCACCGGGCAAGCGGCTCTGCAGCACGGACCCGTGCCCAACGAGGTGTTCGTGCTGCTGGCACGCGGCGCGACCCATAACGTGACCTTCACCAAGTTGTTCAAGGACTTCGCGCCGTCCGAAGCAGTCAGCCTGTTCCAAGCCTTCGATTCCGCCAACGGCCGTGCGCTGCAGGAGCTGCGCGAGCTCGCGCTGAAGAACTCCGCTACGCCGGCGACGGAGGCGCAGATGAAGGCCTGGTTCGACCTCAATCGCGAGCTGACGGAGGTGCTGAACAAGGTCGTTACGTTGACCGCCGACCTCATCGGCGCCGAATCCGACCGCCTGGTGAGCGACGCTTGGCGTGACTGCATCATCTATTTGTGCGTCACCTTGGCCGTGTTGGCCATCGTGTTGGTGATGGGCCGCATGGTGATCGCCACGTTGCGCGACCTTCTCGACGGGCTCGCCCGCACCATGGACGCGCTGGGCAACCGTCGCCACGACATCACCGTCCCGAGCACCGATCGCAGCGACCAGATCGGGGTGATGGCGCGCGCGGCCGAGAGCTTCCGCAACAGCCTTGTCCGTGTCGAGATGCTCGAGGCCGAGCAGAAGCAGACCGAAGCGCGCACCTCGCAGGAGCGCAAGTCAGCGATGCACGGGCTTGCCAATCAGTTCGAAGTTGCGGTCGGCAAGATCGTCGAGACCGTATCGTCGGCCTCCACCGAGCTCGAGGCCGCAGCGGCAACCCTGAGCCAGACCGCGGAAACGACGCAGCATCGGTCGGGCACAGTGGCGGCCGCCTCCGAACAGGCCTCCGCCAACGTCCAGACGGTTGCGGCCGCGACCGAGGACATGACGACGTCCGTGCGCGAGATCAGCCGTCAGGTGCAGGAATCGAGCAAGATCGCCGCCGAGGCCGTCACCCAGGCGCAACGAACCGACACGCGGATTTCCGAGCTATCGCAGGCGGCGGGCCGCATCGGCGACGTCGTGAAGCTGATCAGCGCCATCGCCGAGCAGACGAATCTGCTTGCGCTCAACGCGACGATCGAAGCAGCGCGCGCGGGTGAAGCGGGAAAGGGCTTTGCCGTCGTTGCCCAGGAGGTCAAGGCGCTTGCCACTCAGACCGCCAAGGCGACCGGGGAAATCGGCGATCAGATTTCCGGCATGCAAACCGCGACGCAGGATTCCTTCGCCGCCATCAAGGAAATCGGCACCACCATCGGCCGCATTTCCGAGATCGCTGCGGCGATCACCGCCGCTGTCGACGCGCAGGGTGAGCTTACAGAGAAGATTGCGCGCAACGTGCAGCAGGCCGCCCGCGGCACAAGCGACGTCGCCAGCAACATCACTGACGTCAATCGTGGCGTCGCCGAAACGGGAACGGCTTCGGCGAACATGCTCGCCTCGACGCAGGCGCTGTCGCGGGAGAGCCACGTACTCAAGGGTGAAGTCGGCAAGTTCCTCAATTCGATACGCGCTTGATCGGGAATCCGTCCTAGCGGAGCGGATTTGACATTCGCTACCCAGCCAGTGCCCGCTTTCCGAAGTTCGTCATAGACAGCGGCGCCCTCGGCACGAACTTCGGAAAGCAAAGGGCACTGGCAGCTTTTATGGCTCTAGTGCCGCTTTCGATTTGAAGTTCCTGAACGCGCGTGCGGCAACTAGTGTCCCGGTTCCGACGTTCGTATTGCCTTGCAGCACCCGCTTTTACGAACGTCGGAACCAAAGGGACACTAGCGACGCGTTAGTGCTAGTGCGGCTTTGGATTTGACGTTCCTACGAAGCACTCGCGGCAACACCGGTAGGAACGTCAAATCCGCCGCACTAGTGCAGGAACTTCAAATCGGCGGCACTAGCCGCGAATCCGCGAAGCGAATGTCAAATCCAAAGCTCCACTAGCACTTATTATTTGCTAGTGGTCTTTTGATTCCAGGCATTCGCAAAAGAGCCAGACGCAAGGGGATGCGAATGTTAGAATTGGACCACTAGACGCCGGCGTCATTACAAATGCCGCGCCTCCGCCGGCGCCGCGTGCCACAGGTTGTTGCGTCCGTCCGCATAACGAACGGGAGCAGCAACCAGTTCGGCGGCGTCGACGTCATCGAGGCAGGCCAGATTGATGGTGTAGAAATCACCGCCGAGAAAATCGAGATGCCCGCGCCCGAACGGGCGCACGCCGCAATGCTTGCAGAACAGGTGGTGCATGCTGTTGCTGCCGAACTGGTAATCCGAGAGCGAGTCTTCGCCAGACAGCAGCCGGAACGCATCCGGCTTGACGATCACGCCCCATTGTCTCGTCTTGGTGCAGATCGAACAATTGCACTTGCCGCTGCCAGCGCTGAGATCGATGTCTGCTTCGCAGCGCACCTTGCCGCAATGACAGCTGGCCTTATAGGTCTTCGTGCTCATGATGTAATGGCCCCCACGCTCAATGCGTCGCCGGTTCCTGCAAGAACATGTGCATCATCCGCAGAGCATGCTCCGGCTTTTCCAAGACTGACGCATGACGCGCCCCGGCAATCCACGCCAACCTCGCGCCGCGGATGTTGGCGGCAAGCCAGTCCGCGGCATCGAGAAAGCTCGGAATATCGTCGTCGCCACAGATCACCAGCGTGGGTGCCTTGATCCGCGCTGCCAGCGCGCGGAGGTCCGCCCGCGCCAATGCCTCGCAGGCGAGCGCATAGCCCTGACCGTTACATCGCGTGAGCGCTGAGCGCGCATAGCGCACGCCGTCGATATCCCTTTCGATCGCATCGGCGGAGAACCAGATCTTGAGCAGCCCCTCGACCATCGCTGCGACGCCTTGGCGGCGCGCGGTTGCCGCGCGCACCGTCCACATCGCGCGCATCTCGTCGGTGTAGCGTGGCGTCGTGTCGATCAAAATGAGGCGCAAGACGGACTCTGGATGACTTGCGGCGAAGTGCTGCGCGATCAGCCCGCCAAGCGAGATGCCGGCGATATGGGCGCGTTTGATGTTTTGCGCCCGCAGGATCGCGCCGAGCTGGTCGGAGAGATCCTCGATGGTGTAGCCGTCCGTTGGGACGGCGGAGGCTCCATGACCCGGCAGATCATAGCGATAGAGCGTGACTTCCGCGCCGAGCGGCCGGGCGAAAGCCCAGAACCGATGGTCGACGCCGAGGCAGTGGAGGAGAACCAACGGTTCGCCGTGGCCCTCGCGAACAAAAGCGACATTCGGATCGAGCCGCGGCATGGGCTAGTGGTCCCGCTGGATTTGAACCATGCGTTCCACAAGCGGACGCTCTGGGTCACGCCGTGCCCTCTCCACGTCATGGCCCGCCTCGTGCCGGCCATCCACGTCTTGCAGCACACTCGGAGAGAAAGGCGTGGATGGCCGGGTCAAGCCGGTCAAGCCCGGCCATGACGTGGAGAGGGCAGAGTTCAACGAGGACGGCCCGGAAAGCGGAAGATGGTTCAAATCGAAGGGAACGTGCATTGGTCAATCCAGGTGCCGGCGGAAGAATTCGACAGACAAGGCGAGCGCGCGGTCCGCTTCCGGCTTGCTGTAGGTCTTGCCGCCGAAGCGCGCGAAGGCGTGATCGGCGCCGGGATATTTGTGAATCGTGACCAGCGGACTGGGCAAAAGCCGCCGCTCGAGCAGCTCATTGACCTCCGCCTGCACCCACCGGTCTTTCATCGCCATGTGCAACACGAACGGCCGATGCAGGTTTTTGACCTCACGGATATGGTGCTCGATATAGGTGCCGTAATAGGCGACGGCACAGTCGATGTCTGTGCGGCAGCACATGAGATAACAGAGCTTGCCGCCGAGGCAATAGCCGACCGAGCCAACCTTGCCGTTGCAGGCGATGTGCGTCTTCAGGAACGCGGCGGTATCTTCCATGTCGCGGACGCCGAGGTCATAGTCGAAGTCGTAGTAGAGATCGAACGCCTTCTGCACGTGCTTGGGATTGCCGTCGGAGAGCTCGACACCCGGTTCCTGCCGCCAGAACAAATCAGGCACCAGGCACACGAATCCCGCCTCGGCGAATTCCCGTGCGTGATGGCGCATGGTGTCGTTGACACCCCAGATTTCCATGATCGCAATGATGGCGCCAGCGGGGGTGTCGTCGGGATAAGCGATATGGGCGCCCATATTGCCGTCGCACAGCGGAACGGTGACGGTCTCGACTCGCATCGCTTATTCCTTCCGTTTCTTCGAGATGCGCTCTACCGCTGCGGCGACCAGCGCGCGGTGCTCGTCCGTTGCATGTGCCAGCGCCTGGAACGCTGCCGACATTTCGAGAATCGTCTCCAGTCGGCTGGTTTGTGCCTCACGGATAAGGCGCTTTGCCATGCGCAGCTGGTGCCCGGGGTTGACGGCAATGCGGGCGGCGAGCGCGAGCGCTTCATGAAGCAAGACCTCGGCTGGCACCACCTTCGAGACCAGACCGCAAGCCAGTGCGTCCCGCGCGTTGATCGGATCGCCGGTAAAGGTCATTTCCGCAGCCTTCGATACGCCGACGATGCGTTGCAGCAGCCAAGCGCCGCCGTCGCCGGGAATGATCCCGATCTTGACGAAGCTCTCGGCAAAGACGGCGTTCTCGCTCGCGATCCGGATGTCGCACATGCAGGCAAGATCGAGTCCGGCTCCGATGGCCGCTCCGTTGACTGCAGCGATCACTGGAACTTCGAGATGGTGGACGGCGAGCGCGATTCGTTGGATTCCTTCTTTGTATTGGTAGCGCTGCTCAACCGGCGGGCTTGAGTTATTTTCCGCGCGCTCGTGCATGGCCTTGATGTTTCCGCCGGCGCAAAAGGCCGTGCCGGCGCCGGTCAAGACGGCGGCGCGGACGGTTCTGTCGTTCTGGATGTCGCGGCAGGCCGCCTCGACGGCAGCATATTCGTGCTCGGAGGAGAGTGCATTCCTTGTGTCCGGCGAATTCAACGTGGCGATGGCGATGCCGTCGCGCTTTTCCAGTTTTACGAAATCGTTCATGGCAAGCCTCGCAGCGCTAGTTGAGCCGCAACAGCGTGCGCGCGTTCTGTTCGAAGATCCGGTCTTTCTCGTCGTCGCCGACCGCGAGTGCGTTGACGGCGTCGATCGTGCGCGCGATCAGCCCCTTGCCACCGATCGAATCGAAAGGCGCGTCACTGGCGAACAGCGCGCGGTCGGTTCCGAAGAACGCATGTCCGCATGCGGTCGCCGCCGCCGAGCCATTGAGCGCGGTGTCGGCATAGAGCAGGTGAAAATAGTCGAGCACCGGGCGCTTCAGACCAGCGCGTTCGGCGATCGGATTGCGCTCGGGCGTGCCGTGGAAGATCTGCTGGAAGCCCAGCGCTACTCTCTCCGCGAAGTACGGGATCATTCCGCCCATATGGTGGGTGATGATTTTCAGCGTCGGCAACTTGTCGAACAAGCCAGAATAGATCAACCGTGTGATGCAGGCGCTGGTCTCATACGGCCAACCGAACGTGAACCAGATCTCGTTCTCTGACTGGTCTTCGCCCGCGTAATCCGAAAATTGCTGCCCGCGCATCGGGTGCAGCCAGATGGGCAAGTCCTGCGCCGCCATGAATTCGAACAGCGGAAAGAATTCCGGGCTTGAAAGCGGCTTGCCGTTGACGTTGGTGAAAAGCTGAATGCCGCGTGCGCCGAGCGTCTTGATCGCGCGCTCAGCCTCGCGCACGGCGGCGTCTGGATTGTTGGCTGGCATGGACGCCGTGAACGCGGGAAACCAATGCGGATATTGCCGGCAAACCGCCGCCAATTCGTCGTTCGCAATTTTCGCGAGCTCGGGCGAGCGGTTCTCACCAGCCAGCAATTCGATGGGCGGATTGGACAGCGAGAGCACCTGCTGGAAGTCGCCGAACTGCTCCATCAGTTTCAGCCGCGCATCAATGTCCCAGAGAGCTGGGAGTGCGGCGAAGGCCTTGAGGCCGGGGTTGTCGGGGGCGATCGACTTGAATAGTGCGTACACCTTGGCTGGAGTAAAATGGTTGAATATGTCGATCACGTTGATGTCCTTGTTGCGCCTCTTCTTCTCAGGCGAATTTAGCCTGATTGATTTCCTCGAGCGCGCGTCCCTTGGTCTCGACGCCGACCAGCCACAAAGCGAACGCTGAGATCAGGAAGGAGAGGGCGAAGGTGTGAAGAACATAGTGGCCGAGGCCATGCTCGAGCATGAGGCCGACGACGGATGGCGCAAGAAACGAGCCGATGCGTCCGATGCCGAAGAACCAGCCGACAGCGGTCGCCCGCAATCGTGTGGGGTGCAACTCGCCGACATAGACGCTGGTAGCGCCGTAGACGCCGGGATTGACCCAGCCAACGGCTGCCGCCGCGAAATAAAGCCACATGCCGCTCGCTTCCGCGAACCAGAGGTGAAAGAACGCGCCGACGAAGAAATAAAGAAATAGCACAATCCGCCGTCCGAAGCGGTCGATCAGGAAGCCGCAGGCAGTGTAGCCGAAGAAAGCGGAAATCGCCTGCACCAGCATGAAGGTGATGGCTTGGGTCAACGGGATCCCGCGCTGCTGTAGGATCGTCGGCAGCATGAACAGAATCCCGTTCGAGGCCCAGAGAAAGCCAAATGACACGATCCACAGCAGGATCGTGCGGGTGAAGCGTCCGGGCGCCAGCAGCTCGGCGACGGTCACCTTGGTTTCAACCACTGCTTCCGCGGGAAGTTTGGGGAGCGCGGCGATTTCGGTGTCCGTGAGATTGCGTCCGAGCGCTGCATGTTCGATCGCAGCGACGGTCTTCTCGGCTTCGCCGACGCGGTCCTTGCTGAGCAGATAGCGTACGGATTCCGGCATGTAACGGCGGGCGAACAGGAGGAGAAGCGCCGGGACGACGCCGACCGCGAACAGCGCGCGCCAGCCGAAATTCGGGATGATCAAGAGGCTGAGCAGGGCTGCGAGCGCAAGCCCGAGAGGGAACGCCGCCATGATGCTGCCGGTCATGCGTCCGCGCAGGCTTCCCGGACTGAACTCCGAGCTCAGCGTCGAGGTGACCGGCACCTCGCCCCCGAGACCAAAATTGGACAGGAAGCGAAAGGCGCTGAGCGAGAGAACGTTCCAGGAGGTCGCGATCAGCCCGGTAAACACCGCGAAGACACCGACGGTCGCCTGGAATGATACGCGCCGGCCGATGTAGTCCGATATCGTGCCCCAAAAAAGCGCGCCGAGGAATGCTCCGATCAAGCCGACCGTGGCGAGAAACCCAGATTGCGCGGCTCCGAGAGTAAATTCGCGGGCGATTGGCGGCAGCGCGGCGCCGAACAGGGCAAAATCGGCTGCATCGAACATGATGCCGAGAAATGCGACGACGAAGAACGCCCGATGCCAGGTCGAGAACGGCAGCCGTTCCAGCCGCGAGAGCAATTCCGCCGATTTGTCCGGATTGGCCATGGGTCCCCCCTGAGACTGCTCTTGTCGGGCAGAGTTTCAAGCAAGGTAGCAGCCGTCCCTCGACAGAGGAAACGACAATTTTCGCTTGCTCTTACATCGCCTTAGACGCAGGGCGCCTTCGTTCTGCAAATCGCCACAATTTGGCACGCACCGCGTGGTTGAATCCCATTCCATTCATTCCGCCCCCGGGAGGACGGCTATGCCGACCACATCCATCGCCGCGGCGATTGCCCGCGCGCGACCAGTATTTCGGTCAATGCCTCGCGTCAGCCTTGCACTCGCGCTACCGCTTGCGCTGTTGGCAGCACCCGTATCTGTTTTGGCGCAGGCCGAGCCGAAGTCGAGCGCCGCAGTGAGCGCACAGGTCGAGGAGCTGGGCAAGCAACGGTCCGAGCTCGTCACCCGCCTCAAAGGCCTCAAGGGCAGGCTCGACTCAGCAGGCGACCTCATCAACAGGAAGGCGAGCGCGGCCGATGTCGCGCGCAGCGCCATCGAAGAGCTGCGTGCCGTGGTCAGTCCCTTGCTTGCTGCAGTGGCCGACAACGGCGAGATCTCGCAGCTTGGCGTAAAGGCACTCAAGAACGCCACCGACCGCAGGGCGGCGATCGAACATGATTTGCGTTTCACGCCTGATGAGCGGCAACGGTTGGCCGCCGCGTGGGATGTCCGCATCAAGGCAACTGCGGAGGCGAACGCCGAGCTTGACAAGGCACGCGCCAAATTCCTGGCGCTCATGTACACGCTGCAGACCAAGGAAGATCTGATCGGCGAATGGGCGGCGATCGCGGCGCAGGACGAAGTGATCAACGCCATCCACGAGCTCACGACCGCGCTGAACGAGACCTCCGTCGATGTGAAGAACTTCATTGCGCTGCTGGAGGGAGCGGGAGCCTAACGTGTCGCGGCTCGCCTTTTGCAGCTTGACGGTCGGTCTCGCCTTTGTGCTTGCCGCCTGCGAGGAGGACGTGGGCGAGGTGGCAATCAAGGTCGCCAGCGGGTTTTCCGCACCCTCGCTCGTGGTCAGTCCGGACAAATTCTTTGCCTCCGATGGCGAGCGTTTCAAGGCCAAGGATGACGGCAGCCCGACCGTCTTGTGGCAGCCTCCGGGCCCGGTGCGATTGCTCTACGAGCGTAGTGGCGGTGGCCTCGTGACCGCGTGCAGCTTCAATGTGCGAAAAAACCGTGTCGTCACCGTCACGCTGCGGGTCGTGAGCCGCGAAGTGAAGTGCGAAATTATGGAGTAGGCCGAATCCATCCTCGACAGGATGCATTCTGAGCAGGCGCCCTTAGGGAATGCCCTAGCGACGGCGCGCCGATCTTTTTGGAGCCACGCGTTTCCGCGCCGCCGCCGCTCGCTTGACCGGCGCCCTGGCGCCCTTTGTGCTCTTCGCGCTCTTGGTTTCGCTGATCTCGCGCAAAATCTCCGCCGTGTGCTCGCCGAGGCGCGGGGCGGGGTGTTTCGCTGCCATCGGCTTGCCGTCGACCATGATCGGCGTGCGCACGCCGGGAATTTTTCCGCCTTTGGCAGCCTTGCTCGGCGGATCGATCCGCATGCCGCGATGGACCACCTGGGGGTCGGCGAAGACCTGATCGAGCCGGTTGATCGGCCCCGACGGCACGCCCACCGCCTCGAGCTTGTCGAGCAGGGTGTCGCGCGGCATGCGTGAGGTCAGCGTTGTCAGATGGGCGACGAGCTCGGGGCGGCGGCTCATGCGATCGACATTGGTGCGGTAGTCGGCCTGCTGCGCCAGCGCCGGCTCGCCGAGCACGCTGCACAGCTTGGAGAATTGCGCGTCGTTGCCGACAGCAATGATCACGTGGCCGTCAGCCACGGGAAAAACCTGATACGGCACGATGTTCGG
>Ga0126381_100006660_pt1 | contig 12801 bp, 8 predicted proteins | sample PanSoiMetPlot_28_FD_96465 | JGI IMG/M metagenome (GOLD analysis project Ga0126381, IMG submission 96465) | Tropical forest soil microbial communities from Panama - MetaG Plot_28 | ecosystem: Environmental > Terrestrial > Soil > Tropical forest > Bulk soil | place: Panama | collected 2016-02-17
CTCAACCGCGCGATCGACGTGGTCATCAAGGCGAACCACCCGGAGACCATGCGCTATCTGATCGAGGTCCTCAAGGACGAGAACGAGAATGCGCGCCGCGGTGCGGTCGAAGTGCTCAATGAGATCGGCAACGCCAAATCGGTCAAGTACCTGCTCGAGTCGCTCAAGGACAGCGATTGGTGGGTGCGCAGCCGCGCCGCGGACGCGCTCGGCAAGATCGGCGGACCGAAGGTGATCGACTCGGTGCTGCAGCTGGTGCGCGACAAGGACGAGGACATCCGTCGTGCGGCCATCGAGATCCTCAACCAGACCAAGGACGAGCGCGCGGTCGACTCACTCATTCAGGCAACGCGCGACGCCGACTGGTGGGTGAGCGAGCGCGCCGTGGATGCGCTCGCCGAGATCGGCAGCAAGCGTGCAGTGCCGCGGCTGATGGAGATGCTGCATTCGCCGGAGTCCAAGGGGACTCCGATCGTCGTGCGGGCTCTCGGCAAGCTCGGCGATGCGCGCCTGGTCGACTCGCTGCTGCCGCTCATCGGCCGCCCCGAGCGCGAGATCCGCATCGAGGCCATCCAGGCACTGTCGCGTGTCGCGGACGAGGGCCGTGCCGATCAGGTGCGCAACGAGCTGAAGTCGCAGATGAGCTCGCCCGATCAGACCATCTCGCGCATGGCAGCGGCGGCCGTCACCGAGCTCGACAATCGCATGGCCGGCATCAACTCGCTGGGCAGCGCGGCCAAGCCGTTACCCACGGCCCAGCCGCCGGCGGCACAGTCGGGCTCGCGCCCGGCGGCGCCCGCGCCGGCGGAAGCGGCCAAGACCCTGCTCATCTCCGACCAGGCACTCGCCCAGGCGACCAGCCAGGCGCGCGCGGCGGCGCGGCTGGACATCCAGACGCTGAAGCCTGGCGACATCATCGAAGGCCGCTACAAGTACATCGACCGCATCGGCCGCGGTGCCTTCGGCACCGTGCTGCTGATGGAAGACACCGTGGTCGATGAGCGTTTGATCCTGAAGTTCCTGAATCCCAACGTCTCGCAGGACGAGGAAGTGATGAAGCGCTTCGTCCACGAGCTGCGCTACTCGCGCAAGATCACGCACAAGAACGTCATTCGCATCTACGACTTCCTCTACATCCAGGGAAACTACGCCATTTCCATGGAGTACTTCCCGTCGCACACCCTCGGTAGCGAGGTGGTGAACGAGAAGCCGGTCGAGCTGAAGCGCGCCATGCAGTTCGGAATCGATATCTGCACCGGCATGGCGGTGGCGCACCAGGTCGGTATCGTGCATCGCGACCTCAAGCCCGCGAACGTGCTCATCAACCAGGAAGGACTGCTGAAGATCGTCGACTTCGGTGTCGCCGCCGCCCAGCGCGAGGGCGATACGCAGCTCACCAAGACCGGCTATGTCATCGGCTCGCCGAAGTACATGGCCCCCGAGCAGATCCTTGGCAAGAAGGTCGACGAGCGCGCAGACATCTATGCGCTCGGGGTCATGCTGTACGAAATGGTGACCGGCGTGCCGCCGTATTCGCGCGGCGACCACATGTCGGTCATGTACCAGCATGTGCAGGGCAAGGCGCGCGTCGCGCAGGACGTGAATCCCGGTCTGCCGCCCGGGCTCTCCGACCTGGTCATGAAGGCCATGGCGGTGGATAAGGCCCGTCGTTTTCAGACCATGCCCGAGCTCGGCGCCGCCCTGGAGCGATTCAGATAGATTGGAAAAACTGGCCTTCGGCTGTTTTTCGGCATTGCAGCCCAGGTCAGGCCCCCGCCTTGCGAAACTTCGTGCGTTAGGTCAAATTTCCCACTACAAGCTGTTGATCCCAAAGCCCATTCCGCGCTAAACAGCAGCGGAAATCTCCTTCAGGAGCAAGCGTTTGGCGCGTATCGACGCGTTTTTGAAGCTCGGCACCCAGCAGGGATGCTCGGACGTGCACCTCGCGGTCGGGGTACCCCCCATGTTGCGCATGCACGGCGACCTGCTGCCGATCAAGTTCCGCGACCTGCGGCAGGCGGAGCTCGAGGGCTATATCGCCGAGATTCTCACCCGCTCGCAGAACGAGCATTTCTCGCGCGGCAACGACCTCGACTTCTCGTATGTGTCCGCCGAAGGCGGGCGCTTCCGCGTCAACGTGTACCGCAAGGACACCGGCATCGGCGCCACCTTCCGCGCCATTCCCTCGGCCGTGCCGACGCTCGAGAAGCTCGCGCTGCCGGCGATCGTTACAAAGCTCTGTGACTTTCACCAGGGCATGGTGCTGGTCACCGGTTCTACCGGGACGGGCAAGTCGACCACGCTGGCGGCGATGATCGATCACCTGAACTCGACACGGCGTCTCAACATCATCAGTCTCGAGGATCCGATCGAGTTCGTTCATCCGAGCAAGAACAGCCAGGTCATCCAGCGCGAGCTCGGCACCCACATCCCGAGCTTCGCCGAAGGGGTGCGCGCGGCAATGCGCGAGGACCCTGACGTGATCCTTGTCGGTGAGCTGCGTGATGCCGAGACCATCTCCATGGCAATGACGGCCGCCGAGACCGGCCATCTGGTGCTCGGCACACTGCACACGACGAGCGCCGTCAAGACCATCGACCGCGTCATTGACGCGCTGCCGGTGGAAGAGCGCGAGCAGACCAAGAGCTTCCTCGCACAGAGCCTGCTTGCGGTCGTAACCCAGGTGCTGGTGAAGACCGCCGATGGACACGGACGCAAGGCGATCTGTGAGGTGCTGATGATGACCAAGGCGATCGCTAAGCTCATCCAGACCGAGCAGACGCACCAGATCCCCAGCCAGCTGCAGATGGGACGCGACCTCGGCATGCAACTTCTCGATCAGGCGTTGCTCGCGGCCATAACCGCGCGCACGGTCGACCCGGACGACGCCTACAACTACGCTACCGACAAGCGGGCCTTCCAGAAGTACGTCACCGACACCAGCATGCTGCCGAAGGCGGAGCTGACCGGCTCCACGCCGACGCCAGCGGCCGCCGTCAATCCCGCGGCCTGAGGCAGGGCGCTCACGTGGCACAGGTCGACCCGTTGCTCACCGAGGTGCTGGAGAAGCGCGGCTCGGATCTGCACTTCATCGCCGGCGATCCACCGCGGATCCGCCTGTACGGCGATCTCTCCCCGCTCAGTCCGGAAAAGCTCTCTGCCGACGCGGTGAAACAGGCGCTGTACGAGATCATGCCGAAGGCGGCCCTCGATCGCTTCGAGAGCAAGGACGGCGCTGATTTCGCCTATACCCTCGCCGATAGGGGCCGCTTCCGGGTCAACGTCATGCGGCAGCTGAACGGCATGGGCGCGGTCTTCCGCGCCATTCCCTCCAAGGCGCTGACGCTCGATGAGCTGAAGTTGCCGGAGGCGGTACGACAGATGTCCCGCGCCAATAACGGCCTGATCCTCGTGACCGGCAAGACGGGCTCGGGCAAGTCGACCACGCTCGCCGCGATGATCGACGACATCAACGTCCGGGTGAAGGGGCACATCCTCACCGTGGAGGACCCAATCGAGTTCGTGCACCTGCGCAAGAGCTGCCTGATCAGCCAGCGTGAGATCGGTGTGCACAGCCCGAGTTTCGCGTCCGCGGTACATTCCGCGCTGCGCGAGGATCCGGATGTGATCCTGGTGGGCGAGTTGCGCGACCTCGAGACCATGAGCATTGCGGTGACCGCTGCCGAGATGGGCATTCTGGTCATGGGCACTCTGCATACCAACGGCGCGGCGCAGACCGTGGACCGCATGGTGAATGTGTTCCCGTCCGACAAGCAGTCGCACGTGCGCACCATGCTATCAACCTCGCTGCGTGGGGTGGTCTCGCAACAGCTACTGCAGCGCGCCGACAAGCAGGGACGGGTCGCGGCGCTCGAGATCCTCGTGAACACACCGGCGGCCGCCAACCTCATTCGCCAGGGCAAGCTCGATCAACTCGAGAACACCATGCAGGCCGGCGGCCAGTTCGGCATGCGCACCATGGATTCCGCGATCGAGCAGCTGTTCAACCAGAGGCAGATCACGGGCAAAGAGGCCTATAAGAAAGCGATCAACAAGAGCAAGTTCGAGGAATTCCGCGAGGCGCCGTGACGCAACGCTGACGGGCGCTCGAGTTCGCAGGGGGCCCGCAGGGTGCCGGCCAGGGATCGGCCGGCACAAAAATGGCCGCAGGCCATTTTTCCAATAGACTACATGGATGACCCGCAGGATCTTCGTCACCACCGCACTGCCCTACGCCAACGGGCCATTTCACATCGGCCACATCATGGAGTACATCCAGGCGGATATCTGGGTGCGCTTCCAGCGGATGCAGGGCCACGCGCTGCACTTCGTCTGTGCGGACGATGCGCACGGTGCGCCGATCATGCTGAAGGCGGAGAGCGAGGGAATCACGCCGCGGGATCTGATCGCGCGTGTTGCGGCGGGGCGACCGCGCTATCTGCGGGGCTTTCATCTGAGCTTCGATCACTGGTACTCGACCGACTCGCCGGAGAACGTCGAGCTCTCCCAGGACGTGTACACGCGGCTGAAGGCCGCGGGGCTCATTTACCAGAAGCCGGTCGAGCAGTTCTACGATCCCGTGAAGGGCATGTTTCTGCCCGATCGCTACATCAAGGGTGAGTGCCCCAACTGTCACTCGCCTGACCAGTATGGCGATGCGTGCGAAGTGTGCAGTACGGTGTACGCGCCCACCGATCTCATCAATCCCTACTCGACCCTGACCGGCGTCCGTCCCGTGCTGCGCACGTCCGAGCACTTCTTCTTCCGCCTGTCCGATCCCAGGTGCGTCACTTTCCTCGAGGAGTGGCTTGGCACGCCGGGGCGCCTGCAGCCGCAGGTAGTCAACAAGGCGCGTGAGTGGGTGTCCGGGCACGGCGAGCAACACCTCGGCGACTGGGACATCTCGCGCGATGCGCCCTATTTCGGCATCCCGATCCCGGATGCGCCGGGCAAATTCTTCTACGTGTGGCTCGATGCCCCGATCGGCTACCTGGCCGCCCTCAAGAACTACTTCGAGACCGGCATGGCGCGCAAACGCGGCGAGGCGCGCAGCTTTGCAGAATTCCTCGCCGACCCCGCTACCGAGCAGATCCACTTCATCGGCAAGGACATCATTTATTTCCACACCCTGTTCTGGCCGGCGATGCTGAAATTCGCGGGTGCACCCTACAAGGTGCCGAACCACGTGTACGTCCACGGCTTCATCGGCGTCTCGGGTGAAAAGATGTCGAAGTCGCGTGGCACCGGACTCAGCCCGCTGCGCTACCTCGACATCGGCATGAACCCGGAATGGCTGCGCTACTACATCGCGGCGAAGCTCAACGCGCGCGTCGAGGACTTCGACTTCACGCCGGAGGACTTCCTCGCCCGGGTGAACAGCGATCTCATCGGTAAGTATGTCAACATCGCCAGCCGCGCCGCGAATTTCATCACCCGCCATTTCGACGGCACGCTGCGCTACTCGCGGGACCTGGCGGCGCTGACGGCTGCGGCGCGCAGCGCCACGGCCGCGGCCCACGAGGGCTACGAAGCGCGCGAGCTCGGCCGGGTCATGCGCGAGTGCATGAGCTTTGCGGACTCGATCAACCAGTACTTCGACGGTGAGCGACCGTGGTTGCTCGCAAAGGATCTCGCCCAGGACCCAGCCAGGGCGGCGCACCTGCAGGATGTGTGCTCGCGCGCTCTGTACGCGTTCAAGGTGCTGTCGGTGCTGTTGGCACCGGTCCTGCCCGAGCTGGCCGAGCGCGTCGCCCGCCAGCTGTTCGGTCTGGAGCGTCCCTTTCTGTGGAGCGACGCAACGGTGCTGCCCGAGCGGATCAATCCCTACCAGCACCTCATGACACGCGTTGACCCGAAGCAGCTCGATGCGCTGTTCGAGAGCGAGGCGCTGGCGCCCGCAGCCGCTAACAGCGGGGCGCCCGTCGGCAGCGGAGCATCCGCAGCCCTAGCGACAGCCCAGCCAGCGGCGAAGGCCACAGCGGGTGCCGCCGCGGGCAGCGAGGCGGACCCCGCCACGACACTGTCGCTCGAGGAGTTCCGCAAGATCGATCTGCGGGTGGCGCGAATCGTGGACGCCACCGCGATCAGCGGTGCCGACAAGCTCCTCAAACTGACGCTCGATCTCGGCACCGAGACGCGTACCGTGTTCGCCGGGATCAAGTCAGCCTACGACCCTGCGACACTCAAGGGGCGGCTGACGGTGATGGTGGCGAATCTCGCGCCACGCAAGATGAAGTTCGGTGTCTCCGAAGGCATGGTGCTCGCCGCGAGCGGTGAGCCGCCCGGGTTGTTCCTGCTGTCGCCGGACGCAGGCGCCACGCCGGGGATGAAGATCACCTGAGGCCGCGCATGACTACGAGGCCCACGGTAGAGGACATCGACGCACTGCTGCCGCAGACTCAGTGCACGCGCTGCGGCTATGCGGGTTGCCAGCCGTATGCGGCAGCCATCGCGGCGGGCGCAGCCGAGATCAATCAGTGCCCGCCAGGGGGCGCCGCTACCATACGCGCGCTCGCGGCTCTGCTTGCGCGCCCGGCGCTGCCGCTGAATCCCGCCAACGGAGTGGAAGGTGCGCCGCTGGTAGCGCAGATCGACGAGGAGGCGTGCATCGGTTGCGCCAAGTGCCTGCCGCCCTGTCCGGTCGATGCCATCATCGGGGCGCAGAAGCACATGCACACGGTGGTGCTGGAGCTGTGTACGGGGTGCGAGCTGTGCATCGCGCCCTGCCCGGTCGACTGCATCGCGATGGTGCCGCGCGCCGGTCTGCCGCATGCGCCGCCTGCGCCCTCTGCCGAGGAGAATCGCGCGCGCTTCGTGGCGCACGGTGCGCGCATCGCCAGCCGCGCCGCGCAGCGTGCCGCGCTGCTCGCGGTGCGCAAGCAGGCAGCGGGCCCCGCCTGAGCTGCTGAGAGTACCCCATGCATCCCGCTACACGCCGTGCCATCTTCCGTCGCCTGCAGGCGGCCAACCCGAGTCCTACCACTGAGCTGCTCTACACGTCCCCGTTCGAGCTGCTGGTCGCGGTCATGCTCTCGGCACACACCACCGACCGCAGCGTGAACGCCGCTACGCGCAAGCTCTTCGCGGTCGCCAACACCCCGGCCGCGATCGTCGCGCTCGATGTCGAGGGCGTGAAGCCCTACATCAAGCCGGTCGGTCTCTACAACACCAAGGCGAAGAACCTGGTGGGTCTCTCGCGGCAGATCCTCGAGCTGCACGGTGGTGAGGTCCCCGCCGACCGCGCCGCGCTCGAGGCGCTACCCGGTGTCGGGCGCAAGACGGCGAACATCATTCTCAACATGGTGTTTGGTCAGACCGAGATCGCGGTCGATACGCATATCTTCCGGGTGTGCAATCGCACCGGGCTTGCACCCGGCAAGACGCCGCGCGAGGTGGAGGAGGCGCTGGTCGCCAACACTCCGCCGGAGTTCCTCAAGGACGCGCATCACTGGCTGATACTGCACGGCCGCTATGTCTGCACGGCACGCGCCCCGCACTGCCCGACGTGCATCATCCGCGACCTGTGTGAGTACAAGCACAAGACCCAGGCGCGCCCCAAGCCCGCCGAGGCAAAGCGCCTGGCGCGCGCACTGCGCGAGCAGAGCGGTGCGAGGGGCCAGCGCGGCGACAGGGGCCAGCGCGGCGACAGGGGCCAGCGCGGCGACAGGGGCCAGCGCGGCGACAGGGGCCAGCGCAGCGCGAGGGGCCGGCGCAGCGCGTCCCGGGCGTGAGCCATGTTCGCCGGCGAATCCCGCGAGCAGCTGCGCCGCCGCTATTTGACGGCGTGGCGCAAATTCAGCGCGCGCGAGCCGCTCGAGCCGCTCGAGGCTCAGATCGCCGCGGTGATTGCCGAGCACCCTGAATACCTGCCCTGGCTCGAGGGCGGCGAGGACGCCGTGGCCGCCGACTTCACGCCTGAGGGCGGCCGCAGCAACCCCTTCCTCCACATGGGACTGCACCTGGCGATCCGCGAGCAGGTCGCGACCGATCGGCCTAAGGGCATCGCACGGATTCACCAGGAGCTGACGCACCGTGCCGGCAGCGCACACGAGGCTGAGCACGCCATGATCGAGCCGCTGGCGGAAGCGTTGTGGGAGGCACAGCGCAGCGGACGCGCCCCGGATGAGGGAGCGTATCTCGAGCGGCTGCGCCGCTTGTAACGACGGGACTATTTCCTCTGGAGATAGAGGTCAGTGAGCGTGCCGGCAACTGCCTCGGCGGCGCCTGCAACCGTTTCGCTGAGCGTCGGGTGTGGATGAATCGTGAGGCCGATGTCTTCGGCGTCGCTGCCGGTCTCGATGGCGAGCGCCACCTCGCTGATCAGCTCACCCGCGTTGGTCCCGACGATGCCGGCTCCCAACAGGCGCTGCGTGTCAGGATCGAACAACAGCTTGGTGAAGCCGTCCTCGCGGCCGAGGCTCAGCGAGCGGCCATTGGCGACCCACGGGAAAGCGCCTTTCTTCACTGCGATGCCGCGGTCGCGGGCCTCGGTCTCGGTGAGTCCCGCCCACGCGATCTCAGGATCGGTGTAAGCCACTGACGGGATCACGCGCCAGTCGGCGGAGCTCTTGTGACCTGCGGCCACTTCCGCTGCCACCTTGCCCTCGTGCATCGCCTTGTGGGCCAGCAACGGCGGCGCGGCGATGTCGCCGATCGCAAAGATGTGCGGTACGTTGGTGCGCATCTGCCTGTCGACCGGAATGTAGCCACGCTCCGAGACTTTGATGCCGGCGCGCTCCGCGGCGATTGTCCTGCCGTTCGGCACGCGGCCGACGGCCACCAGCACGCGCGCGAAGAGCTGTGGCTCCGGCACCTTCTCCCCGGTGAAGGTCACCCGCAGGCCTCCGGCCTGCGGCTCGATGCCCGCAACTCTCGTGTTGAGCAGGACGTGCCGATAGCGCGAGCGAATACGGCGTTCCAGCGGGCGCACCAGGTCGGGATCACAGCCTGGCATGAGCTGTGGGGTGACCTCGACGAGGCTCACGCGACTGCCGAGCGCGTCGTACACGCATGCCATCTCGAGGCCGATGATCCCGCAGCCGATAATCAGCATCTCTCCGGAGACATCCGGCAACTCGAGCGCGCCGGTTGAATCGAGGATGCGCGGATCCTGCGGCAGACCAGGCAGACGCGCCGGCTCGGAACCTGCCGCGATGATGCATTGCTCGAAACGGATGCGCTCTGCGCCGTTGGCGCCGAGCACTTCGAGCACGTTGGCGCCCACGAAGCGTCCCACGCCGCGCACGACCTCGACTTTGCGCTGCCGGGCCAGCACCTTGAGGCCACCAGTCAGCTTCCCGACCACGGACGACTTCCAGGCGCGCAGGCGTGGCAGATCGAGCCGAGGCTCGCCAAACACGATGCCGCGCTCGGTCATCTCGTCGGCATCCTCGATGACCTTCGCCGCGTGCAGCAGTGCCTTGGATGGAATGCAACCAACGTTGAGGCAAACGCCGCCGAGCTCTCCCCAGCGCTCGACGAGTGTAACCTTCATGCCGAGGTCGGCGGCTCTAAATGCTGCCGTGTAGCCGCCAGGGCCTGATCCGAGAACCAGCAGCTGCACCTGGCGCCCCTCGCCGTCTCCTGCGGGCTCGCCCTCGCGCAGCCGCGGCGCGGGCATGCGCACCGTGTCGCCCATGTGGTCCGCGCGCGCCGCTGGTGCCGGCGCCCTGCCGGCATCGGCGCGCTGCGGGCTTGCGGACGCTTGAGACGCCGTCGCTGAGGCAGATGCCGCGGGAGAGGCAGATGCTGCGGGTGAGGCGGACGCCCGGGGTGAAGCGGATGACGCGGCAGGTGCGGGATTCGATGCGGGCGTCGCTGCGCGGACGGGCGATGCCGCTGGCGCCGCCCCCGCCGCTGTCGCTGCGGCTGCTGCGCCACTCTCGATGCGCGCGATGACTGAGCCTTTCGAGACCTTGTCGCCGCGCTTCAGCAGCACCTCAGTGACCTTGCCGGCAGTGGTCGCCGGTACGTCCATCGAGGCCTTGTCGGTTTCGAGTGTGACGAGCGGCGCGTCGATTTCGATGACATCGCCGGGCTTCACCAGCACGTCCACCACGTCGACATCGGTGAAATTCCCGATGTCGGGGACGGTCAGCTCCACGCTCACAGGACTGCCTCGAGTAGACCGCGCGGATCGGCCAGGGTCTGTGCAAGGAAAGTGGTGAAGCGCACGGCCAGCGCGCCATCGATCACACGATGATCGTAGGACAGTGACAGCGGTAGCAGCAGTCGCGGCACGAAGCCTCCGTCGCGATATACCGGGCGCATCACCGAACGCGACACACCGAGGATTGCCACCTCGGGCGCGTTGATGATCGGCGTGAAAGCGGTTCCCCCGATGCCGCCGAGGCTCGATATGGTGAAGCACCCGCCCTGCATGTCGGTGGGCGGCAGCTTGCCGGCACGGGCCTTGTCAGAGAGCTGCCCCAGATGGCGCGCAAGCTCGTAGACGTCCTTGTGATCCGCATCGCGCACCACCGGCACCACCAGGCCATTTGGTGTATCGGCGGCAAAGCCGATGTGCATGTACTTCTTGACGACGAGATTCGCGCCGCTGGCATCGAGAGAAGTGTTGAAACGCGGGAACTCCTGCAGCGCTTTGACACAGGCGCGCATGATGAAGGCGAGCGGAGTCAGCTTGACGCCCGCCGCCTGGGCGCGGTCCTTGAGACTGGCGCGCAGCTGCTCGAGCTCGGTGATGTCCGCCTCGTCGAATTGCGTAACGTGCGGGATGCTGATCCAGCTCGCCTGGAGACGCGGGCCGGAGATCCGCTGGATGCGGGTCAATGGCTCGAGCTCGGTCGGACCGAACTGCGCGAAGTCGACTGGCGGTACCGACGGCAGTGCTGGTCGGGCACCTGCCGCAGGCGATACAGCGCCCGGCGCGGCTGCCGCCGCTGCCGGCGTGGGTGTCGGCGTGGCCGTAGCGGTTGACGCCGCGCCCGCAGCGCCGGGCGCTGCGAGTGTGCCTTTCACGAACGCCTTAACATCCTCGTGGGTGATGCGTTCCTTGAAGCCGTGGCCCGTCACCCTCGCAAGGTCCACGCCGAGCTCGCGTGCAAACTTGCGCACTGAAGGTCCGGCGTGGGCGCGCGCGAAGCCCGGCTCGTCGATTGGCGCCAGATCGGCACGATAGGAAGTCGGTTGACCGAGCATCGACTTCGGCACCATACGGCCGCCCGCGGGTGCGTCGGCTGCGGCTGATGCCGCTCGGGCAGGCGTCGATGCCGGTGCGCCTGGCGGCGGTTGTGCCGCGGGCGCCGCAGCGGACGTGGGCGCCGCGGAGGGCGCGGGGGCGGCAGGGGCCTGAGCGGGCGCTGCTGCCTGAGCTGGCGCTGCTGCCTGAGCCGTCGCCGCTTGCTGCGCGCCGTCCCCCTTCAGGGTGACGACGACATCACCGCTGTTGACCTTGCCGCCCTTGGTTGCGCGAACCTGATCGATGACTCCGGCCGCCGTCGACGGCACGTCCATCGTCGCCTTGTCGGTCTCGAGCGTAATGAGCGGTGCATCAACCTCGACGCGGTCGCCGGGCTTCACCATCACGTCGATCACGTCGACGTCCTTGAAGTTGCCCAGATCGGGCACGCGCACTTCCGTCAGGCCGGCGGCGTCGTTCATTGCGTCGTCCCTTCAGGACTTCCACGGCACCGGCTTGCCGGGATCGACACCGAGCGCCTTGATCGCCTTGTTCACGGTGGCGACGTCCACACGTCCCTCATCAGCCAGCGCTTTGAGCGCGGCGACCGCGATGTAGTTGCGATCCATTTCGAAGAACCGGCGCAGCGCGGCGCGCGAGTCAGAGCGGCCGTAGCCGTCGGTGCCGAGCGTCACGTAGCGAGCGGCGACCCACTGGCGGATCTGATCCGGCACGGTGCGCAGGTAGTCCGTGGCCGCCACCACCGGCCCCTCGCGCCCCTTGAGCATCTCCCGCACGTACGGCACGCGCGGCTGCTCCTGTGGGTGCAGCAGGTTCCACCGCTCGCACTCGAGTGCCTCGCGCCGGAGCTCGCTGAAGCTGGTGATCGAGAGCACATCCGCGGGAATACCGTAGTCGTTCTCGAGAATCTTCGCGGCCGCGAGACACTCGCGCAGAATCGTGCCCGAGCCGAGCAGCGTCGTACGCACCTTGCCGCGGCCGCCGGTCTGCAGCAGATAACCGCCCTTGAGGATGCCCGCCTCGAGGCCCTGCGGCATCGCTGGCTGCGCATAGTTCTCGTTCATCACGGTGATGTAGTAGAAGATGCGCTCCTGCTCCACGTACATGCGCCGCAGGCCGTCGTGAATGATCACGGCCAGCTCGTACGCGAATGCCGGATCGTAGGCGACGCAATTCGGAACCGTGGTCGCAACCAGCTGGCTGTGGCCGTCCTGGTGCTGCAGGCCTTCGCCGGCCAGGGTGGTACGTCCGGCGGTTGCGCCCATGAGAAAGCCGCGGGCCTGCATGTCGCCGGCGGCCCAGATGAAATCGCCGACCCGTTGGAAACCGAACATCGAATAGAAGATGAAGAACGGCACCATGTTGATGCCGTGGTTGCTGTAGGCCGTGCCGGCGGCCATCCACGAACACACTGACCCAGCCTCGGTAATGCCTTCCTCCAGCATCTGTCCCTTCTTGTCCTCGCGGTAGGACATGAGGGTCTCGGCGTCCTGCGGCGTGTACAGCTGACCTACCGAAGAGTAGATGCCGATCTGGCGGAACAGCCCTTCCATGCCAAACGTGCGCGCCTCGTCCGGCACGATCGGTACGACGTTCCGGCCGATGTTCTTGTCCTTGAGGAGCACGGTGAGCACGCGCACGAA
>Ga0126381_100006661_pt1 | contig 12800 bp, 12 predicted proteins | sample PanSoiMetPlot_28_FD_96465 | JGI IMG/M metagenome (GOLD analysis project Ga0126381, IMG submission 96465) | Tropical forest soil microbial communities from Panama - MetaG Plot_28 | ecosystem: Environmental > Terrestrial > Soil > Tropical forest > Bulk soil | place: Panama | collected 2016-02-17
CGTCGCCCCCTTGGACGAGTTCTCATTCGCGCCGGGGCAAAACAGACAGGAGCGTCAACCCCAATCATGCCCAAGAAACGTGCCGGTTCCGCCCCGCCTCTTTCCAATCGATGTTTTGTCAGGGAACTCGCGGGTGAAACTCCACCGACCCTCTCCGCCATGGAGAGGCTTGAGGAATTGGCCTCCAAATTGTATGGGCTGCGCCCGTGGCAACTGCTTGACGAGAGCCAGCTGATCCTAGTTCGCGACAGTGTCAGCGGCGAGACCTGTTACTGTTCGATCATGGGCGCGCTCGGCGAGGTCTATGCCATGCACGCCTATATCGGGACAGAGAGCTTCCGGCTGTTTCGCAAGATGGAGGCCGAAGAGATCACCGATGCCGGTGAGTTCTTCGCTTCGCAGCACAGCGTGTATGTGGAGTTCTTACCCAGGGCGGAACTGGAACGACAGGACCGCGAACTGCTCGCTGAGCTGGGCCATTTGCAGGGCCGAGGTCTGGCTTTACCCATCTTCCGCGCCATCCGGCCCGGCTTTCACCCGTGGTTCGTAACCGAAGCGGAGGCGATGATGCTGGCCGAATGCATCCTCGCTGTGATCGTAGTTTGCTCTGCGGTTGCTGGGCACGAGAAGGCGACGTTTTGGGATCAGACTGATACCTATCCGATGGTCTCATCAGTGGAGGCGGCTGAGCCGCGATACCGGATTGATTTGGTCAAATCGATCTTGCCGGCCGAACCGCCCGTCTGTCCGGTACGGCTGGAGGAGGAAGTTTTGCGCCAGGCGCTCGGCCGGGACTACGCCTTGCGCGGAGTGATTGAACTCGACTACATTCTCGCCGGTATCCCGATTGGAAAGAAGAACGAGCGCAAGGCCTGCGCCTCGATTGCTCTGGCCGTCGACGCCGAGAGCGGAATCGTCTACGCACCTCAAGTGACTGACTCCAGAGTCACGGCTGGAGCCGCGCTGGCAAAAGTCTTTCTCAAGGCGATTGAGGCCAGTCGCGCTCTACCCAAAGAGGTCCGCGTACGCAGCCAAAGATTGAAGGACTGCCTTGCTCCGATCATGGAACCACTTGGCGTGGCGATCCGCGTTACCAGTCGGCTCCCAGCTATGGATGAGGCTTGTTCGCATTTGCTTCGTTTTTTCAAGGAGGGATTCGACGGCAGCTAGAACGCCGCGCGCAGATCTGAGCGACAACATGATGCACAAAAGACTGAACTCAACGAGCAGGTTGATTCATAGAATAACCACGAGGCTCCTCATTGAGCAGTGTGTATTACATTGGCCCGCGGTAACTGATGGCTCGCTTGATCAAGCGAAAGCTCGACACCTGGCCCTGTCTCCAACGCCCAGGTGAGCCGTTGATGGGTCCACCCCGTAAACAGTTCTAAAATGTTGGATCCGGTCTCCCAGAAGCGGGTTCCGTTGCAGAGAACTCGCCAACTGGGCGCAGTCTATCTTCTGCAGTCAGACGATGGTTTCCCCGCTGAGCTTCAGCAAAGGTCGGATCGGGAATGGATCTCCTCGTTGCTCACTACTTGTTATAGCCCGCCCCGATCTCATTAGCACCAGAGGCCCGGTTCTTCATCTGTACCATCTGGCATCAGCAGGTGCCGATACTGCAGGGTTCCACGGCGATCCCCAAAGCGGCTCTCTCCGAATTGTTCTGGGACTGGCAGCGAACACGCACCCAATCGTCGGCGACGGCCTATGGGCCCCGGGACTAGGAGTGGATGTCCGGTTCTGTGCAAGGCATGGACCCTCGCGAGAGGCACGGATTGCGCTGCGAGTCCTGCACTAACTATTTCGGGCGCTCTCGCGAGCGCCCCAGGAAACCCCGTGCTTTCCATTGACATGGAAGTCGGCCACTCAGACACCGCCAGCCGAATCGACAGGGCAATTGAACGTTTCTGAATCGCCTTATTCTCTCCAAGCCGCCAGGATCGCCCGCACCTTACCGGCGACCCGCTGGCGGGCCAGATCGCGCTCTACACCGGCCGCCAGTAGCGCATCGTACTCGGTATGTTCATGGCGGACCGCCGCCGTTACGGCAGCCGCCAGAGCCCGCTCTTCGAGGTTTCGGCCCGCCGCGGTTCGTCCGACCCGGCCGCTGCCTCGCACGGCAGTATGCGCGGCGATAGCCGCCGCCTCCTTTGGCGGACAGCGTGGAAACAGGATTCCTATCTCCTCAGTCATCTGGGCGACCAACGCGCAGTCTTGCTCTTTCCGCCGCAAGGCTCCAATCGCCCTGGCTCTCGCCCGTTCATCGGCGTCCAGGGAGCACTCTTGTTCCGCTTTTTCCAAGGCGGAGTTCTCCACGAGGATGCCATGCCGCTCATAACGCCCGCGCGACCGGCTGAAACGCACCACCACGGCCGTGCGGTCACTGTACTTTGCCGCGCGTCGGGTTAAGGCGGCGTCGCCGGCCGGCAAATACTCGAGATGGTCCAGGCGCGCGCACGGCAGGCACAGTGGCTGCCCCGCTTCCATAAAAAGAAAGCAGCCCTGGGCAAGCTCGGCGCCGCACTCCGAGCACTCCGAGTCGCGCACAATTTTGAATACCACGGGCTGGACGGGGCGACTCAGCTTTTCGTTGATCCGCCGTTGTTTGCGCTCGGACAGAACCGGCGAGATATAGTGCGTGCGATAGCTCTTCTCGATGGCGGGATCTCCGCTTTTGCTGAATTGGAGGTCTACCTTCCCTGTGCGCGTGCGGCGCACGTAGTGGGTTTCGCTGGGCTTGAGACTATTCGCCAGCGCCCAATGACGGAACATCGCTATTGATTGCGAGATCTTCTTGAGATTTGCCTGGATCACCCGCTCCAGGAAGTCGATGCGCCCTTTCCGCCAGGATTCGACATGGGTGGGTGCCAGGAGTCCAGCTCCCGTGAGGATATCGATCGCGCTGACGTACTGATGGTGAGCCAGAGCAGCCTCCGCCGCGCGGACGATCCGCTCCCTCAACTGGTTCTGACGGTCTGGGTGCAGAACCACCCTCCTGGCGCAAGGCAGGTAATGTATCACAAGCGGTCGGTCACAGCTCCAAACGTGAACCCTCCAACGTGCACTAGGTAAGCAACACCGCCGCGCTGTTGGACGACGGCGATCATATGCCGCTTTGCGAGAGTCTCGATTTCAGGCTCGCTTACCGCCGAGAGGTCCGCGCTTTCGGTAGCGATGACCCGTTGAGAAATGTCGGGATGATAGGTCTTCAAGTATTCTTTCAAGAACTCGGCGGCGTTGCTTTTTCCGGTGGCGTGACCGATGAGGACGATCTCATTCGCGGAAGTGAGATCTTTCGCGACCTCCTCATAAAACGAATGCTCTTCGGGTACGCGCTCGCCACGGTAGTGAGCTTCCTTTCGATGAATCAGATGATGATGGAAATTGAAAGGATCGTAAGGTCGCACCTTGTGTTCGTCTGCGGGACGACTTCCACCGAAGTCTTGATAAACGTGGGCGGCACGGTGGTCAATGACGACAATCATGCGATGAGGCTTGGCCGGTTCTTCTATGTGCCCACCCGATCCGGCTTCTTGCAGGAATTTACGCAGCCGAGAAACTTCCTCTACACCAAGATCATGAGTGTGCGGCCGCTTGAAAAAAGCGCGTTGGTTGCCGACGCGGAACACAAACTCATCGTCCCCATGCGGTTGGACGTCACCCAGATGCTCGACCAGTTCGACGGCCTCATTCCAACTCAGGTTATGGGGTAGCTTGCCGTTGAGAACATGCTGGTACAGCGAGGTGCTTGCTCATCTCCCCAGTGTAGTATTGCGCTGCTAGGAAGCGGAATGCCGTTCCAGTCTGCGGTGCTGTGGTAACAAACCTACCGCGAACAGCTCGTGCCCTCGAAGGCTTGGCCACAAAATCCGATGATTCATGAAGAGGCTCGAGGATAAGTTCATCGACCTCGCAAGCAGAGTGATACCGAAAGAACAGGCCTCCAAGATTGCTGCGATAGTCAGAGTACTGGACAACCTAAAGATCTTCATCATGTGACTGAACTATTATAATGGTGAGCCCCGGTTGTCTACCCTTCCCGCGGCCTGCCAGTGAAGCAATGGGAAATCCGAAATGAAGACCCGATGAAGAACCTGTCAACGGGAGGCGGGGCGGCGAATCTGGATAAATTGAAGTTAGCCAAAAAGGGCCAGGTCTTACGCCCGTCTACCTGGCAGTCCCCTGGGCATTTGAACTCCTTGCCCTGACCTTCCATTCTTCACCGCATTCAGGGCACAGTTAGTGCGCCAGCAAACGAAGTGCGCATTGATCACTGCGGTTTGATTTCCACAGTGCAAAGCTGGATTACCAGGGCAGTGTTGTTATCTTCCGAAGCGACCAGGTGCGGATTGGCAGCCTACGTACGCTTGCCTCAGCCGTATTATCCCGCGTTGCCGGTCGACACCCCAACGTTGGTGAGGAAGCTTCATTGTGGTCCGGATGAGGACAATGCGATACTTGGCCCGGAAATCACAATGCCGCTCTCGACAATGCAGCCGCAATCAGAAAAATGACATCAAGCTGAGCAGGAGTGCATATGGCTATCATCTCACGGGGTTTTACCGGTCGACGTAGTGCTACAGATGCGAAACTGCCGCCTGGTCAATACCTCACTACTGACTTTCCTGTATTGTCCGCGGGTCCCACGCCACACATATCCCTCGATCGCTGGGAATTTACGATCGACGATGGCAGCAACATCCTGCAGCGATGGGATTGGAAGTCGTTTCGTGAGTTGCCCACCGAAAATATCACCGTTGATCTGCACTGCGTGACGAGGTGGTCGAAACTGGGTACATCTTGGGAAGGCGTTTCGCTCGATGTTCTGCTTGCAGACACAAAGACAGATCTACCCTACGCAATGTTCCGTTCGTATGGCGACTATACGACAAATTTTCCTCTGAAAGATGTTACGAAAAAGCAAGCCTGGATCGCCTTCAAATATGACGGCGCGGATCTTGAACCCGAACACGGCGGCCCTGCGCGGCTTCTCGTCCCTCATCTTTACTTGTGGAAAAGCGCCAAATGGATAAAGGGAATGACACTAATGCCGCACGACAAGCCAGGCTTCTGGGAAAGCCTCGGTTATCACATCTACGGTGACCCATGGCAGGAACAACGGTACTCGGACGAGTGACATGGCGTAGTGCAAGGGTTGTCGGGTTGCACGACGAAACAGCGACGGCCCGGACGCTCGCGTTTACGGTGCATGATTGGCCAGGCCATGTCGCCGGTCAACACATCGACTTGCGACTGACGGCCGCAGACGGATATTCAGCGGTCCGATCCTACTCCATTGCCTCGGCTCCGAGGTCGGATGGGCGTATCGAAATCACCGTCGAGCGACTACCGAACGGCGAGGTCTCACCCTATCTGACGCAGGAAATCATGGTTAGCGATGAGCTTGAGCTGCGAGGTCCGGTGGGCGGCTGGTTTGTCTGGCGCAACAATCAAACGGAGCCGATTCAACTGGTGGCGGGAGGCTCCGGCATCGTTCCCCTTATGGCCATGATTCGCTCGCGTGCTTCGGTCGGCAGCACCGCGCCCTTTCGATTGTTATATTCCGTGAGGGAGCCGGCGGCCGTTTTCTACCGAAATGAACTACGGGCACTGTCGAATCATGACCACTCGATGATTGTGACTTACGCCTATACGCGGGTGGCTCCAGAGGGGTGGCCACGTCCCCCAGGCCGCATCGACGCTAAGCTAATTGCCAGCGAGACATGGTCGCCGAAGCTCCGTGCGACTACCTATATTTGCGGACCGACATCATTCGTCGAGTCTGCGACCGAACTCCTGATCGCCTGCGGCCAAGATCGCGCAAGAATCAAAACGGAGCGCTTCGGCGCCACGGGAGGACTAAAATGACTGCAACCATGACTTATCTTGACGGAAATGCTGCCGCAGGTGAATTGAGCAGAATCTTCGCAATAGATTTTACGAGCACAGAGGGACAGTGTGCCAATTGCGGTACAAGAAAGCGCTTCGCCGAGGCTCATTTGTATGTGCAGTGTCCTGGCCTCGTTGCACGATGTGCGACTTGTGGGCATGTACTCCTGCGACTCGCGAATGTTCAGCACGGCGTGGTGCTGGACCTCCGGGGCATGACGCATTTGGTTTTCGAGAGGGCGCAGCAGCAAAGCAGATAGAAGCCAGCTGTTCATTGGCACAATAAAAAAAAAGGTGGTTCCACTGAGTTTTCGGTCACGGTCGCCTTTCTGATCTTCGCTTTGGTTGCTTTCTGGGCTCGCTTTCTAAAAAGCGGATCCGCCAGCGACCTCATCTTGCGGGAAAGCGGGGACAAGGGCGAACGTAGATCTTGCTCCTCTGGACATTTGCCGGCCAGGTTGTTCTTCTGTTTGACAATTGTCCTGAGGAGAAAGCGGAGCCAGTATTCCCAGTTCTGCTTTCCTTTGCGGATGGTCTGCTGGGCGCCGCAATGCGATTCTGTCCTTGCACTGAACAACCTGAGTCCGTTGGGAGACCCCCCGGCTCTGCCGAGGAGGCAGTAGAAGTTTGACAGATACTAGAGTCCATGGCGGAGACTCGCAGACGGGAGCCGCCAAAGCAACGAAAGGGAGTTCGCAATGGACGAGATGGAAAGGCTAGTCATACTAAGTGGGAGTGCAAATATCAGGCGGTGTTCATCCCCAAGTGGCGCTGAAAGACTTGGTACCCGGAACTGCGACTGCACTTGGGCGAAGTGTTCCGCAAGCTGGCGGAGCAGGGGGAGAGCCGGGTCAAAGAAGGGCATCTGCCGCCCGACCACCTAATGATCGCGATTCCACCCAAGTATGCGGTGTCGCGGGTGATTGAGTTTATCAGGGAAGAGTGCGATCCACCTGGCACGAGTGTGCGGGGAGCAGATGTGAAACTTCGTGGAGTAACAGTTTTGGGCGCGCGGGGTAATTCGTGTCCACGGTAGGATGGAGTACATCCGGCAACAGGAGCAAGAGGACAAATGATGGGACCAACTCAACTTATGGTGCTAGCCGGGCACCGGAACGGTGCCCCCAACTTGCGGAGCCGCGTTAGCGACCCCGACCAGCCGCTTTAAGCGGCTCACAATCTAAAGCCCCCGGCTCTGCCGGGGTTACTTACATGTTAACTATGCTCGGCTGGAGAGGGTGAGCGGGACTTGCGCCAGTGGTGGAAGAATGGAATGCCTCCTAGGATCACTGCCAGGCCCAACGAGGAGCGCACGGGCCGCACCATCCACAAGTTTACTGTAAGGGCGATCGCAGCGATCAGGAAGATGAGCGGCGTCCAGGGATAGCCCCAAGCGCGGTAAGGCCGGAGCAGGTTGGACTCCTTTTTCCGCAAACGCAGAAGAGCAATTGCGGTTAACGCGAAGAAGATCCACACTGCAAAGACGAATAGAGAATAGAGCTCTTCGTAAGTTCCGCTGAGTGCAAGCAGCGATGCGAGGGAACCCAGAAAAATCAATGCGCCGCTGGGCGTGCGAAAACGAGGGTGAAGGCGCTCGGCAACGTGGAAGAAGATCCCGTCGCGCGCCATGGCGTAGGGTATGCGGGCGCCAGTTAGAACCACGACGTGGAGAGCCCCCAGTGCAGAGATGGCCATAGCTAGCGTCAGCCAAGCAGCCCCGCCAGCACCGGCAATCGACTGTACGACATCCGAGGCGACGTGCTGTGATTGCGCCAACTGTGCGAATGGCAAGGTGTGAAAGTAAACGAGATTCGCCATCAGGTACAGACCGCTGACCGTGAGTAGTCCCAGGATGATAGCCCGAGGGATGTTCTTCTGGGGAAGCAGAATTTCTTCTCCCAGATTGCCGAGATCATTGAAACCGTTGTACGCCCACATGGCAGGAACCAGGGCGGTGAGCAAAGCGCCGATTGTTCCAAAACCAAGCTGAACGACCTCCGCCCCTTTGCTTCCGTTTGGTTTTCCGAATAGCACTCCTCCCACAACAATGAGCAAGATCGTCCCCACCTTCAGGGACGTCAGCAGAACCTGGATCGCACCACCCATTTGCACACTGAAGTAATTGAGGGCCGTCACGACGAGTACGACCAACGCTGCCAGCGGTTGGGCCGTGGTGAAGGTGAACTCGTAGCGCCCAAGGTGACTTGTGAACAGAGGCATGGCCAACATCGGGAACAAGAATCCCAAAAATCGCACGAAGCCGGCTGCCAAGGTAGCCATACCCACCGGCCGCTCTAGAAGCGAGCTCATCCACCCGAAGAGAAATCCCCAAAGCGGACCGAGACCTCGGCTAAGGTAAACATAGGGGCCGCCCGCCTTTGGAAATGCCGCGCCCAGTTCGGCGTAGCAAAGAGCACCTAGAAATACGATCAGCCCACCCAAAATCCATGCGAACAAAACAATTGGGGCGGAGCCGACGGCACGTGCCATGTCGCTGGCGACAAGGAAAATGCCTGTGCCGATCGTGTCACCAATAACAATGGCTGTCGCCGACCACAGACCCAGACCCCGAACTAAGTCAGATCGCTCGGATTTGTCAATCGAATTGACGTCCATCGAACGCAGAATCTAGAGAGCCTACTATCCGTTACGAAGGCGGTCAACTAAACATTCGTTGCTTTGGTCGCTGCCTCCGCCGCATGAGGATCGTATGTTTTATAGCTGCGATTCGGCTTAACAGGTATCATCTAGGCCACGAGGGCGACCCGCAATGATGCTGAGCAAGTTTCCTTGGGACGAGCGTTACCGCGTCTCCGATATCGACAATGTGCTAACTCCCGCTCTTGTCGTATATCCGGAAATCGTGGAGTCAAACATTGCCTCGACGTTGCTTTTGCTCGGCGGCAATGGGGATCGTTGGCGTGCTCACATCAAGACTGCAAAGCTCGCCTGCACCCTCCGCATGCTGATGGAGCGTGGCGTCCGGAATCTCAAGTGCGCAACCACGCTCGAACTGCTGGTAGCGTGCCGCTGCGGCGCAGCCGACGTACTTCTCGCCTATCCGGTCGTGGGCGCAAACGCGCGCCGCGTGCGCCAAGTAGTAGATCAGTTCCCAGATGTCCGCATTTCCGTCCTCGCCGAGAACGAAGAACAGGTGCGGCAATGGCAAGGTAGCTCAGCCGGCATTTTTCTCGACATAAATCCCGGAATGAATCGCACCGGAGTCGAACAGAGCCATGGGGATAAAGTTGTCAGGCTTGTGCATACGGTCACAGACTCCGGGTTGGAGTTCCGTGGCCTTCACTATTATGACGGGCAGTATGGCGGGTTGGATGAGCCCGAACGGACTGCGGCGGCACATGCCGGCTATGATCGTTTGCTGGAACTTATCAACGAGATCAAGGACGGCGGAGTCAGCGTGGCAGAGGTAATTACCGCGGGGACGCCGACATTCCCTTGCTCGCTTACGTACAAAGACTTTCAGGGTGCGGCATTCATCCACCGTGTCTCGCCTGGAACCATCGTTTACTGCGATGCTACCAGCCTGTCACAGCTCTCCGGCGAGTACGGCTACGCGCCGGCGGTGCTTGTATTAACGCGCGTGGTTAGCCGCCCCCACAAAGGCATCGTCACATGCGACGCTGGGCACAAGTCGGTGTCAGCCGATGCCGGCGTGCCCACGTGTGTGGTCGTTGGGCATCTGGAACTCATGCCGCTGAAGCCCAGTGAAGAGCATTTGTCGTTGGGCTCGGGGGAGGAGATGAACATGCCGCAGGTAGGCGACGCACTTTTTCTCCTTCCGCGCCACATTTGTCCTACCGTGAACAATTTCGATTATGCGCTGCTGGTGCGGGATGGTCAGATCGAAGCAGTGGAGAAAGTGTCAGCCCGTGGACGCGAGGCGCCGTTACCGCAGACCTCAGAAGGGAGGACTTCTTGTCTGCGTCCGGCAGCCATCGGAAAAGTCTGAGGGGTGATTCCGACGCACGGGAGTCCCAGCGGACAGCCCGCCATTGTCTTGTTTTTTACTTCCTTCCTAAGTCTCGTGTCGACCGGCTTGGGCGTGGGATGGGTCCTTGGAACCGCACGGTGGAGGTGCCCTGAAACCGTTGCCATCTTGCGCCTGGTCGATCTGAACATGCCTGTGGCGCTCACTCTCGTGTGGAGAAAGGACAATACCTCTCCCTTGCGCGCAAATTTCATTGGTGAGCTACGGCGCTTGCCAGGCGTGCGCGCGGTCAATAAAGGTTGAAGGTCTGGGTTGCTCTGAACACTCCAGTTCATCCCTGTTGCTGTCACCAAGAGACAGCGGTGTGTGTGCAACTTCCATGCGTGTCGGTAAACGGCTTTTCGTCGGAATTCATGACGATAATTGCTTGCGGAATGGGATCACCGACCCGATTCAGTTCGCGTACCTCTTGGTCCAACTTGGCCTCGAGGTCACGCAGTGGCAGTTGGAATATATGTTCGCCGGGTTGGTCACCGCCCAACAACATTAGCCAGTCCAATGCGTTCTTGAAGGAGGCACTGATCGTACCGTTGTAGATTGGGCTGCTCCACATCAGCCCATCTCCCTGGTATATCGCATCACACATCCTGATCACCGCTTGTGGCGGGTTCTTGGCAGCAGGCTCGTACATGGGAAGAGCGAGTTGCTTAAATGTCGAGAAGTTCAGTAGTCGCCTCGGTTTCGGCTGCTTCTTCCAACGCAATCCTCAGCGCTGCCAGGCTGATGGAACGCTGCGCGAGGGATCCACCCAAGCCGACAACTTTCAATTGATCATTTGCCACACAGTTCGTCCTTTTGTTTCCTTTTGAGCGGCCATAACCTATCTAGATCAAGACCGTTTGCGCGATCGCCCGCCTCTGGCAGTCCTTCGAATTCCAATAAAAGCCCTTCAACGCCAGGCGTCATCGCAATCGGCACCGGCTGAAGCAGCAACTCTCGTGGCAGTGGTGAAACCCAGTAGAGCTTTTTTCCGCATGCGCCAATTCGTGCAGGCCCACCGCGCTTGGAAATTGGCCGAAATGAGCCCTGTTTCTCTCTGCGATTTAATTGTTTTCTTTCGGGCTGATCTGCAGAGATGACTGAGCCATTGGGTTACAATTCTTGACAGCTCTCGGAGGGCCAAAGTAAGAATATGGCTCTCTCTCACACCACGAAGGCCTATGCACGGGATACAGGTTCAACCTGTCGTTTTTACGGTTGGCGGCCGATACGAGATCAGGGATGCGCCCATTGGCCAAGGTGGAATGGGTGTAGTCTACAAGGCATACGACACTGTCACCCGCCGCTATGTTGCCTTAAAGACCGTTTCGGGCCTGGGTAACCCGAAGGCGCTTGATCTCTTTGAAAAGGAGTGGAGCGTACTTGCCCGACTTAGTCACCCGAACATCGTAGACGTCCTGGAAACCGGCCAGTTCGAAGACAACGGACACCGGAAACCCTTCTTTGTCATGCCCCTTCTGCCTGGCATGACGTTGGATCGGCTCATCAACAGTAACAGCCATCGGCTTAGTGTCGACCGCACGGTAGACATCATTGCTCAGACCTGCCGGGGTTTACAGGCGGCACACGATCACGGGTTGGTTCACGGTGACGTTAAGCCGAGCAATATCTTTGTCCTCGACGATGATTCCGTAAAGATTATTGACTTCGGCGTGGTCCACCTAGCGGAAGTGCGGACCGTAACCGGAATGAAGGGCACCCTGCAATACCTGGCCCCTGAACTACTCGCTGGCAAGCCGCCCTCTCCACTCTCGGACGTTTTCGCACTGGCTGTCGTCTGCTATGAAGCACTCACCGGGCGCAAGCCTTTTGCCCGTCCGACGGAGAGCGAGACGGCAGATGCGATCCGCACGTATATTCCGCCGCTGGCTTCTGACATCAACGCAGCTGTCAATCAGCTGATGAGCAGGACTCTACACAAAGCCACGGCCAAGCAGCCGCTCCACCGTTTTTCCGGGGCCCGCGAATTTGGCGAGGTTCTGAAGAAGGCTCTGCGAAGTGAACCCATCGAATGCTTTGATTCGTCCAGGATCCAACCTCGCATCGATCGGGCGAAGAAAGCCCAGGGCGAAGGGGATTACCAATTCGCACTGGACATTCTCAGCGAGCTCGAGGCTGAAGGACATCTTGATGCGCAAATTCCCATGCTGCGCATCGCGTTGGACCAGACCATCCAGCAGAGAACCGTCCGCCGATTGCTGGAAAACGTCCGGACGCGCATGCAGGAAGAAGAGTACCCGCTTGCCCTTCAAAAAATCCAGGAGATCTTGGAAGTCGCTCCGCAGCAGGTGGACGCTCTGCAGCTGAAGGCGGAAATCGAGAAACGTCGAAGCGAAAAGCAGATTGAGCAATGGTATCGGCTGGTGCACCAGCACATCGCTAACCAGGTCTTCAGCCAGGCTCGCCAAGGCCTGGAGGAAATTCTTCGGCTACGCCCCAGCGACGTCCAAGCACACGCGCTACTGGCACAGGTTGATCAGCAGGAAAAAGAGGCGATCGCTGTTCGCAAGGAAAGGGAACAGCTATACGAATCAGCGTTGTACTGCTACCACGAGGGTGAAATCAACACGGCTTTGGATAAATTGGAGCGCGTACTGTCTCTTTCTCGCCCATCGCCCGGCGCTGAGAATGCGGACAAGGAAGCGCAATACCAGAGTCTTTATCAGCAGATACGTTCGGAACGAGAGGATTTTCGCAACGCATACGCCGAAGCCAGACGCCGGCTGGAAGTGAACAACTTCGATGGAATGTTGGCAGTCTGTGCGGAATTTCTCAAGAAGAATCCTTCGGACCCCTTGTTCCAGGCGTTGAAGCTGGAGGCCGAAGAACGGGAGCGGCAGGAATTGTCGGCGGCGGTGGCGGAGGTGAGCCGGCGCCTGGAGGCGGAAGCTGACCTGGA
>Ga0126381_100006662_pt1 | contig 12798 bp, 8 predicted proteins | sample PanSoiMetPlot_28_FD_96465 | JGI IMG/M metagenome (GOLD analysis project Ga0126381, IMG submission 96465) | Tropical forest soil microbial communities from Panama - MetaG Plot_28 | ecosystem: Environmental > Terrestrial > Soil > Tropical forest > Bulk soil | place: Panama | collected 2016-02-17
TTCACGTCGTACAGGTCCGAGATGATCGTCGGCGCGACGGGGCCGTAGGCGGCTTCCCCGACGCCGACGAGGCAGCGCGTCAGCAACAGACCGAAGAACGTCGCCGCGAGGCCCGAGGCGCCGCTCGCCAGGCTCCACGCGATCACGCCGACGGCGACGAGGAACCAGCGCGAGTGGCGCTCCGCGAGCCGCCCGAACACCGGAGCGCCGATCATGTACGTGACCATGAACGCCATGGAGAGAACGCCGATGAGCGCGAGCTCCGGCTGGAATCCGAGGTGCGTGCGCGTCCACTCCTGGATCGCGACGAGCGCGGCCGTCGGATGCACTCCCGCCCCGCCGAAGAACGTCTTCTGGATCGACGGGACCACGGCCGCCAGAACCTGGCGGTCGACGTAGTTGAACAGGTTGATGAGCAGCAGCAGCACCAGCGCGCGCCGGGCCGCCGGAGCCGTCGCGACTGCCGCCCTCACGCGAGTTTCCGTCGCCGACGTAGCGCGCGGGCAGCGGCGGAGACGACCAGCATCGGGATGATGCCCCATTCTAAGGGCGAGACCGGGCGGGCGCCGACTCTTTGTGCCGCGTCCGAACAGGCGATATCCTCACGCTCACCCGAATGTCTTCGATCGGGAACGGTTCGTCGCAGGCCCGCGTCCTGGCGAGCGATTGGGTCGTTCTCTCCTTGCTCTTCATCGTCGCGGCGACCTTTTCGCTCCGCCTGCCGGCCGTTCCCGAGGCGCGTCCGGCCTGGGCGCTTCAGGTCCAGATCCTTCTCGCCTTCGCGGCCGTCGTGGCGGTGATGGCGTGGCGCCCGCGTGACATGTGGGTGCCCTGGGTACGGGCGCTCGCCACGGTGTTCGTCCTGATGATCCTCTACTCCTCGCTCGGAGCGGCGGTCTTCGCGATCATTCCCTGGCGAGCCGACGCGTTTCTCGAGAGGGCCGATCGCGTCCTCTTCGCGGGCCATTCCCCGGCGGTCTGGGCGGCCCGCCACATCGGCGCCACCGGGCTCGAGTTCTGGAGCTTCATCTACGGCTTCTTCGTGCCCTTCCTCTACCTGTCCATCTTTCTCGGATGCGTCGGGCGGCCCGACACCGAGCGCGACGAGTTCCTGGCCGGATTCGCGGTCACGTACGCCCTCGCCTACCTCGGCTACCTCTTCCTGCCGACGATGGGGCCCGTCGAGTCCATCGCCGGCGTCGCTCCCCCGCCGGGCGGCCCCATCCACCGCATGGTCCTCGCAGGCGTCGCCTCGACAGGCGGCAACCACGGGGCCTTCCCCAGCCTCCACGTCGGAGCCTCCGCGTACCTGTGCCTCTTCGACTGGCGCCACAGCCTGCTGCGCGGGATGACCTACGCGCCGGTGGTCGCGCTGATCGGCTTCTCCACCGTGTTTCTGCAGTATCACTACGTTGTGGACCTGCTGACGGGGCTCGTCATCGCGGTCTGCGCGAACCGATTTGCGGCGTCGCCCGCCGCGCGGACGACGGCCGCGTGATCGAGCGGGCGCTTCGCGGAGTCTCGCGCGCGGGTCTCTTCGTCTTCTTTCGCGCGCGCGACGTCGCCGGTCTCGAGAACGTGCCGGCGGAGGGCCCCGTGCTGCTCGTCCCGAACCACACGAACGCGTTCGTCGACGCGCTCGTCGTCGCGGCGGCCCTGCCCCGGCGGGTCACGCTGACGGCCAAGAGCACGCTCTTCGCACAGCCAGTCCTGAGCTCGATCCTGCGCGGCCTCGGGGCGATCCCGCTCCACCGGCGGCAGGACCGCGAGCAGGGCGCGGATCCGTCCGCCAACATCGAGGCGCTGGTGGAGTGCCGCCGGCGCCTGTCGCGCGGCGACGCGATCTGCCTCTTCCCGGAAGGCGTGAGCCACTCGGACCCGAGCCTGCGTCCCCTGCGGACGGGCGCCGCGCGCATCGCCCTCGACTTCGTCGAGCAGGAATCCCGGACCCTTGCGATCGTGCCCGTCGGCCTCCACTACGAGGCCAAGGAGCGCTTCCGCTCCGCGGTCTCGGCGCGCTTCGGCGAGCCGATCGACGTCGCGGCCTGGCGCGAGCGCCACCCGGGCGCCCGTGCGCGCGAGCTGACGGCCGAGATCGAGACGCGGCTGCGCGGCCTGACGCTGAACGCGCGACGTCGCCGCGAGCTCGCGCTCTTTCGATGGACCGCCGAGGTCCTTGCGACGCGGGGTCTGCCGCCGCCGGTTCTCGGAAGGGAGAAAGGCGCCGCGGCCGACCGAGCGGTCCTCGCCGGCCTCGTCAGCGAAGGCTACGAGAAGCTGGAATCGTCGCACGGAGAGGAGATCCGCGGGCTCGAGGAACGCGTGCGCCGGTACCACACGGAGCTACGCCGGCTCGGCATCGCGCCCGACGAGGTCTACCTCGAGATGAACGCCGGACGCGCGGGCCTCTTCGTGATCCGCGAGATCGAGACGCTCCTCGTCGGCGCACCGCTGGCCCTCCTGGGAACGCTCCTGCACGGACCGGCCTTCGGGCTGACCCGCGACCTCGTCGCACGCTTCTCCTCGGACCGCGACCACTGGGCGACCAACGCGGTCGGTTTCGGCGCGGTACTGCTGCCTCTGTGCGCGGCGCTCGAGCTCGTCCTCGCGTGGACGTTCCTGACGTGGCCGTGGGCGCTCGCCCTGACCGTGCTCCTGCCCTACAGCGGCATCTACCTCCTGCTCTACCGCGACCGGGCGGGCGGCGTCGTCCGGCGGACGCGCACGTTTCTGCGCCTCCTGTTCCGGCGTGGCCTGCAGACGCGCCTGGCCGAGGAAGGCCGCGGGATCATCGCAGCGATCGAGAGCCTCGCCGCGCAGCTTCCCGCGGAGGCGGCGCCTCACCCATGAGCTTCGTGCTCGACCTCGGCGATCCGGGCGCGCGCGCGGTCGCCGTCACCGGCGGAAAGGGATCGAGCCTCGCCCGCCTCGTGGAGGCCGGGTTCCAGGTACCGCCCGGTCTCGTCGTGACCGCGGAGGCGGACCTCGCCTTTCGCGGCGCCGATCCGACGTTCGAGGGCGCGCTGGCGGGCCTCGAGCCCGAGCGGCCCGAGGTCCTGCGGCGCCAGTGCGAGGAGCTCCGCGAGCGCCTGCTCTCGGTTCCGCTGCCCGAGCCTCTCGTCCGCGAGCTCTCCCGCCGTCTGCCGGCGCTGCTCGCGCGAGGCGCCGTCGCCGTGCGCTCCTCCTCGACCCTCGAGGACCTCGCCGGCGCGGCGTTCGCGGGGCAGCACGACACGTTCCTGAACCGCTCGACGGTCGAGAGCGTGCTCGACGCCGTGCGCCGCTGTTTCGCCTCGCTCTGGGAAGACCGCGCCGTCCGCTATCGGGCGGAGCGCGGGTACCGCCAGCAGGACGCCACGATGGCCGTCGTGATCCAGTCCATGGTCGCGAGCGAGTCGGCGGGCGTCGCCTTCACCGTCCACCCCGTCACCGGGGACCCCAACCGCTTGCTCGTCAACAGCGCCTGGGGACTCGGCGAGACCGTCGTCTCCGGCGAAGGCGACGTGGACCAGTTCGTCCTCGATCGGGCGACAGGCCGCGTCGTCGAGGCCGAAGTCGCCGAGAAGGAGCGTGCCATCGTCGCGGCCGCCGACGGTACGCGCGACGTCGCGCTTCCGGCCGGCCAGGCGAAAGCGCGGTCGCTCTCGGACGCGGACCTTTCGGAGCTGTGGAAGCTCTCGATCGCGGTCGAGCGGCATGCGGGGTTTCCCCAGGACATCGAGTGGGCCACGTCGGGCGGACGCGTGTTCCTGTTGCAGTCGCGGCCAATCACGAAGCTCCCCGACCGGTGGACGCGCGACGAGTCGGCCGAGCGCTTCCCCAACACCGTAACGCCGCTGTCGTGGGACTACGCGGGGGCGGCTTTCCACACCTCGCTCGCCCACTCGCTGCGCCTGATGGGCATGCCGCCCTTCGCCGGGCTCTGGTTCGAACGGTTCGACGGACACATCTACGGAAACCAGACCGCCGTGAGGCTCTTCACGATCGGCTTCCCGCCGTTCCAGAGCCTCGACGAGCTGCGCCGCCTCCTTCCGCGCGTCCGGGAGCGCTATCCCTGGATCGAGCGCCTGCCGGCGGCGTGGGCGCGGGACCTCGACCGGTATTTGCTGCGCCTGGGCGAGCTCGCCGCCGTCGACCCCGCGCGCCTCGGCGAGCCGGAGCTCGGCGCACTGATCGCCACGATCGCGAAGACCGGCGAGGACTACTTCCTGCCCAACATCGCCATCTCCCTGACCCACGGGCTCCTGCACCGCAGCCTGTATACGTTTCTCCGGCTCGTCGCGGAGCCGGCCGACGCGGCGCGGCTCTACGACGAGCTCATGGGCTACTGCGAGACCAAAACGAGCCTCGTCAACGCCGATCTCCAGGAGCTCGCCCGTGCGGCGAAGGCGGACCCGGCGCTCGAACGACTCCTGCGCGAGACCGACAAGAAGACGCTTTGCGAAGAGAAACGTCTGTCCGCGTTTCCGGCGTTCGACGCGGCCTTCGCGCGATTCCTCGAGAACCACGGCCATCGGGAAGTCGATTTCGACGCGTTCCATCCGACCTGGTCGGGACAGCCCTGGGTCGTGCTCGAGAACGTTCGGCTGCTTCTCGACCAGCCGCTGCCCGACCCCGCGATCCGCGCGTCCGAGCTGCGGGAGGCGCAGCAGGCCGCCGAGACGAATCTCTCGCAGCGCGTTCCCGAGGATCTCCGTTTCTTCGCGGCGGAGCTGGTCCGACTCTGCCGCACCTACACCTCGCTCGACGACGTCGAGCACTACCAGACCACGCGCCTGAACGGTCCGTTCCGGCGGGCGATCGTCGAGCTCGGACGCCGTCTGGCGCGGCGCGGCGTCCTGGAGTCCCCGGAAGAGGTGTTCTTCCTGCGGCGGCAAACGCTCGAGGGTCTCGTCGCGGGCCGCGTCGCCGAGGCCGTCGCGAGCGAAGAGGCCCGGCAGGGCGCCGCGGACTATCGGAGGCAGGTGCGGGAATCGCCGCCGTGGGTCCGCGGGGAAGAGACGGCGGCCGCCGCGACCGGGTCCCTGCGCGGCCTTCCCGGCTCGCCGGGCGTGGCGGAGGGTCCGGTCTTCCGCGTCCGCACCGTCGACGACTTCTCACGCTTCCCGTCGGGCGCCGTGCTCGTCGCGAGAACGACCAATCCGTCGTGGACGCCGCTCTTCTACAGCGCGTGCGCGATCGTGACTGAGAGTGGCGGACCGCTGTCCCATGGAGCGGTCACGGCGCGCGAGGTCGGCATCCCGGCCGTGATGGCGGTCAAAGGCGTGCTCGAGGCCCTTCCCGACGGCACGAGAGTCCGCGTGAACGGAACGGCGGGGTCCGTGGAACGGCTGACGGGCGCCTGAACGGGCCCGACCAACCCCGTCGGTCCTCGAAAAAGTCCCGGACGCGGTTAGAGCTTTGCCCGGAAGCCCGACTGCGATAAAAAGGAGCGTCTTTTTAGGCTAATGAGCGCGACGACGACGGGCCCCGGAGTCGGGGACTTCTACAAGGCCGCCACGCCCATCCCCCACGGGGGGCGGGCGAAGCACATCCTCCGGGAGCACCCGGAGGTGCGCCGACTCATCGGCCGCAACGCGGTCACGTTCTGGATCACGGCCGGGATCGTCGCGTTCCAAGTCGCCGTCGCCTGGCTGCTGCGCGGCAGCCCCTGGTGGCTGATCATCGCGGCGGGGGCGTTCGTGGGTGCGTTCGCCGACCACGCGCTCTGGGTCATCATCCACGAGTGCACCCATAACCTGATCTTCAGGTCCCCGGCCGCGAACACGGCGACGGGGATGCTCGCGAACTTTCCGATCGTGGTGCCGGGAGCCTCGGTCTTCTTCCAGCGCTACCACATGAAGCACCACGCCTACCTCGGCGTCTACGACCACGACGCCGACGTCCCGAACGACTGGGAGGCGAAGCTCGTCGGCAATTCCTCCTGGCGCAAGGCGCTCTGGCTTCTGCTCTATCCCATCGTCCAGCTCACGCGGCCACCTCGTCTGAAGGAGCTGCGCCCGATCGACCGCTGGGTCGTCTTCAACTTCGCCATCCAGATGGCGTTCAACGCCGCGATCTTCTTCCTGATCAGCCCCGGCGCCCTCGGCTACCTCTTGGCGTCCTCTTGGTTCTCGATCGGCGCTCACCCGCTCGGCGCCCGCTGGATCCAGGAGCACTACGCAATCTTTCCCGGGCAGGAGACCAACGACTACTACGGCTGGCTGAACCGCTTCGCGCTGAACATCGGGTTCCATAACGAGCACCACGACTTTCCGTCGGTGCCCTGGAACCGCCTGCCCGAGATCAAGCGGATCGCGCCCGAGGCCTACGATCTCGCCTACCACCCGTCGTGGGCGAAGCTGACCTGGCAGTTCATCACCGACCCGCGGATCTCGCTCTACACCCGCAACGTCCGCGCGGACCGCGGCGACTTCCGCCTGGCCGAAGAGGTCGCCCCCGGGGGTCGCCCCGCCGGCGGCGCGACGCCGGAGTTCCGGGTCCTCGACGAGCTCGGTTCCTAGCTGCTAGGGCGTCGGAACCGCGCACGGCGGCTCGGAGCCGAGCACCGCCCTCGAGAGCTCTCCCCGCAGCGCCAGCAGCTTGACCCGCTCCTCGAGCGCGGAGAGCGCCGTCCTCGTCGCGTCCTCGTCGGCATCGGAAACCAGCATGCGCTTTTCGTCAACGAGACCGGCTTCCCCGCGGCCCTCGCGCGCGAGGACCTCAGCCGCTGAGAGATCCTGGTCGGCGATGCCCTGGGCCCGCCGCGACAGGCTGTGCTCGGCGTCGGCCCGGGCGACCGCGGCCTCGGCGCGGCGCACCGCGACCTCGAGGTCGGACTCCCGCGCGTCCCGCTCGGCCTCGGCGCGCAGGACGCTCGCCTTCGCGCGGGACTCGGTGTCGTCGATGCGGCCGCTCGCCCAGACCGGGATCGCGAAGGAGATCCCGAAGCTGAAGTCGTTCTCGTTGAAGCTGTTGTAGTACTTCGAGTAGTACGACGGCAGCCGCTGGTACTGGACCGAGGCCTCGATGGTCGGCCAGCGCTTGGCGGCCAGGCTCGCCGACTTGCCGAGGATCTCGACCTGGCGGCCGAGCGACTTCAACTGCGGGTCCGTGGAACGCGCGGCCTCGAGGTTGTCGGTCGCCGCCGTGGCGAGGAGCGCCGTCTCGGTGTCGCTCGTCAGGCGCAGCGGGGTGCTGGCCGGCCAGCCGATCAGGCGCTTCAGCTCGAGCCCGTCGAGGTCCCGGTCGGACTCGGCGTTGAGCAACTTCTGCTTCTCCCGCGCCGCCTGAAGGCGCGCCCGCTCGACCTCGATCTCGGTGACGCGGCCCGCGTCGTAGAGCGAGATCGTGCGCTCGAGCGAGGCCTCGGCCGCCGCGAGTCCCTTGTGCGCGGCGTCCGCCCGCCGCTCGTCCGTCCAAGCCCGGGCATAGGCCGACACCGTCGACCGGACCGTCTCACCACAGCCGGAGACCAGGGCGCCTTCGAGCTCTGCCTCTCGGGCTTGGGCCTGCAGCGCGTCGTTCTTCTTCAACGGGTCGTAAATCGTTTGTCGGACTTCGATCGCGCCGTAGGCGGGCACGCTGCCGGCCACGACGACCGGCAGCCCGGTCGAGTAGCCGGGCGTCGTCGAGATCCACACCGACGGATGCAGCAGGTCGGCGGCGATCCGCGCCGAGTAGGTGCCCTCGTCGCGAGCGGCCCGGGTCGCCGCGAGCTGCGGCGCGTGCTCGAGCGCGAGCTCGGCGGCGTGCCGGAGGGTCAGGGGCGGCGGCTCGGAAGGATTCGCCGTCTGCGCCCGAGCGGCTCCGGCCGAGAGACCGGCCGCGACGAGAAGGGCGCCGAACGCGATGCGCGAGAAGACGGGCGACTCATTCATGGTGCAAGGCCTCCGAAGGGTTGAGACTCGAGGCGCGGTAGGCCGGGACCGCCCCGAACACCACCGCGACGCCGCACGAAAACAGAAACGCGATCACCGCCGACCACGCCGAGACGCGGACGTCGACGCCGCGCAGGACCAGGGCTACCAGATAGGGCACTCCGAGGCCGATCAGGACGCCGAGGCCCGCGCCGACGACGCCGAGCGAGAGCGCCTCGAAGAGGAACTGTCCCAGGATGTCGCGCCTTCGCGCGCCGACCGACATGCGGACGCCGATCTCGCGGGTGCGCTGCTCGACCGACGCGAGGAGGATGTTCATGATCCCCACTCCCCCGACGACGACCGAGACCGCCGCGGCGAGGATGAACACGACGATCAGCGCGACCGAGATCGCCTTCGCCAGGCGCACGACCGCGGTCATGCTCTCGACCTCGTAGAACGACCCGGCGCGGTGGCGGTCGTGGAGGATCTCCTCGACGGCCTTCACGGCCGCCGGCATCTCGGAGAAGTCTCGCGCCTCGGCGAAGAGCGTCTTGACCTGGTGGGTCGGAGTGAAATACCAGGCCACCGTGATCGGGATGAGAATCGTCTCGGGCACGACGTCTCCGCGGCCGAGCGTGTCGACCGGCTCCTCGAACTCGCCGACGACCTGGAACGTCGTCCCGAGCGTGCGGATCGTCTGGTCCGTCGACTCGTCGTTGGCGAAGAGCTGCCGATAGAGGTCCTTGTTGACGACGCAGACGCGGGCGCGCTGCTGCAGGTCGTCCTCGTCGATGAACCGGCCGCGCAGGACGCGCATGTTCTTGCGCACGTCGGGATAGTTCGCCATGACCCCGAGGACGGTCAGCGCCTTCGACTGCGACTGCACCGTGACGTTGCCCCGCAGCGTCAGGATCGCGGTGACCCCGGTGAAGAGGTCGCCGCGCGAGGAGACCGCGTGGACGTCGCCTTCGTTGATGAAGTCGTCGGATCCGCGCGACACCCCTGAGCTGACCGTCCCCCGGTAGTTGGCCCAAACGAGCCGCGATCCGACGCCTTCGATCTGGCGCAGCACATAGCCGCGTCCGGTCAGGCCGAGGGAGACGACGAGGATGATCGAGGCGGTCCCGACGACGAGGCCGGCGAGCGTGAGCGAGGTCTGGACCGGATGCTTGCGAAACCGGTCCACGGCCATGCCGAAGACTTCTTTGTTGAACATGGCGGGATTCGCGGCTCGGTCAGCCCTTCTCGCCCGAGGCGCGGACTCTCACGCCGTCCGACAGCGAGACGACTCCGGGCAGGATGACGGTGTCCTTGTCGCCGAGGCCCGCGACGATCTCGACCTCGGTCAGGCCGAGCAGTCCGATCGTCACCTCGCGCCGGCGGGCCCGGCCGGCGTCGAGGACGTAGACGTAGCGGCGGTCGCCGTCGCGAAAAACGCTCGCCCGAGGCACGACCAGCGCCCCGGCCTTTTCGCCCGTGATGATCGCGACGTCCACGGCGGCGTTGGAGGGCAGCTTCGCATTCGGATCGGCGATCTCGCCGAGGACCTCCCCGACCTCGCGGCCGTTGACGTCCCGGAGACCGGGGTCCACGAACGTCACGCGGCCCTCCCAGTGCTCCTTGGGCAGGCCGTCGAAGGACACCGACAGGCGCTGTCCCACGGCCGTCCTCGGCAGATCAGGCTGGTCGACCCTCGCCCTCAGGCGCCGGTGCTCGGGGTCGATGACGTTGGCCACGACCTGGCCCGCGGAGACGGCTTCGCCGGGGCGCCGCGGGAGTCCGTAGACGGTTCCGGCGGCCGGCGCCTTCACGGTCAGGGCCGCCACGCGGCGCTCGAGGTCCGCGGCCGATTGTCGGGCGAGCTCGAGACGGGAGGACCCGGGCCGGTCCCCGTCGAGGCTGGCCAGACGCGATTTCGCGGCGCGCGTCTTCTCGCGGGCCCGGGAGAGAGCCAGCTCGTCGGTCTCGTAGGTCTGGCGGGTGATGGCGCCGCTTTCGAGCAGACGCGCGTCGCCCTCGAAGACCCGGGCGGCGTGCCGCTCTTCGAGCTCGAGCTCGGAGAGGTCCGCGGCCGTGGAGGCGCGCTCGGCTTCCAGGCGCAGCGCTTCCGACTTCGCGTCCAGGGCCTGGCGGGTCAGCTCCGTGTTCTCCAGGCGCAGGAGCGTCACGCCCGCCGCGACCCGGTCGCCGTTCTTGACCAGGATCTCGGCCACGGTCGCGGAGTCGATGGCCCGCAGCTCCCCGCCCGGCGGCGGCTCGAGCGTCCCGTCGCACTGGACGGGAACGACGAGGTTGTCCCGTCTCACCGTCGCGGTCTGGACCGAAGGAGCCCGCGGGCGGGAAACGGCCGCCACCAGGACCACGAGCGCGAGGACCCCTCCGCCCAGCAGCGTCCAGCGCCAGCCGCGGCGAGCCCCGCCCTCGGTCCGACCCGATTCGTCAGGCATCCGCCCATTTTATCCGCCAGGGGCGCGGATTCCCCCGTTTCAGAGGGGCCGGACGACCCGCGGAGGGGGCGGCAGGCCGCCGCGGCAGCACACCGGCTGGCGGCCGGGGGAGGTCACCACGACGAACGCCGGCTTCTGCCGGGCGATGCTGCCGGCCGGTCCGGTCACGGTGAGCCGCACGTCGTAGCTTCCGGGGAACCGGTAGACGTGGACCGGGTCGTGCTCGTCGCTCGACGTCCCGTCCCCGAAGTCCCAGTGCCAGGCCGTCGCGCCGGGAACGTCCGAGGCGTCCTCGAACGAGACGGTGACGGGGGCGCTGCCGGGCGAGGCCGCCGCCGAAAAGTCCGGGACGCCGACGTAGACGATGCGGAAAACGTTGGCGCCGGGATCGACGGGAGAGGCGTAGCCGTAGTCCTTGTAGAGGTCGGCGAAGTAGAGGCCGTCCGGGCCCGCCGCCAGGGCCGTGCACGTCGCGCGGCCGGCGCCCGCGTACTGTATGAGCGGCACGGGACCGCTCACGAGCGATCCGTCGACGCCGAGGGTGAACTCGCTGATGCGTTTGCCGAGCGCCTGCGGTCCGGGCGCATAGGTCGGGCCGGACTCGGCGACGAAGGCGTGGTCCTGGTGCTCGGAAGGGAAACCGCTGCCGCCGAAGGTCGACGGCTGCACGAAGGCGATGTTGACCGGCGCGACCGACGGATTCCAGTTGTAGGCGGCAAAGTTCGTCATGCTGGCGTCGGAACCGTCGTAGAGATAGTTGCGGCCCGCCACGACCTTGGCCAACCGGTCGACGCTCGGGCCGTTCTCGGCCTCCCAGTGCGCACCGTCGGCGGTGCGCCACGCGCCGCCGAAGGGATTCCGCAGACCGAGGGCGAATATGTAATCCGCGGCGAGCGGAGCGCCCGGATGCGTCGTGGAGAAGGGGTTGTCGGGCGGGGGCGTGCCGTCCGGATTGACCCGCAGGATCTTGCCCCGCACCGACGTCATGTCCTGCGCCGGCGTCGGAGCGACGAGGCCGTCCCCGATGTGCACGTAGAGCTTTCCGTCGGGGCCGATCGTAAGGTTCGAGATCTGGTGGGACGGACCGAGCGGCTCGTTCGGGAAATCGAGGATCGTCGTCCGTGTCGACTCGGTAAGGCCGCCATCCTGGCTGTGCAGGCGCACCACCATCGGAAAGTGGTAGTCGGTGATGCCCGGCTGCGCCTCCAGCGTTCCGACGAAGAGATCGCCCGAGGCGGGCTCGACGACGATGCCCGTGGTGCCCTTCTCGCCCGAGCCGGGGAAGCTCCCGAGCGGATCGAAGTTGAGCAGGTTCGTCGCGTACGTCGAAACGGTTCCCGAGCGCGTGACGGCCGCGACCGAGCCGTAGAGCTCGGTGACGTAGAAGAACAGGTCCGACGGGTCGGAGCCGGGGTTGGGAACGAAGGCGACGTTGATGGGAAGCTGGAATCCCGTGGCGACGCGCACGATCTTGAACCCGGGCTGCAGGACCGCCCAGGGGATCTCGGCCGCCGACAGGCGGTTGGCCTCGCCCAGGGTGGGCGGAACGGGACCGCCGTCTCCCGGACCGAAGGCTTCGCCGGCATCCGAGAACCAGTACGTCACCGACCGGCCCGCGGACAGCATCGTCGCGGGGAGAACGAGATCCCGGTCGATGCCGCTGCCGTCTGTGAACGTGAGATGGGAGGCCGGCAGCGCGAGGGCGCCCGTGCAGACCACCCGGGCCGGGCCGTGGGTCGAGAGCGGCGCCGGGTTCGTGATCCGGTTGGCCAGAGCGTCGGTCCCGTCGAACTCGAGCAGGATCCCGGCCCCGGGGACCTCGAGGCGCACGTGGGCGCCCGGCGGAAGGTCGATCTCGTGGCCGCCCTCGTCGTGCAGGGACGGCGTCGGAACGTTCGAGACGTCGGAGAGTACGAGCGGCTCGATGGCCGTCAGCGAGGCGGTGTGGAACCCGCGCTCGGCCCAGGGGCTCCAATCGCCGCCGTTGAAACTGCCCTCGAAACGCACCTGGAGGCGGTAATCCTTGTCGGCGTCGAGCTGGTGGAGGCCCGCGAGGGCCCCGACGAACGTCCCGTCGCCGAGGTGGATGTGGACCGCGAGCGTTCCGGTCACGCAGGACGCCGTCCACACGGGATCGAGCGTCGGGACGGACAGGATCTTCCAGTCGCTGCAGACGTGGGTCTCCCCCGGCGATCCGGCGAACGGGCCGGCGACCATGTGGACGTCGTACGGGCTGATGACCGCGCCCTCGCTCGGGGGCTCGGTGATCTGCGGGGCCGCGACGGCAGCGAGAGCGGTGCCGCCTGAAAGGGCGACGCCGAACACGGCCGCCGCCGCCGCGCGCACTCCGGCCGCGCACACTCCGAACCAATGCGATGCCGTCATGGGTTCCTGACGGATACTAACGCTCGGCGACGCCCGCGGATTACGCCGGCGGTCTCCGCAGCGCCCGGCCCGGATGCGCGCCCGTGGGCTTTCCTCCGGACCAGACCGCCTCGCCGTTGACCCAA
>Ga0126381_100006663_pt1 | contig 12797 bp, 7 predicted proteins | sample PanSoiMetPlot_28_FD_96465 | JGI IMG/M metagenome (GOLD analysis project Ga0126381, IMG submission 96465) | Tropical forest soil microbial communities from Panama - MetaG Plot_28 | ecosystem: Environmental > Terrestrial > Soil > Tropical forest > Bulk soil | place: Panama | collected 2016-02-17
GAGACGTGTTCACGACGGAAGCGATCAGAACGCCGTCCGGGCCGCCAGAACCGAGGTACTGGTTGGACCACGCGTCGGAGTCCTGGAGCATCTCGGTTTTCGCCCGCTCGCGCTGCGCCGGGTCGGCGAGGCGTTTCAGGAGCGCGTCGTGGCCGCCTTCCCGGATCCAGGGAGGCAGGCATGCGTCAAGGCCGTTCGATCCCGCGGTGTAGGGATACTGGTTCGCGGCGACGTCAATGCCCTCGGCGCGTGCCGCCTGGAGGCGCTCGAGGACCGCCGGCATGCGGCCCCAGTTCTTTTTGTACGCTGTCTTCAGGTGCCAGATCTGGGTCCGGATCGGGGTCTCCTTCGCGATGCGGATGACCTCGTCGAGCGAGCTATCGATCGCGTTGGCCTCGGAGCGCTGATGGGTGAAGTACGCGCCCCCGTAGCGGGCCGCGACCTTCGCCATGGCGATGAGCTCGTCGGTGGAGTTGTACATGTCGGGGACGTACTGCAGCGACGAGGAGACGCCGACGGCGCCGTCGCGCATCGCCTGGTCCACGATGTCGCACATGCGCTGGAGCTCCTCGGGAGTCGCGCGCCGATCGGCCTGGCCAATGACGAAGTCGCGGACCGTGCCGGCGCCAACGAACGTCGCGAGGTTGATCGCGCTGCCGCGCCTCTCAAAGGTCCGGAAGTAGCCGTCGAGCGTCGTGAAGTCGGGCGTGTAGCCGTAGCGCTCGTAGACCTCCTTGTTCTCGGCGAGGATCGCGGCGTTCAAGGGAGCGATCGAAACGCCCTCGCCGGTGACCTCGGTCGTGATGCCCTGGGTGATCTTCGAAGCGGCCCTCTTGTCGACGAGCACGTTGTACTCGGACTGGCCGAGCAGATCGATGAAGCCCGGCGTCACGTACATGCCCGCAACGTCCACGGTGCGCCTGGCGGCGTGACCGGCCAGTGTCCCCACGGCCACGATCCGGCCATCGCGCACGCCGACGTCGGCCACGAACCAAGGCGCGCTCGAGCCGTCGACGACGCGGCCGCGCGTCAGGAGCAGGTCGTAGGGCGGGTCGGCCGGGGCGAGGTTCAGCAGGAGCAGAGGGGCGGCGAGGGCGAGGATCGACGTTTTCATGGCGGTAACTCTACCCCTGCCTCGTTCACGCCCCGTTCACGTTTGCCCGACTAGCCTCGACTTCATGCGAACGATCCGGTCGATCGGAGTGCTCCTCGGGGTGTTGGTTCTCTGCGGCGATCTGGCCGCCGGGTCTCCGGACAAAGAGAAGACGAAGACTCACGGTTTCTCGGTCGCGGGCCTGGTCGCGCGGACCGACGAGACCGCTCACACCTTCGTCGTCCGGACGCCGGCCGGCAAGGAGACCACGCTCGTCCGAACGAGCGCGACGAAGCTGAACGGAAAAGCGCTCGCCGCCGGGGACCGGGTCGCGGTCCGCTACCTCGAGCGCGACGGGAAAAAGATCGCGACCTCGATCCGCATCGAGCCTCCCGTGGTGGCGACGGCCACCGCGACCCCCGTCGCCCCGGCTTCGACGACGCGCTAGGGCTCCTTCCGCCCAGCGGCACCTCGGCCGCCCGCTCCGGTAATCTTCCGGCGGGATGAGCGCTTGACCTCGACCCGCCGGCGTGACGCGATCGGCGCGGCCGCGCTCGCCGTCCTGGGGATCGGCCTTCGGCTGGGGTTTAACGCCGCCTTTCCGACCGAGCCGGTTTCGGACTTCCGCGGCCTCGTGATGTTCGGTTTGCGGCTGCGCGACGAGGGGCTCGCCGTCCCGGGCTGGCACTGGGTCCAGTTCAACTCCGGGCTGCCGCTCTTCCTCGCCGGACTCTTCCGCGTGTTTCCACACCACGTGGCGAACACGGCGCGCGTCGCGACCGCCGTCGCCACGGGGCTCGTCCCGCTCCTTCCGTACGCGCTGTGGCGCGGGGTCCTTCGGTGGAAGGAGCGTTTTCTGGCCGGCCTTTTCCTCGCGCTGTGGCCGGGTCTCGTCCTCTTCTCCGGCGTGGTCGCCCAGGAGAACTGGGTGATGATTCCGACGGTCGCCCTGGCGGCTCTGGCCGTCCGCCGCCTCCGCGATCCCGAGGGTCGCGGTTACCCCGTGGCCGCCGGCCTCCTCTTCGCCCTCGCGGCGGCCGTCCGGCAGGAGATGCTCCTCGTTCTCGCGCCGGCGGTGATCGCCGCGGCCGGAGTTCCGGGCAAGTCGGCCGGCCGCGCGTCGCGGATCCTCCGGCTCGCGGCCGCGGCGGCGATCCCCTTGCTGGTCCTCGCCGCCGAACGCCGCGCGGCGACGGGACGATTCGCGATCACGACCGAACACGGCGGCCTCGGCGTGCTCGGCACGCTCGTTCCCGGGTCCGCCGCGGCTGGATGGACGGATCCCACGCTCTACGTCGCATCGGTCGAGCCGTCGCTCCTCCGGGACTCCGTGCGGATGCGGAGCGCGGCGTGGACGCTCGCCCGCGACGAGGCGTCCCGGCGCTGGCGCTTCCACGCGTTCCGCTCGGGAGCCGCGGCGCTCCGGCTGTCGGTCGAGAGCGAGGCCCAGAATCTCTTCTGGGCGCTCGAAGCCCCGGGAACGCTGCCCGATTCGAAGATCCTGTCCGCCGCCTCGTGGGCCCGCGCCGTCCGCCCCTGGCTCCGCGTCGAGCTCGCGCTCGCGAGCGGATTCTTCTTCGCGGCGCTCGTGCTCGGAGTCCGGCGGCGCGACCGCGCCATCCTCCTGCTCTCCGCGACGGTGCTCCTCCGGTTCCTCGCTCTGCTCGCGTTTTCGCCGCTCGGGCGCCTTATGGTGCCGGCGGTCGCGCTCGAGCTCATGACGATCGCGCTCGCGATCGGGGAACTCGGAGCGCCCGAGAGGCGCGGCGTCGTCGGCTTCGTCGGACTCGGGCTCGCCGCCGCGGCGATCCTCCTTGCGGTCGAGCCGCCGCTCGACCGGCTCGCGATCCGCAAGGACGAAGCCCCGCCGACGGTGCGGAGCTTTCCGCTCGGGATCGCAGGCGCGGCCGGTCAATTCGCCGATTGCGAAGTGACGAGCGGGCGGCTCGATGCGATGTCCGGGGACCGCGTCGGGGTCGGACCGGCGAGCGATTCCGCGTTTCGCGTGGACTGCCGCCTTCCGGCGCATCTTCCGGATGGGAGGCTGGGACTCGACTACGACGCGAACCGAGGCCAGCTCAATGTGGAGGTGGACGGACGGCAGTTGACCGACGTGTGGGCACCAGCAGAATCCGGTTGGCATCGGTGGGAGATCGCGGAAACATCCTCCGGTCCGCGCGCCGTCGTCCTCCAGGGAGGCTCGGCCGCGGGCTTCGGCTTCGTGGTGCTTCGACCCGGCGCGACGCCGCTGCCCCGTTACCGCGCACTGCCGTGAACGGCTAGCGGCCTTCGAGGGCCCTCAGCGCAGTCATGACCCGCGCGGACCACGAGTTCTCGCGTGCGATCGCGCGCAGCTTCGCGCGGAAATCCGGGTCGCGGGCCTCGGCGCGGGCCTCGTCGAGCGCCTTCGAGAACTCCTCCGGCGTCGCGGCGATCCGCACTTCCGGATGCGCCCGGCACTCCGCCATCGGCGTCGTGACGACCGGCCTCGCGCCGGCGAAGTACTCGAACAGCTTCAGAGGCGAGGTCGCCTGCGTGATCTCGTTGATCCGGAACGGAATCGTGGCGACGTCGAAGACGGAGAGGTACCCGGGCAGCGTGACGTAGTCGCGAGGGCCGATCCAGCGGACGTTCGGACGCTCGAGCAGCGGCTGGCCCGGAAGGCTCTTGTCGTACTGGGGTCCGATGAGGACGAACCTCCAGTCGGGTTTGAGTGCTGCGACCTCGTCGAGCAGCGGATAGTCGAACCACTCGGCGAGCGCTCCGTAGTAGCCGGCCACCGGAGCCCCGGGCGCGAGGAAGGAGATCAGGTCGGCGTCGCGCGGAGGCCCCGCCGGGGCCGCGAACCGCTCGTACTCGACGCCGTTCGGAAGATAGACGGCGTCGGGCCGGGCGGCGCGGGCTTCCTCGTGGAGCCGGCGCGCGACGCTCGTGACGAGCGTCGCCTCCGCGAGGGCGCGCGCGTGGTTGCGCTCGAGGAGGGCGCGGTCCTGCGGAAACACCGACAGGTCGTCGATCCAGTCGTAGACCGTCCGGACCGGCGGCGGGTAGCCGTCGGCGAGGTGGAAGTTGTACGGGAAGCTCCACAGGAGCGGCCGCGGGATCTCGTGGAGGAGCTCGGGGCCGCCGCTGAAGAGGAAGAGGTTCGGCTCGATCTCGCGGAAGCCGTCGACCCGGTCGGCGGCGTTGCTGCTGTCGAACACGGCGACGTAGCCGAGTCGCGCGAAGACTCTCGCGAGGTGGTGGGGACGCTGGAAGAGGTGGATGCCCCAGCCCACCGATGGGAGGAACACGACGGCACCGCGGGATCCGCGCACGCGCTCGACCACGCGCGAAAGCTGCGCGCGGTGCTCCTCGAGCGTGGCGAACCGCCGGGGCGCCGGAGGCCGCGGCGCGGGCTCAGCCGGTGCCGCGTTCCATTTCTCTTCGTACCGCCGCTTGTTCTCGGCGTAGAGCGTCAGGTACTCGTCGCGGCTCATCCGGCGGAACGAGCTCATCTGCCAGTGGTGCACGAAGGCGTCGCGGGCGCACCGGATCGCGCGGCCCCGGTCGCGGACGCGGCGGTTGTAGTCGGCGTCCTCGAAGAGCCCGATGCCGAAGCGCTCGTCGAGCGGACCGACCTCCTCCCCCGTCCGGCGCGGCATGGCCGCGCAGAAGAGGGCGAGCATCGGGATGTCGAAGGCCTCGCCGTCGTGCTCCCGGACGTAACGCGCGGCCCAGGTCGGCATCTCGCCGACGTTCGCGTAGGCGACCGTCACCTGCGCCGCGTTGGCGATGGCGTTAGTCACGGGTCCGACGAGCCCGAGGTCCGGTTCGGACGCGAGGTGGCGCGCGAGGGCCGCCGCCCAGCCGCGGGTCACGACCGTGTCGTTGTTCAGGATGACGAGGACGTCCCCGGCGGCGTCCGCGAGGCCGGCGTTGGCGGCGGCGGCGAAGCCCCGGTTCTCCGGCTGGAGCAGGAGCCGGATGCGCGGGTCGCGGCGCGCGCGGTCCTCGAGGAGCTCGCGCGTGCCGTCGGTCGAGCCGTTGTCCACGACGAGGATCTCGAGGTTCGGCCACTCGGTGCGCGCCGTGAGGCTGTCGAGGCAGAGACGATTGAACTCTCGGCCGTTCCAGGTCACCACGACGACCGAGATCTTCGAGAATGCGGTCGCGATGGCGGCGTCGTCCCCGAGTTCGTCGGCCCTCGCCCACGCCCGCTCGGAAACGAAGCGCTGCGCCAGATCCGTCCAGGGCGAGTCCGTCGCCACGGCGAGCGTGGCCCCGAGCCCCCGGGAGCGGCGCATCCGGTCCAGAGCGTCGAACGCTTCGGGAGCTCCGGGAGCGGGCGCGCGCAACGAGACGGAGAAGAAATGCGGCGCGACCTCGCGGATCTGGTACGGCGCGCCGTCCTCGCGCAGGAGGGCTTCGATCGAGTAGACCTGATGGCCGGCGCCCGCGAGCTCGAAGGCGCGGGCCTCGAGCGAGGTCGCGCCGGGAAGGAGGACGATCTCGCAGCGGCCGTCGGGCTCCGGCGACGGAGCGGCGGCCACGTCGGCCGACGGATCCGGCCCGACCCAGTCGGTCTTCGGCGCGCCGAGAATCGACTTGACCTTCCGGCGGGCCGGACGCGAGAGCCGCGCCGCGGCGCGGCGCGCCTGCCAGTAGAGGTTGGCGGTCTTCCAGAGGCGCGAAGTCTGAAAGCGGGAGAGCTCGTCCTGAGCCTCCACGCGCTGGCCCTCGAGGAAGTGTTTCTCGCGCCGGTGCGCTTCCGCCGCAGCCTCGGATCGGGCGGCGAGGTCGGCATTCTGGCTCCGGAGCGTTTCTTCGATGCTCTCGGCCGCGAAGAGGCGCGTTTGGAGGTCGGCGCGATCGAGATCGCTCGCCCGGCGGTCCTCGCGCAGGATCTCGGCTTCGGCCGAGAGCTCATGCGTGCGCTGCAGGATCGCGCCGAGCGCGTCGTCGAAGAGGCCGAGCATCTCCGGCGTCAGGGGAGGCGCCTCGGGGGGAGACTCGATCAGGCGGACGAGCGCGTCGAGGTCATCGGAGGCGAGGCGCCGTTCGAGCCCGGCCGCCGACTCCAGAACCGGCGCGAGGCGAGCGCGCTCCCCGTGGGCCCGGAGGAGCCGTTCGCCGAGGCCCGCGGCCGAGAGCCCCGAGATCGGCTCCACGAAGCCTTCGAGGCCGGCCTTCGCGAGCAACTCGCGGACCTTCGGGTCGTAGGCGATCGCGACGACCGGGACCCGCCCGGAAATCGCGAAGACGGCGGCGTGGAACCGCATCGCGAGGACGAGGTCGCACCCGGCCAGGAGCGACGCCGTGTCGGACGGCGCGAGGAGTCCCGACAGGACGGCGGCGCGGTCGGCGTGCACGAGCCGGCGGCGCAGGCGAGAGGCGAGTGCGAAGTCGTCGTCATCGGTCCATTGACTCTTCTCGAACGGGACGAAGAGGAGCGTGGCCCCGGTGCGCTCCACCAGGGAATCGAGCGCCGACGCCACGGCCGGCTCCCATACGCCCGGGTCCGCCTCCCGGGCCCACGTCCGGAGGGCGACACCGACGATCGGGGGCCGCGGCTCGATCCCCATGCCGATGAGAACGTCCTCGGGGCGGACGCGCTCGGAAGCGACGAGGAATGCCGGATCCGCGGCGGCGGAGACCGGCGGCCCGGCCGCGCCGATCCCGGAAAGCAGCGCGCGCGAAGCCTCGTCGCGGACGGAGATCCGGGAGGCGCCGGAAGCGACGGCACGCACGATCCGCCGCGCCGGCTCCGAGGCGAGCGGTCCAAAGCCGAGGCCGTGGAGGCAGTAGGGCTTGCGCGCGGCGGCGGCGAGCACGGCGGGGCCGGCGTAGAACGTGACGCCTCCGTGCTTCGGCGTCAGAAGGGTTCCGCGGTCGATCCCCCCGTAGTCCTGGAAGAGGCCGCCGCCCCCGATGACGACGAGGTCGCTGCCGCGGACGGCCTCGGCGATCGAGAGCGGATCGCGCCAGAAGAGGGCATCGACGCCGTGCCGCTGGCGCGTTTGCCCGGGGTCCCCGGACGCGACGACGAGGCGCGCGCGTGAGCGCCGCGCGGAGAGGCCAGAGACGAGCGCCGCCAGGATCGCCTCGTCGCCCGTGTTGCCGAAACCGTAGTACCCGGCGACGAGGACGACGCGCTCCATCGCGGGCAGTCTCTCTCAGCGGAGGCGGCGGAACAACCGCGCCCGCGAGCCCGCGGTTATGCTTCGAGCCGGCGATGGAAGCGAGCCCGGAGAATCGGCCGGCGTCCGAGGCGCCGGCGTGGCGTCGCGTGGCGGATCGCTTCGCCCGGTTCCGGGAGCCGGGCGGCGAGGCGTTCCACGAGGCCCTGGCGCGGCACTTCGCCCACCTCGAGACGCATCCGGTCCTGCCGCTCCACTTCGAGTACGCCGCCACGGCGAACGCCCGGGGCCGGGCGGCCGCCGACCGGCTCGCCCGGATCCTTCCCCTGGAGCGGCGAGGGCGTCTGGGCGGCCGGATCCGCGTTCTCGACGTCGGCTGCGCCTACGGAGGGTTCCTCGTCGCCTTCGCCGAGCGCGGGGCCCGCGTCACCGGCATCGACCTCGACGAGCGCTACGTGCGCCTGGCGGCCCTGAACCTGCGCGAGCGGGGGCTCGACGGGGACATCGTCCACGGCGACGCCTGCGCCCCGCATCCGTCCTTCCGCGGCCGATTCGACGTCGTCATCGCCAACGACGTGATCGAGCACGTCCCCCGGCCCCGAGCCTTCCTGGGATTCCTGCGGGATTGGCTCGCTCCGCACGGGACGGCGTACCTCGAGATCCCGAACGGCGACTGGCCGCCGTACGTCTCGCGCGACGGCCACCATCAGCTCTTCGGCGTGACGCGTCTCTCCTTCGAGGAAGCCGCGGCCTACATGCAGCTCCACTCGCCCGGCGGACGCTACGACACGTACCAGTACCTCGGCGAGCGGGAGTACGCCTCCCTGTTCCGCGAAGCCGGCCTCTCCTTCGAGCTCCTCGAGGAAGACGTCTCGGCCGTTCCGGTCGAGCGAATCCTCGAGCAATGCGCGGAGCTCCGCGCGGAAGCCCCTGCGCGGCTCGCGACGGTGCCGGAGGCGATGCGCGCCCTCGTCGAGGAACGCGTCCGGGCCTACCTCGAGCGAGTGGAGAGCGCGCCGCGCTCGACGCCGGAGGAGATCCGGCGTTTTCGCATCGACTTCGGTCCGGCGTTCTGGACGGTGCTGGCGAGGCGTGCGTGAGGGCGGTCTGCCGTCTCGCGGCGCTCGGGATCGCCCTCGTGTCGGCCGTCTCCGGCGCCGTTTCGTGCCGCCGCGACCCGGCGGATGCGTGGCGGGGCATGAACGTCGTCTGGATCTCCTTCGACTCCGTCCGGGCCGACCATTGCTCCTTCGCCGGGTACAAACGCAACACCACGCCGAACCTCGACGCCCTCGCGGCCCGCGGCGTCCGCTTCGACCGCGTCGTGGCCCAGGCGCCGTACACGCTGCCCTCCTACGCTTCCATGCTGACGTCCCGCTACGTGGCCGAGCTCGCCGTCCAGGAGCAGCGCGACCAGAAGGACTCGTCGAAAGTCCTCGGCATCGCTCCGGGTCCATCGCCCTCGGACGTGCTGCTCTCGAAGGCGCTGCACGATTCCGGCTACCGCACGGCGGCCTTCGTCCAGAGCTGGGTCTCGAAACCCTTCGGGTTCGACCAGGGCTGGGACCTCTTCCGCCACGTCCAGGAATCCCTCGGCGAGAAGGTGCCGCACGTCGTCGAGTGGATCGAGCAAAACCGAGCGAAGCCTTTCTTCGTCTTCCTCTACTCGACCGATCCGCACTACCCGTTCCTCCGCGCCCACGAGCGCCGGAACCTGTACGGAACCTTCTCCAGCTCCTTCGAGTTCACGCTCGACACGATCGAAGGAGTTCGGACGGGCAAGATCCATCCCTCCTCCGACGACATCGCCAACGCGATGGCGATGTACGACGAAGGAATCCACTGGGCGGACGCCGACCTCGCGCCGCTCTTCGCCTACCTCGAGCGCTCGGGCCTCGCGCGGAAGACGATCGTCGTCTTCAATGCCGACCACGGCGAGGAGTTCGGCGAGCACGGCGTCATCAGCCACGGGCAGACGTACTACGACGGCGTCGTGCGGACGCCCCTCGTGATCGCGGCGCCCGGCCTCGCGCGGCCGGGGTCGAGCGCCCGGACCCTCGTGCAAAACCTCGACGTCGCGCCGACGATCCTCGACATGGTCGGGGTCGCGCGCCCCGCCGCCTGGAGCGGCCGCAGCCTCAAGGCCGAGCTCGGCGGCGCGCCCGCCGACGGTCCCCGCCCCGCCTTCTGCGAGGGCGCGTGGACCTTCTGGATCGGAAGCGTCGTCGACGGCGACCACAAGTTCATCCTCGTGACGCCGCAGGAGCACATGCTCTTCGACCTCGCGAACGATCCGGGCGAGACGTCGAACCTCGCGGCGTCGCAGCCGGACGGCGTCCGGACGCTCTACCACGTCCTGATGAAGCACCTCGGCGGACCCGGGCAGTGGATTGCGGGCTCCGCCGACCGGCCACCCTCCTACGAGACCTGGATGAAGCAGGTCATGGGCCACTACGGCCTCGGCGAGCAGAGCGACGTCGTGAAAGAGCTCCGGTCGCTCGGCTACCTCCACTGACCGTCGCGGCTCGGACTCCGGGCGGGCCGCTGCGCGGCCCAACGGACGAGAGAGGGAAAGGTCGCTCTCGGACCCTCTCCCAAGATTTCCCACCCTCGCTTCGCTCGGGTGACTTCTCACGCCGCGAGCCGATGCACATTGCGCCTCGACAGGGTGACTCGTGGCGAGACAGCCGAAGGCTGAGGCGAGGCCCCGGGGGGGGCCGGCTAAGACGGCCTCAGGGGTTCGCCGTCCGCTCGGGGCGCCCCGTCTCCCTTGGGAATCGTCACGCGGAAGACGGCTCCGCCGCCGTCGTGCTCCCGCACCTCGACCGTACCGCCGTGGGCCGCCACGACCTGCTCGACGATTGCAAGGCCGAGCCCCGAGCCCTGCGGGTTCTTCGCGCGTGTCTCGTCGAGCCGCACGAAGCGCTCGAAGATCCGCTCGCGGTCCTCGCGGGCGACGCCCGGGCCACGGTCGGCGACGTCGACGTAGACCAGCCCGTCTTCGCCGGCGACGCGGACCTCCACCATGGTGTCGGGGCTCGTGTAGATCACGGCGTTGGAGACGAGGTTCGAAAGAAGGCGCAGGAGCCCGGCGCGCTCGCCCGAGAGACGCGTGTCGCCGCTCCGTGAGAGAGCGCAGACGACGTGCCGGCGCGCTCCGAGCGCGGCCGCCGTGGCGACGGCCTCCTCGGCGAGATCGGCGAGGTCGAGATCCTCGATGCGGCGGGGAGGCGCTGCGTCGCCGCGGGCGAGCAGCAGCAGGCCGTCGACCTCCCGGGCGAGGCCCCGGGAAGCTTCGGCGATCGTCTGGAGCGAGCGCTGCCGCTCCTCCCCCGTGGCCTCGGGCCGCAGAGCGTCCTGCGCTTCCCCGAGGAGCACGGCGGTCGGCGTCTTCAGCTCGTGCGCCGCGTCGGCGACGAGGCGCCGCTGGGCGCGGAAGGCGCGCTCGAGGCGCTCGAAGAGCGAGTTGATCACCGCGGCGAGGCGTCGGAATTCCTCGCCTCCGGAAGAGGTCTTCGCGCGGCGCGACAGATCCGCCGCGTCGGCCTGCTCGGCCATCCGCGTGACTTCCTCCACCGGCCGCAGCGCCCGGCGCACGGCGACCGCGAGGATGACTGCGGTCCCGAGGAACCCGAGGACGACCATCCCGGCGAGGGCCTTGTCGACACGGGCCAGCGAACGCAGAGTCGGTCCGATCCATCGGAAGAGGACGAGCGTGGCGCCCTTCGCCTTGCCCTGCAGGTGCGTGACGAGGAACCGGCACGTGCGGTTCTGGCCGCTGTAGGGCTCGACCGCGGTGTACGGCACCTCGGGGCGGTTCCGGTACCGTTCGATCGTCACGCGCTCCTGCGAGCGCAGCAGATCGCCGGTCAGGGCGACGGGCACCTCGTCGTTGAACAGGATCGCGGAGTGGTTGGCCAGGCGGAACTCGAACATGTTGGCCTCGAGGCCGGACTGGAGGGCCTGGCGTTCCTCCTCGGGGAGGCCCACGAGCTCGTAGTCGGAGCCGATCGCGACGGCGAGGGTGTCGAGCTCGCCGTCGATCTCCTCGAACGCGAGCCGTCGGATGAGGGTCCGCGCGCCGAGCGCGAGTGCGGTCAGAAAGAGCGCGGCGACGAACGCGCCGGCCAGCGGAATGCGGGCGCTCGCGCGGTCGAGGAGAAACCGGCTCATCGCAGGCGGTAGCCCATCCCGCGCACGGTCTCGATGCGGGAGGGCTGCTTCGGGCGGTCGAGCTTGCGGCGCAGCCGGCCGACCAGCACGTCGATCGTGTTGGACATCGGCTCCTCGCGCTCGCCCCAGGCCTGCTCGAGGATCTCCTCGCGCGAGACGACCGCGCCCGGAGACCGCATCAGCAGCTCGAGGATCGTGAACTCGCGGGAGGTCAGCTCGAGCAGATCCGCGCCGCGCCGCGCCGCCCGGCGGCCGGGATCGAGCCGGAGGTCGCCGGAAGACAGCTCTTTCGGGGCGCGCATCTCGTTGCGGCGCAAGAGCGCCCGCGTCCGTGCGGCGAGAACCTCGAGGTCGAACGGCTTGCCCAGGTAGTCGTCGGCGCCCTCGGAGAGGCCTTCGATCTCGTCTTCGGCCTGGTCCATGGCCGTCAGCATCAGGATGGAGTGGCGAAATCCCCGCTCACGGGCGCGACGGCAGACGTCGAGTCCGTCGCCGTCCGGAAGCCGGCGGTCGAGCACGAGCAGGTCGTATTCGTGAAGATCGAGCAGCTCCTCGGCCTCCGCGATCCGCGGCGCCTCGTCGCACGCGATCCCACCCCGGGCGAGGGTGCGCACGACGAGCGACCGAAGCCGCTCGTCGTCTTCCAGAACGAGGGCTCTCATGCCCCCGGTAGCCTACATCGCGGCCGCCGCGCGGCGGCGCTACCAGCCGAGGTTGAACGTCTTCGTCAGGAAGACCGCCATCTGCGCGCGCGTGACCGGATTCGTCGGGCAATAGTTGCCGCCCGCGCAGCCGCCCGTGATTCCCTCGATCACCAGCTGCTGGATCCAGACGGCGAACGGGCTCGAGCACAAGACGTCGGGGAAGGGCCCGGGCGGCGTGCACGCGGGAGGCACGTAGCTCGAGCCGTGCTCGGTTTTCAGCAGGAACACGGCCATCTGCTGCCGGGTGACGGGGTCCGTCGGACAGTAGTCACCGCCGCCGCAGCCGGTGGTGATGTGCTCGGCGACGAGCTGCTGGATCCAGACGGCGAACGGGCTCGAGCACGGGACGTCGGGGAAGGGCCCGGGCGGCGTACACGCCGGCGGCACGTAGCCGGAGCCGTGCTCGCTTTTCATCAGGAACGCCGCCATCTGTTGCCGCGTGACCGAGTTGTAAGGGCAGTACATGAGCGGGTTTGCACTGCAGCCGCTCGTGATGCCCACCTGATAGACGTTCTCGACCCAGTGGAAGAAGGGGTCGGTCGTTGGGACGTCTACGAACGTCGCGGGCGACCCGAGGCAGGAGGCGCCGGCGATCGCGGGCAGCATGATGTCGTTGATGCACCGGGTGTGGAAGACGAGGTTGATGTTGGCGAAGCCGCCCGGGAGCAGGTGGCAGTAGCTCATGATCGTGCCGCCGCCGGGCGGAAC
>Ga0126381_100006664_pt1 | contig 12796 bp, 13 predicted proteins | sample PanSoiMetPlot_28_FD_96465 | JGI IMG/M metagenome (GOLD analysis project Ga0126381, IMG submission 96465) | Tropical forest soil microbial communities from Panama - MetaG Plot_28 | ecosystem: Environmental > Terrestrial > Soil > Tropical forest > Bulk soil | place: Panama | collected 2016-02-17
TCGGTTATGATTCAGACGGGCTGCCGTCCTGATGGTTTTGGACACCTCGGCGATCGTCGCCGCCATCGCCAATGAGCCGGACGGCGCCCGCTTTCAGCAGGCGATGCTCGGCGCAGCATCGCTCACGATCTCATCCGTCACGGGGCTGGAGACGAGGATTGTCCTGCAGTCCCGCCACGGCGACGAAGCGGTCCGTGAATTTGACGAGATGATCGAAAATGCCGGTGTCGAGTCGCGCCGTTCGATGCAGCGATGGCCGAGACGGCCTTTCAGGCTTTTCGGCGATATGGAAAGGGACGCGGCCACCCGGCGCAACTGAATATCATCGATTGTGCCACCTATGCTTTGGCAAAAATCCGAGGCGAGCCGTTGCTTTTCAAGGGTGGCGATTTCAGCAACACCGATCTCCAGCCGGCGCTCTGATTGCGCGTATGATGACCCATGAGAGGGAGGACCGCGGTATGGGCACCGCTCGGAACTACGTCGTCATCGACCCCGCCACCGGCAAACTCGATCGCCGCATCTTCAGCGATGAGGCGATCTACGACGCCGAGATGGAGAAGATCTTCGGGCGCGCCTGGCTGATGATCGGGCATGAGAGCCTGGTGCCGCGACCGGACGATTTCTTCCACACCTATATGGGCGAAGACCCGGTCATCCTGACCCGCGACGGGGAGGGCCGGCTGCACGCGCTATTGAACATGTGCCGCCACCGCGGCAACCGCGTGTGCCGCGTTGACGACGGCAATGCCAAGCGCTTCATGTGCACTTATCACGGCTGGACCTACCGCAACGACGGCGCCCTCGACTACGTCCCCGGCGAGGCACAAGCCTATTACGACGCGCTTGACAAATCCTCGCTCGGTCTCATCGAGGCCCGCGTCGAGACCTATGCGGGGATCGTCTTCGCGACCTGGGATAAAGACGCCCCGAGCCTCGAGGCCTATCTGGGCGATGCGCGCTGGTATCTCGACACAGTCTTCAACCGGCGGGACGGCGGCATGCAGGCGCTGGGCCCGATGAAATGGCTCGAGCCCGTCAATTGGAAGACATTGGTCGACAATTGCTCGGACAATTATCACGTCCCGACCAGCCATCTCTCGAGCGCCCGGGTCCAGACCCGCTATATCGGCCGCCCGCCTCTGTCGCACGAGGACCAGTTCGCGAGCCCCAACCAGCACGCCTTTGTCAACGGGCACTCGCTCACCTTCCGCGACGCGGACGACAACACGCCCCGCTACGTGCACGGCATGTCGAAAGAGACGATCGGGCTGTTCCAGCAGTACCACGACGCGACGCTTCCCGAGGTCGAGCGGCGGCTCGGCGCGTTGCGTGCGCGCCGGGTGCAGCTCGCCAACCATTCGATCTTCCCGAACGGGATCCTGGGGTTCCGGCTGGCCCTGCCCCGAGGCCCGCTCAAGACCGAATTCTGGCATTTCGTGCTGCTGGAGCGGGACGCGCCTGAGGAGATCAAGCGCGCGATCCGTACCGGCAGCCAAGCCAACAACGGCGCCGCCGGCATGTTCGAGCAGGACGACGTCGACAATTGGCGTCAGGTGAGTTTGGCGAGCACGAGCCGCCTCGGCCGCCGGCACCCCCAGGATCTGTCGATGGGCTTGGGGCATGCGGGGCCGCATCCGGATTATCCGGGGCTCGTCTCCGAGCGCTACATCTCGGAGAACAACCAGCGCCTCTTTTACAAGCGCTGGGAGGAGTTCATGAACGCCGAGAGTTGGGCGCAAATCCCGCTCGACCCGATCACCGCCCATTTCGACGGCACCGCGACGATGCGCTGCTAGCGGGCGGATACGTTCATATGTTGAGTCTCTCCCTAGTCGTTCATGCCCGGACTTGGTCCGGGCGTCCATGGAAACTGGTGCGGCCCGTGCCCGGAGTCGTGGGTGGCCGGGTCAAGCCCGGCCACAAACGATTGAGTGAGTCGTCCTTCTGGGTCTGAATATTAGCGAGCGGCGATACGGTGAAGACAAAGCGCGCTCAGACCGCGGCCGGCCCAGTGGCGCTGACACCGCAGCAGGCGCTGTGGCTCGAGCTGATGCAATTCTACGTCCGCGAGGCCTGGCTGCTCGACGAGCGCAAGCTCAAGGAGTGGCTCGACCTCTTCACTGACGATGTCCTCTACTTCATGCCGCGCCGGAAGAACGTCCCGCGCCGGGAAGCGCAGCGCGAGCTGACGCCGCTCGGCGATCTGGCGATCCTCGAGGAGGACAAGCGCTATCTCGAGATGCGGGTGGCCCGGCTCGAGACGGGCATGGCCTGGGCCGAGGATCCGCCGTCACGCACGCGTCACCTGATCGGCAATCTCGAGGCGGCGCCGCTGGAGAGCGGCGAGGTCGAGGCCAAGACCGCGTTTCTGGTGTACCGCTCGCACCTGGAAACCGATCATCAGCTGCTCTCCGGCTGCCGCGAGGACGTATTGCGCAACGTGAACGGCGCGTGGAAAGTGAGACGGCGCACGATCGTACTCGACGCCAATGTCCTCCTCGACAAGAACTTGAGCGTCTTCCTCTAAGTCGATTTGTCTTTGCGGCGCTGCCCGAATGGGCGAAGCTGCCCTGCGACCACCCGTAACAGGGGAATGTCGGCCCGAGCAAGCGCTCAACCGGATCTGGGAGCCCCAGCATGACCGCCGATACAGCGCCCGTCGCAACGCACTCGCAGCCGGCTTCGCTGCGCCGCATGATCGTCGCTGCGACGATCGGCAATGTGCTGGAATGGTTCGACTTTGTCGTTTACGGCTTTTTTGCCGTGACGATTGCGGAAGTGTTCTTTCCCGCCGGCAACCCGACCGTGTCGCTGTTGATCACGTTTGGCGCGTTCGGCCTCGCCTATTTCGTGCGGCCATTGGGCGCGATCGTCATCGGCGGCTTTACCGACCGCGCCGGACGCAAAGCCGGCCTCCTGCTGTCGATCGCGCTGATGATGGTCGGCACGACTTTGATGGCGGTGACGCCGGGCTATGCGACGATCGGCATTGCCGCGCCGATCATCATCACGCTCTCGCGGCTGTTGCAGGGGTTTTCGGTCGGCGGCGAGTTCGGCAGCGCGGTCAGCTTTCTGGCCGAGCACGGCGGCGGGCGGCGCGGGTTCGCGGCGAGCTGGCAATTTGCCACCGGCGGCATGATCACGGTCCTCGCCTCGCTGTTCGGCGTTACTTTGACAAGCTTGTTGAGCCACCAGCAACTGGTCGATTGGGGTTGGCGGCTCCCCTATATCTTTGGGATGCTGGTGGGCCCGGCCGGGCTCTACATTCGCGCGAAAGTCGTCGAGACGCCGGAATTTGTCGAAGCCGAGCTGCCGCCAACGATGCCGATCAGCGATTTGCTGCGCCGGCACCCGTTGCCGGTGCTGCTTTCGCTCGGCATAGCGATCATCTCGAACAGCTCGTTCTATATCCTGGCCTACATTCCGACCTATGGCGAGAAGACCTTGCACCTGCCGGCCTCGACCGGGTTCACCGCGACCCTGGTCGGCGGCCTGATCCTGGCGATCGGCTGCCCTATCTTTGGTCACTGGTCCGACAGGATTTCGCGACCGCTCATCATGGTCATTGCGTGCTGGCTTTTCGTGCTGACTTCCTACCCGTCGTTCTGGCTGATGGCCGCTTGGCCGTCGCTCGTGACCTGCATTGTCGCCGTCGGCTGGCTGCAGCTGGTCAAGGCGGGCTACAGCGGTGTCTTGCCGTCATTGCTGTCCGAGCAGTTCCCGGTCGAAGTCCGCGCGATCGGGGTGTCGTTTGGCTTCAGCACGGCGGTGTCGATCTTTGGCGGTCTGGCGCCGCTCATCGCGACTTGGCTCATCGCACAGACCGGCGATCCGCTGTCGCCGAGCTATTACCTGATCTTCACCGCGCTGCTCAGCCTCTTCGCGCTGGTCGCGATCCAGTGGCGCCGTCGCCGCATGGTCCAACTCAAATCGGCGCCCGTGACGGCGTGAGAGTGGAGGAAGGCGATGAAATCGGCTTACGGACGGCAGACCCCCGCACCTGATTACGAGCTGACCTGCGTCGAGCCGGGCAGCCCGATGGGCGAACTGATGCGCCGCTATTGGCAGCCGGTCTGTACCTCCGACGAATTGCGCGACCTGCCGCGGAAAGAAAAGCTGCTGTGCGAGGAGATTGTCGTGTTCCGCGACAAGAAGGGGCGGGTCGGCGCGCTCGACCCGCATTGCGCACATCGCGGCACCTCGCTCGAATGGGGCCGGGTCGAGGAGGCGGGGCTGCGCTGCTGCTATCACGGCTGGCTCTACGATACAGAGGGCCGGTGCATCGACATGCCGTGCGAGACCGAGGAGTTCCGCCGCGCGATGGATGTGTGGCAGCCAGCCTACCCAGTGACGGAATATGGCGGGCTCGTCTTTGTCTATATGGGCCCGCCCGGCACCGAGCCGCTGTTTCCCCGCTTCGACATTACTGATCCCGCCTGGAATAGTCGAGAACGGGGCAAGGATGTCGTATTGCGCGGGATGCGGCTGTGGGGCGACTACGCGGTCGGCATGGTCAAGGACTGCAACTGGCTGCAGCACTGGGAGAACATCGTCGACCCCTATCACCTGTTGATATTGCACCAATGGATCAGCGGCGACCAGTTCGACGGCGCGCTGATGCAGGGTACCCCCACGATCGGCTGGGAGAAGACGCCGCTCGGCGTGCGCTACAATTTGATCAAGGATCTGCCAAACGGCAACCGCATGGTGCGCCACGCCGAATGCATCGTGCCAAACATGTTCATCATCCCGAGCATCCGCGAGCCCGGGACGGCGCCAAAGCGCCAGGAACGCGGCACCGAATTGTCATGGGCCGTGCCGATCGACAACGAGCATGTGCGCGGGATCAGCATTGTCGCCTGGCCGCTCGAAAATGGCGCGCCGAAACCCGACTGGAAGCCGGGGACCGACACGATCGCCGACATCCGGCCGGGCTCGTTCCTGGAACGCAGCTACGAGGAGCGCCAGCGCAAGCCCGACGATCTCGAAGCGCAGGAGGGGCAGCGCCCGATCGCGATCCACGCGCTCGAAAACCTGGCGCATTCGGATACCGGCATCGTCATGCTGCGGCGGCTGCTGCGCGAGCAGCTGCAGCGCATCGAGCAAGGCCTCGACCCGATCAACACCATCCGAGAGCCCAAGGAGAACAAGCGCATCCCGACCGGCGCCTGGAACACAATCCTGTCGCCGGCAGAGGCTGTCGCACTGCCCTACAGCGAAGACCTCTGACGAGAGGCGCGCGGCCGAGCCGCAGCAGAGAAGATTATAGGTCTAAACTCTAGGACCCTTGATATCGATCGGCTGTCCATGAAGTGCAATCCACTCGGCGCGGCGCCTCTTTCCAGAACGTGTTTCATTATTGCATGGTGGGTCGTAACAACTGACTAATTCCCTTTCACAAGCTGAGAGCGCCCGTCGGTTGTTTTCGCCACCTACAGGCGGGCGAGCGAAGATCAGTCATGCCCTCCAAATGGCACCAAGTGTCCTATCCACATGTCCCGTTCCCATGGGGGAGTGGTCAACCGACCAAGCTCCGAAAGCATTGCAGCAGTCGCATTCGACGGACTATAGCGCCACCGTGGCATCCGTTCTTTGACCCAACATAGATCCATTTTAAGCTGCAATGCGTGATTGAGGTAACGCGGCGTTAGGCGGCTCCTCAGTGTGGTTTCTTCGGTCTTTCCTATGCGCATGTATTTGCCGCCATCCGCGAAGCTGACAAACGCGTAGATGACCCACCTCCAGTCTGCTTCGAGGGTGGTCAGCGTTATTGAATAATGCTTCCCAATGATTTGCTGATATCCAATGTGCTGAAACCCATCTTGCTCAAGCCGTAGCCGAAACCCCGGTGACAGTTCCCATTCTCCGACCCTGTAGCCCGTTGTTTCGCTGCCATCGGCCATACTGCCGCTCCCCGCAATCCATGACCATGGTGTGAGAGCATCTGGCGGATGTCCCCTGCGAATGCCGGCAGCTCACCTACGCCGTCGCCGCGCACCGTCAATGGCGGAAATTTAGTCTATAGCCGTCCCTCCACCGTCCCGCCAGCAGCCTTGAAAACGCGAAGAACTGCGCGGTTCACTCGGCCGGCTTTTCGAAGGGCGGCCAATGCCCGCAGTTGTTGAGCAGCACGAGACATGAGTCGGCGATGTGGGTTGGATCGTGATCGAGACCTCGAACGGCAGCATCCGCTCATACCCCTTCCGGATAAAGGGAGCCGACGCCTCGGCGTCGGCGGGTCCGAGCCGATTGCGTAGCATCGTCGAGCCGGTCACTTTTTCGACTGGCGGGTCCTGGCGCGCGGATCGGGCTCGGCGCGGTGCTGCCGATAGGGGTATGCTCGGCCCCAACCCTGCCGGACGCCGAGGTTCCGCCATGCTCGAGGCACGCCCACTTCATCCGACCCTCGCCCGGGAGGTCGTCGGCCTCAACCTGTGGGGGGAGCTGGATGAGGCGACCGTCGCCGAGCTGCACGACCTCTACGCGCGATACGGCGTGCTGGTGTTTCGCCGTCAGGCGCTGTGCGAGGCGGAGTTGGCGGCGTTCTGCGCGCTGTTCGGACCACTGGAGCGCACGGTGCGCAGCGATTGGGCCTCGCGGACGACGCCCGAGGTCACGGTCCTCTCCAATCTCAAGGACGGGTTCGGCCGGCCGATCGGCGGGTTGGGCGACGGCGAATTGCAATGGCACTCCGACCAGTCCTACATGATGAAGCCGGCGACCGGGGCGGCGCTTTACGCGCTCGAACTGAGGGCCGCCGGCGGCGAAACCTTTTGGGTCGATCTGCGCGCCGCCTATGCCGGAATGCCCCGCCGATTGCAGGCGCAAATCGCCGCCAAGCGCGGCATTTTCGATTACGCAAAGCGGCTCGCGGGGTATGGGCGCGAGACGGATCGGCGAATTTCGGACGAAGCCCGCCGCCTGACACCGGCGGTGACGCATGCGCTCGTCCGCGCCCACCCCGAGACCGGCGCCCGCTCGCTCTATCTCGATTCGACAACCACCATCGGCATCGACGCGATGGATACGACCTCGGGCCTGGCCCTGCTGGACGAGGTCTACGCGAGCGCCACCCGCAACGATTTCGTCTACGCGCACCAATGGCAGGTCGGCGACCTGGTGTTATGGGACAACAGTTTCACGATGCACCGGCGCACGCCGTTCGACCCGGGCGCGCGGCGCCTGATGAAACGGCTGACGATGAACCTCGACCGCTCCCGCCACGTGATACCCGACGGCAGGCTTTCCCAATCCGAAGTCGGAATGCCGATTTAGCCCTTCACGCCGATCTCATCACCGGCGCCTTCATGCCGGAAGGTTGGGGTAGTCGTGCCACAGGCTCACCGATTGCCGGCGGGCGCCCACTCAGCGGCATGACCGTCGGTGCGCGGCCTTACCAGTGTTTGACGAGCATGGTGACCGTTGCGGCGACATTGATGCCGACGGCCCATATCAACAGGGTAATTTTGCCGTCGACCAGCTTGATTTTGCTGTCGAGCAGAGCGATGTCCGATTTTGTTGCGACATCTTCGCCGAGCGCAGCATTGATTGCTTCGGCAGTTGCGTCCGCCGCAGCCTGGCTGAATCCGCCCTTATCGCGCAACGCGCGGGCGAGTTTTAAAGTATCGATGACGGCCATCCGGGTTTCTTCGTCCAGCGATCGGCTTCTTTTCCGGCTTTATCCATTACTTGCTATCAAACAGGTCGGCGTTGTCGTATCTACATTAGTTTTGTCCTATTGCCAACGCCTCCGGCGGCGGCGGGCGGGTTTATGCCGGGATGCGCACTTTCATTTCGGTGATGCCGTGGATCAGGTTTGAGTAGGCTCGCTTCGGCTTCTCCACGACCTCGATCGGCGGGAAGCGCTTCAGGATCTCCTCCCACAGGATCGTCAATTGCATCTCCGCCAGCCGGTTGCCGACGCAGCGGTGAATGCCGAACCCGAACGACAAATGCTGACGCGGCCGCGCGCGGTCGATGATGAAACGGTCCGGGTCCTCGATCTCGTCGGGGTCGCGGTTGCCCGAGATGTACCACATCGCCACCTTGTCGTCCTTGGCGATGCGCTTCCCGTTCAACTCCGCGTCGCTGAGCGCGGTGCGGCGCATGTGCACGACCGGCGATTGATAGCGGATGATCTCCGGCACCATCTTCGGGATCAGTAGGTAGGGCGGGTTGGCGAAGCATAACCCGCCGAAATTCGCGTCAGGATCGGCGGATTGCACTCCGCTTACCCGCCCCACGCTCCAATTCGGCTTTCAATACCTCTGAGGAATCCGAGGACTTGCTGGTCCATTCGGCCGGCTTTTCGAAGGCGCCAGTGGCCGCTGTTGTTGAAGAGTACGAGAGTCGGCGATTGTGGTTGAGGATCGTGATCTACACCTCAAACGACACGATTCTGTCGTAGCGGCGGTGGATCAACAGGGGTCGAGCGGTACGTCGGTATCGGGTCCCAGCCCGTAATCGGCGATCGACTTGATGTCATAGGCCTCGACAAGGAATTGGCGCAACTCGCGGCCGAGTCGAGGCTCGTTTCGCGTCAGCCGGGCAAATTGAGCGTGCACGCCTCTGTGTGTTTTGGCATCTTTGCCGGTGCGCTCTGCGATCAGCGCCTGCGCCGCGTGAAAGGCCGCAAGGTAGGCATTGCGGCCGGCATCTTCGCCTATTCCGGCGGCGAGAATGGTTCGCGCGCGGGTCAAGCACTGACGAGCCTTTTCGAAATGCTCCTTCGCTTCAGGCGTCACAGATCGATGCCTTCGCGGCGAATTTCCCGCATCAGCGAGGTGCGATTTTCATAGGAACCCGCCCGGTGGGGCATCGCGTGGATGAACGCGCCGTCTTCGTAGAGGATGTCTGTGACGAGCGGAACGATGCGATCGACCTCCTGCCAGCGGTCGGCGAGGCTCTTCAGAAATACCGCCACGTCATAGTCGGAGTCTTGCCGCGCGTCACCGCGCGCCCGCGAGCCGAACAGCACCACCCGCTCGATCCGGTCGCCGTAGAGCGTGTCGAGTGCAGTGCGAAAACGCTTCAGAATCGGATCGTCTGCAGGCGAGGCGCGCATGCAACCAAGATAGCATTGCTTGTCGAGACGAGAAAAACCCGACCGGCCATCCCCTTCATAAGCTCTACAGGAAGGTGAGGATCGATGCGCTCCACTCCTTCGGCTTTTCGAAGGGCAGGGAGTGCGATCCTTGCGTCGCGACCCGCAAGGAATCTGGGGCTCAAACCGGTCCCGCTGGCGAACGCCCCGAAAAGAGCAAGCCCGCCGCGCGAAAAAACGCTTATGCCGGGATGCGCACTTTCATCTCGGTGATGCCGTGGATCAGGTTTGAGTAGGCCCGCTTCGGCTTCTCGACGACCTCGATCGGCGGAAAGCGCTTGAGGATTTCCTCCCACAGGATCGTCAGCTGCATCTCTGCCAGCCGGTTGCCGACGCAGCGGTGAATGCCGAAACCGAACGACAGATGCTGACGCGGCCGCGGGCGGTCGATGATGAAACGGTCCGGGTCCTCGATCTCTTCGGGGTCGCGGTTGCCCGCGATGTACCACATCGCCACCTTGTCGCCCTCGGCGATGCGCTTGCCGTTCAACTCGGCGTCGCACAACGCGGTGCGGCGCATGTGCACGACCGGCGATTGGTAGCGGATGATCTCCGGCACCATTTTCGGGATCAGGCCGGGATCGGCGCGCAGTTTCGCGTACTCCTCGGGGAACTGGTTCAGGAACCACAGTCCGCCGCTGATCGAATTGCGCGTCGTGTCGTTACCGCCGACGATCAACAGCAAGAGGTTGCCCATGAACTCCTGCGGCCGCGACGGCAGGTCGCGCGTCGCCTCGCCATGCGCCAGCATCGAGATCAGGTCGAATTTCGGCGGCTCTTTCTGGCGGATCTTCCAGACCTCGGCGAAGTAGGCGAGCATCTCCTGCAGCACGGCGTCGCGCTTTTCCTCCGAATCGATCTCAGTCCCGGCGCGCGTGTTGACCGTGCTGACGTTGGACCAGCGGGTCAAGGTGCGTCGCTCCTCGAACGGGAAGTCGAACAAGGTCGACAGCATCTGCGTCGTCAGCTCGATCGAGACCCGATCGACCCAGTCGAACACCTCGCCGCGCGGCAGGCCTTCCAGGATGCGGATCGCCCGCTCGCGGATCGTGCCGGACATTTTCGCCAAGTTTGGTGGCGCGACGATCGGTGCCACGATCTTGCGCTGCTCGTCGTGCCGCGGCGGGTCCATCGCGATGAAGCTTTCCTTGCGGTACTCGAGGGGGACGTCCTTCAGCGTGATGCCCCCGAACGCGGCGTCCGAAGAGTAGGTCTGGTGCGACGTGTCGACGGTCATGATGTCCCGGTAGCGGGTCACCGACCAGTATGGACCGTAGAGCGGGCTGTCGCAGAAGTGCACCGGATCGTCGCGCCGCAGCCGCGCGAAGAAGCCGTGCCAGGTGTCTTCGGAATAGAGGTACGGGTTGCTGACGTCGATCTCGTCGAGCGGCACCGACCAGGGATCGCGATGCGCCTCGGCCTTGAAGTCGATGGCAATCCGCACCGGGGCGACGACGTCGTTCATCGGTCTCTCCTGCCGCAGTTCCTATGCCCCAATGCCCACCATCATCGAATGCGACGTTCGACCGGTGAAGATAGCGCTTGAATTCCCGACTTGCCAGCGGCGGCGAGGCGCCCGCCCAAACCCCGCGAACCGTCCTCTCAATAGCCCTTGAGGAACGCGAGGACCTGTGCGGACCATTCGGCCGGCTTCTCGAAGGGCGGCCAATGGCCGCAATTGTTGAGGAGCACGAGGCGCGAGTCGGCAATGTGGTTGAGGATCGCGATCGAGACCTCGAAGGCCACCATCCGGTCGTACCGCCCGTGGATCAGCAGGACAGGCGCCTGGATTTGGGCGAGGTCTTGGGTGTAGTCGTGCGGCAGGCTCACCGATTGGCGGCGCGCCTCGATGAACTCTTGTGACCAGGTGTGCGCGCGGTGGATGTAGTCGATGAGCTCGTCGGTCACCAGGCTCTCGTCGTCGATGTGCACGCGCAGGTAGTGCGCGATGTTCTCGCGGCTCGGGTCGTCGAGCGCCTGGCGGGTGGCCCGGCTGCCCTCCGAGGGGCGATTGGCCAAGAGGTACCGATCGCCGCCGGTGCCGATGTGCGAGCCGCCCATCACGAACTTGCCGACCCGCTCGGGGTACGCGATGGCCGCCACCATTGCCGACTGCCCGCCCTGCGAATTGCCGACCCAGTGCGCCCGCGCGATGCCGAGCGCGTCGAGCAACGCGACCGCAGTCCGGGCTTGCACGGCATGCACCCCCTCGCGATAGATGATCGGGCCCGTCTTCGAAAAATTCGGCAGGTCCATCAGGATGCAGCGAAAGTGCCGCGACAGCGCGCCGACATTCTTGTGAAACGTGATCCACGCGGTGGTGCCGGGGCCGTAGGAGTGAAGGAACAGCGCCGGCTCGCCGTCGCCCACATCGTGGTAGTGCACATTCATGCCCCCTGGCATGCCGCCCACCGCAATAGTCTTGCTGGTGCCCGCCTCGGTGAGGCCATTCGACGCGATGAACGGCATGTCTTCCTCCAATCACAAAGTCCTCCTCCTTGATGGGGGAGGGCTCTACGGCTGGGCGCGGGAAGATTAGGCGGCGGCTCTTTCGCGCTGCGCGGTGCTGACGCGGGCGAGCATCGCAGCGGCATTCCCGTGCAATATCTGCTCGCGCGCCTCCTCGCCGATCTCTGCTTCTGCGAGCGCCTTGCGGGTCCAGTCGCAGCCGAACTCGGTGCCGTCGGTGCCGCAGACGATGCGCTCGGCGCCGTACAGCCTCACCCCCGCCTCGATCGCGCGCGGGCCGAATGAGTTGCAATCGACGTACACCTTCGCCTTGCGGAAGCGCGACGACGGCAGCTCCTCATCCGGCGTGTCGAGCAGGCAGCGATGGTCCATGCGCTCGACCTCGTAGGGAAGGTTGCCGCCCAGATTGTGGACCTGGATCGTCGCATCGGGGTAGTCCGCGAGGCAGTCGGTGAGGGACAATGTCACCATCACCGAGGACAGGCTCGCCTGCATGTCGAGCGTGCCGTTGCGGCGGCGCGCGTTGTCCGTGTCGCCCGTGACCTTGGGGAAAGCGTCACCCGGCCGCGGCCCGTGATGGATGAAGAGACACGCGCGGTGGCGGTTCGCGACTTCGAGCAGCGGCCGCATCGCTTCGGCGTCCTTGCGCGTGAGGAAGTAGTTGCCCGGTATCTGCGCGCCGATCATGCCCGGCAGACCGAGCGCCCGCTCGAACTCGGCAGCGGCGGCGGAAATGTCCGTCAGAGGCAGCGCGGCGTAGGCGGCGAAGCGGCCGGGATGCTTCTCACAAATCGCGGACAGCCCGTCATTGACGATCCGGCACAGCGGCACCGCTTCTTCCAGCGGCTGGGACTCGATCCAGCAGAACGAGCCGAGCAGCGACAGCACGCTCGTCTCCACCCCTTGGCGGTCCATCCGCGCGACGTGGAAATCGACGTCATCGAATGCCTTGGCGAGCGGCTCTTCGCCCATCCGCGGCGATTTCAGCACCTCGACGCCGTCCTGGTTGCGCAGAATGCGCGGCTCCCGGGTCCGGGCGCGCAGCGCGTCGGCTATTTCGGCGGGCCGCCAATGGGCATGCATATCGATCATGGTCATGGTTTTTCCCTTCGTTGGCTGTCCGGCAGCTTAACCCCGCGGCGGCTCGCCGCAAAGTAGGGTGCCCTTCAAAACTTGCACGATCCGTCGCACTCGTCGGGGAAGAGGCTCCTGCCACAGGCA
>Ga0126381_100006665_pt1 | contig 12795 bp, 9 predicted proteins | sample PanSoiMetPlot_28_FD_96465 | JGI IMG/M metagenome (GOLD analysis project Ga0126381, IMG submission 96465) | Tropical forest soil microbial communities from Panama - MetaG Plot_28 | ecosystem: Environmental > Terrestrial > Soil > Tropical forest > Bulk soil | place: Panama | collected 2016-02-17
GCGACTGAGCACTCCGACGCAACCACGTGGTTAGTGGGGGAAAGAACAGCAGCACGACACGCTGTAAGACTACCCACCCGACCTTTAGCAGCGCGACGATGGTGAAACCCCACATCACTACCACCGGAAGGCTCAGAAAAAGCACCACGATGGAGTCGACGTAGTCGGCCAGAGCGGTTAGTGAGCTGCGCAGTGAGAGCCTGGCCTTGTAGAGCGGCCGCCAGCGAAAAACAAGCACGTCCAATCTACCAAGCCAACAAATCTTTCTGCCTTAATGTCTTCGCATGCAGATCACTGCCCCACCTCTGCGGTGTTCCTTGAAGCGCGTCCAAGAGCTAGAACAGGGAAACGACGCTCCGTGAGGACGCGCCGGGACCAGAAGTTAAGCTTGCGGTACTAAGATTCAAAACTTTGGTCGACACTTTGTCCCTCGTTGCAATCCGACTGTACCAAAGGGCTTCTACATAGCCTTTGCTATCCTGTTCAATATCAAAGTCATCCCAATCACACTCAGGAGCGTACCAAAAGATGTGCTTTGGGACGCATCTGCGGTTTCAACCGACAGCTTGCGCGGTAGGATTGTCGAGTTGTCGCTGGCCTCTGCAAAAGGCCAATAGTGTTCAGTCAAAGGTCATTCTGTTCGGCTGGCTGTTGAGAAGCGCAGAGTCCCACGACGCAAAGCGCGCTCTTTCATTAGCGCGAAAAAAACCGGCACCAGGATCAGCACGTGGATGGTGGATGTGATCATTCCACCGACGATGGGAGCGGCGATGGGTTTCATCACATCAGAGCCAATTCCGGCTTCCCAGAGAATTGGAATGAGACTCGCGAGGACGGCTGTTACGGTCATAAGCTTCGGCCGCAAGCGTTGCACGGCCCCCTCGATTGTTGCCGCTTCGATATCTTCATGCTTGAGCGGAACGCCTGATGCCAGCCGCTTGTCGAGCGACTCGTGGAGGTAAACCACCATTACAACACCGGTCTCTACGGCAATTCCGAACAAGGCGATGTAGCCGACCCAGACGGCTACGCTGAAGTTGTATCCAAGCCACCACTGTAGAATCAGGCCCCCGGTCATCGCGTAAAACGTCGGGAAGATGAGGACGGCAGCCTCCATCACGGAGTGAAACACCATGTACAGCAGCAGAAAGATTACGAAAAATACGACCGGCACGATGATCTTCAATCTCTCCTTTGCCCGGACTTCAAACTCATATTCGCCGGACCACTTGTAGGAATAGCCCGGGGGAAGTCTTAGGTTGCCCAGGAGGAGCCGGTTCGCTTTTGCGACGAAACCGCCGTAGTCCTTCGTCGCGAGATCGAGATAGACATAGCCGGTGAGCAGCCCATCCTCATCCCGGATCATCGCGGGGCCACGCGAAAAGTAGACCTTCGCGAGCTCGGAGATAGGGATTTGGGCTCCGGTGGGCGTCGCAACCAGCACGCGTCTCAGTTGCTCAACGTCATCCCGGAAATCCCTGTTATAACGGACATTAATCGGGTAGCGCTGCCGGCCTTCTATATTTTCGGCCACGTTTTCACCGCCGATTCCGGACGTGACCGCCCTCTGCACATCTGCGACGGAAAGGCCGTAGCGAGCAGCTTCGGTACGATTCACCTCCACATTCACGTAAAAACCCTCAGCGACGCGCTCAGCAAAAACGGAACGAAGCTCAGGAATCCCGCCGAGTATCTGTCGTACTTGCACACCAGCCTGCTGGATGCCCTCCACATTTGGGCCCTGGATTTTCAGACCAACCGGAGTCTTGATACCTGTCAGTTCCATATCGAGCCGATTCTGCACTGGCATCGTCCAGGTGTTGGTCAGGCCCGGAAATTGAAGTTTTTCGTCCATCTCACGGATCAGCTTCTCGTATGTCATATCGGCCCGCCAGTTTTCTCGCGGCTTCAGCATGATCGTCGTGTCATACATATCGAGAGGAGCGTTATCCGTGGGACTGTCGGAACGCCCTACTGCACCGAATACACTTTCGACTTCGGGGAAGGACTTGATGACTCGGTCTTGTTCCTGAAGCAGCGCCGAGGCTTGGGTGATGGAGATTCCAGGAAGGGCTGTTGGCATATAGAGGGATGAGCCCTCGTAAAGCGGGGGCATGAATTGACTGCCAATGCGCCAAGCAAGAGGGAGGGTCACAACAAGAAAAATGAGATTAAGAAACAGCGTCGTTTTACGATACCGGAGGCAAAAACGAAGAACTGGCAGATACAGGGCCTGAGTCCAGCGCGAGAAGGGATTCGCGGATTCGGGCCGCAAATGTCCGCGAAGAAAAATCATCATGAGGACTGGAACCAGGGTGATCGCAAGGAGCGAAGAGAAGGCTACGGAAAGCGTTTTGGTCCATGCCAGCGGGCGAAACATGCGCCCTTCCTGGGCTTCCAACAAGAACACCGGCAAGAAAGAAACGAGGATGATTAGAAGCGAAAAGAAAATTGCAGGCCCAACCTGCTTCGCGGCGCCCATCAGGATGGTTCGTCTTTCGCTTCCTGTAAGCTCCCCTCCCGATACTCCTTTTGCGGCCTGGTGCTCCGACAAGTGCCGGTATCCGTTCTCGACCATCACGATGGCGGCATCAATAAGAACGCCGATGGCAAGCGCCAGACCTCCCAGCGACATGATGTTCGAGCTGACGTGGAGGTAGTACATCGGAATGAACGAACCGAGAACCGCGATGGGTAAGGTAAGAATCGGGATTAGAGCCGAGCGAAAATGGAAAAGGAACACGATGGTAACGAAGCTGACGATGATGGCTTCTTCGAGCAGGTCTCGCTGAAGGGTTTCAATCGACGCTCGAATCAAACCTGAGCGGTCGTATCCTGTAACGATTTCTACGCCGGCCGGAAGCGACGGTTGGATTGTCGCAAGCTTTTCCTTTACTCCATCGATGACCTTCAGCGCGTTCATGCCATAGCGCATGACGATGATCCCGCCGACCGTTTCGCCCTGACCATTCCATTCGGCAACTCCTTGACGAATATCGGGACCGAACGTCACCGTTCCGAGATCGCGCACGAGAACCGGGGTGCCGTTCTTCGTTGCCACAGGCACCGTTTCCAGATCCTGAATGGAGCGCAGATAGCCGAGGCCCCGAATCATGTACTGCGCTCCACCCATTTCGAGCACGCGCCCGCCCACTTCGTTCGTGCTGTTGCGAACCTGGTCGATCACCATCGAGAGTGGGATGTTGTAGGCGCGCAGCTTATTTGGATCAAGGTTCACCTGATATTGGCGGACGAACCCTCCGATAGAGGCGACTTCCGCAACACCGGGAACGGTTTCCAACTGATAGCGAAGATACCAGTCTTGCGGGCTCCGCAAATCTGCGAGGCTATGTTGATGAGAGCGGTCAACAACGGCGTATTCGTATACCCAGCCGGCTCCCGTTGCATCCGGGCCAATCATCGGAGAGACATTTTTCGGCAGAACCCCTTGAAGCTGCTGAATGTATTCGAGAACGCGAGACCGAGCCCAATACAGGTCGGTGCCGTCTTCAAAAACCACAAAGATGTAGGAGTCGCCGAACATGGTTTGCGCCCGTACTGCCTTCACGTGTGGTGCGGCGAGTAACGTCGTGACAATCGGATACGTGACCTGGTCCTCGATGATGTTCGGGGGCTCCCCCTCCCACGGAATGTGCACGATCACTTGCACGTCGGAAATGTCCGGCAGGGCGTCTAGCGGAATGTTTCTAAGCGACCAGAGGCCAGCGAGCACGAGAAGGAACGTGCCCGTGAAGACGAGGAAACGGTTCTTTGCGCACCAATCAATGACGCGGGAGATCATGGCTACATTCCCCCTTCTGCGGTGATCCTCAGCTGCTTGGTCGCCAGGAGGACTCCGCCTTTCATTGCCGTGATTGTGATTTGCCAAGTGCCGCCGCTATCAAGATTCACCCGGCCCTCGTAGATGCCCGCGGTTTTTTCGGTAAGTGCGGTGGATACGTTCATTGCAGCCATGCCCATTTCGGGCATGCCAGGCATGTAGCTGCGGAGAGTGATCTGCACACCAGTGATAGGCGAGCCATCTGCTCCGGTAAGCTTCACGCGGTATGTGTTTCCGCCCTTTCGAGGAGTTGCGGGATCGCTTGAAAATTCAACCTGAACGGTGGGCTGCGTTTGGTTCATGGGGGCGGCAGCACCTGCCCCAGGAGGCGGAGGGGCAAACGACCCAATCGCGGCCTGCAATTGACTTTCGGAGTCGATCAGAAAGTTGGCGGAGGTGACGATTCGCTCGCCAGCCCTAAGCCCTTTGAGAACAACGTACTCATCGCCCGCTTGCGCTCCCAGTTGCACCTCACGAGGCTCAAGATAACCCGCACCGCGGTCCACGAAGACGATTTGCCGAACCCCCGACTGCAAGACTCCGCCCACGGGAATGACGAGTTGGGCGCCAAGTGGCACCTGAATCGTGACGTTAACGAACATGCCCGGAGTGAGAGCGAGATTGGGATTCGAGAAAATCAGCCGTGCTCGGGCCGTGCGTGTGGTCATGTCGATGTCGGGATAGATGAACTCAACCCTTCCTTGGAAGACGCGGCCAGGATAAGAGTCCACGGTAAGAGTCGCGGGAGTACCCGTTCGAACGCGCGCAAGGTCGTTCTGGAAGATTTGGGCGAGGACCCATACTGTCGACAGATCTGCGACCGTGTAGATTTTGGTTTCCGGCTGCACATAGGCGTTCGGGAGGGCGTTACGTTCCGTGATATAGCCACTCACAGGTGAATCGATTTCCAGCTCCTGGGAAGCCTGTCCACTGGATTCAAGCCGGGAGATCTCGCGCTGGGGGATATTCCACTGCCTCAAACGATCCGTTGATGCGTTAAGTAAGGCAGCAATCCCATTGGCGACTCCGGGCACTGTGCTCTGCGAGAGGCCCTGCGCGTTTTGCTTGGCCACTAGGTATTCGCGCTCTGCAGCGGCGAGTTCGGGACTGTAAATTGTGAAAAGCGGCTGCCCTTTGCGCACGTATTGGTAAGTCGCGTCCGCAAAAACCTTTTGGATGTAGCCTGAGAATCGCGTCTGTACGTAGGACAGTTTTCTTTCGTCAATGGCGATAGTGCCGGTCACCCGGACTTCATCCCTTACCGGCCTTCGCTGGACATCACCGAACTTCACGCCGATGGATTGCAGTCGTTCGGGTGAGAGTTGAACGGGCGCGAGCGATGTTTCCAGCGATTGAGCCGGCGAACCCGAGGGACTGCTCTCAAGTGGCTGCGTCGGCGTCGAAGCCGCCGCTCGTTGAGTCGTCATGGTTGGCTTTCGAACGCGCCACCAGGCTCCAACGAGCAGAATTGCGAGCGCCAAGTTCGCGATGAGGGCTATGAAGAATGCTTTGCGATAGTTCATCATGACCGTACTCCCTGCTGCGCCATTCATCGCAGCGACAATCCTGCTAGCTGCTCGATCTGCGCGAGAGCCGTCTCGTGTTCGGCAAGGGTCTGCCAATACTCCTCGTCGAGTTTCAATACATCGAGGAAGGACGCGAGGAGCGCTTGAAAGTCCTGGCGATTTGATTGATATGCCGCCAACCCGGCCTGTAACTCGGCGTGCGCCTGCGGGATGAGGCCCTCGCGGTAAATTTTGAGAAGTTCCGCAGATTTCTCCGCGCTCAGAAAGTGCTGGCGAAGCTGGAAGGCGACCTGTTGCGACTGAGTTTCGTATTCGCTCTTCGCGCTACTTTGCTCTGCTTGCGCCTGCGCCAGTTCTGGTTGTTGCTTACGTCCCCGGTAAATGGGGATGCGAACGCCAACTGTGGCCATGTAGTAGGCACGAAATTGCGTCGGATCGGTGCGCTGCCACATGTATTGAAGATTGAAGTCCGGGTAGAAGTCCTTCTTAGCGGCCTCCACCTTGATTCCTTGCTTTTCCACCATTTTCTGCGCAGCGCCAATTTCGGAATTATTGCTTTGCGCTACCGAAAGTAATTGGTCGTAGCTGTACGACGCGGACGTTTCCTGCAACTCCGCTGGTTCTATGTCCGACGACGCCTGCGGCCGGTTGAGGAGCCGCTTCAGAGCTGCCTGAATCTTCCCAGCTTCTAATTCGTTGTCGGTGGTTTCTCGGAGGAGTTTCGTCTGTTGGAGCTGTGCCTGGATAATCTCTTGCTGATTTCCCATTCCACTTCGGTAATGGGCTTCCGCCGCTTGCTCAACTTGTCGAAGCAGTTGGCCGTTTCCATCGAGGATTGCTCTCCGCTTTGCGAGGTACGCTAACTGGAAATAGGCCCCCTTTATTTCCATGAGTACCGCTCTGCGCACGGATTCGTAGCGCTGTTGCGAGACGTCCGCTTCTTTCTTGGCGATCTCGCCGCGCAGCCGGAGCTTGCCGGGGTACGGGATGTCCTGAGAAAAGCCCAGCCCGATGTAAGCAAAATCACTATTCGTATAGCCCGCGAATGGTCGCGGGCTGCCGACACTCACGTGCTGAAGAACAACTTGAGGATCGGGCAGCGTCGAGGCCTGCGTTGGAACCTGCTTCGCTGCCTCGAACTCATGCCGAGCCGCTTGAATTTGGGGATTATTTCGCTCGCCCTCCGCGAGCAGATCGGCGAGCCGGCCAGGCTGGTCCGATGGCGGCGCCTCCTGCGGCCGGCCGATAGCGGCCAACGGTATGAGAAGGAAACTTGCAACAACTGACCTGAAAATGAGCTTCATAAACTGTCCCTTTCTCGAACTCAAAGGTGGCGAAAGCGCAAAGCAACTGATTCCAGCCTGAACGCTCGCTCGCGCGAACGTGAAGGCGCACGAGTGCCGACGTGGAAACGGATCAGGAGAGTTTCAGATCAGGAATGTGCAGAGGAAGGACTGCTGCAACGGAGGTGAGATGTCGTGTTCGCTCAGACTTTGCCGTTCCCCGCGGATGGCAGGCGCAATCCTCGCATCATCGGGGACAACATGAGAAACCACGACTGGAGAGCTCTTGAATGCGTTTTGCTGAGATTCTGGAACCGTGGCACGAGAGAGATCGCAGCAGGAAGCATTCGGGGCAGCCAAGACCTTAGCTTGCGTATCGCCCATATCCATCTCGTTGCAGCGAGACTGTGTTTTCGGCGTCGAACATTCCACCGCTGTGGACGAAAGAAGAGCGCAAGCTGAGAGTGGCACCGAGCCTAGCCCGGGCAAGTTCAACGCTAGAGCCAATAGCAGCAGCCGTCTCATCGGTAACCAGTTTAGCATGCAGGTCTTACCCCGCTATAACCTCACGATTCCTAGTCTGCGCACTCGCCAGACAACAAATGCAACATAAGCAAACACGACCCACATGGCGCCGAAGAATAAGGCGAACGGCAAAGTGATCCACAACGTCGGATAGGGCGTGATCAACATACCCTCTTCCGGTAATGACGGTGCCGCGCGAGGGGCCGCCGTGACTTCAAAGGAATTAGATGCGCCCGTTGCACTCTCGTCGCCTGCAAACGACGCCGAAACGGTGTACGCGCCGAAGCGCCGGTCCGTGATTCTCATCCTTGCCACCCCGTCCGGGCCCGTGGCCCGATTCCCAAGCGACAGCGTTCCGAAGTACGTGCGCACGGAGAACGAAACCGGTTTGAATGCCAGTGGCGCGCCTGACGAATCCGTCAACTTGGCCAAAACCAAGACCGCCGGGATCGGTACTTCTTCGCGCGTGCGGCGATTGGCGAAAGGGTTCTCCAACGTGCCGATCGTTCCGGGGGCATTGCTAGCTGCAGCCGGTTCTTCCTGCTTTTGCTCCACGACTTGATAGCTCAAGGTTACGGTCGCTGGCCGGGGTAGCTCCCTTGGCTTTGTCCCGGCTGACGAGCTAGGGGCGCAAAAGAGAACCAGCAAACCCAACAAAGTGACCGCTATCGTAGGCGCGGGGCTCAGCGCGGTTTGCCCACGCTCGGGTGCAGTCTCGGACGGCTGGTCATGCTCGCGCGTTTCCCAGATCGAGACGATTGGAAAGAATTTGGCGACTAGCGAATACGCCAGCAGAAATCCCGCGAGTGCCCCGCCGACGATAGCCCATTCGATCCATGTGGGCGAATAGTGCGTCCACGCCGCCGGAATCCGCTGTGCCGGAAGAAAGGGTGTCTCGAGCGTCGGGACGACGATCAGAAACCGTTTGACCCAGGCTCCGATCACGATGAGCACAGAGGAAATTCCTACCGCACCGACCGAGAACCGCTCGAGTTTTCTGACCAGCAGGAAAATCATCAAGACAGCGATCGGGATGATCACGCCAAGCAGCTGCACGCTCCAGAACATTCGGGCGTAGCGTCCGATGAACAGTGATTCGACCAAGTCTCGCTCGAACCCTTCGAGCTTGTAGCCAACCGTCAAATACTCGTTGATATTGAAGTAGAGATAGACGAGCGTGCAAGCCAGGAGCAGTTTCCCCAGCTTGCGAAAGTGTACCGGCTGAATGTATTCCTCAAGGTGCACCGCGCGACGCAGCGCCCACATCGCGACAAGCACGGCCGCGCCACCCGAATAGATCGCGCCCACAACGAAATAAGGTCCGTAAATCGTGCTGTTCCAACCCGGACGCAACGTCATGGCAAAAATCCAAGAAACGACAGTGTGTACGGAAATGGCCAGCGGAATCACGATGATGGCCATCGCATGAATCGCTCGTTCGAGGAGCTGGTGCTGCTCCGGAGTGTTCCTCCAGCTCAAGGCCAGCCTACGGTAAATCTTGCGCCGCCACTCGGGGAATCGTGGGTCGTCCGCGAGGATAGCGAGATCAGGAATCAGTGGCAGGTAAAAGTAGATGACGCACGCTGTTAGATAGGTCATTACGGAGAGGAAATCCCAAATCAGCGGTGACTGGATTCGTCCGTATCGCAGCAGGTGCCAGATCCGGTCGGGCCTGCCAAGATCGGTGATGATCATCGGAGCGCCGGTGACTAGCGCGAGCACGGTGATTGCCTCCGAAAGGCGGGTCATCGGCGTTCGCCATTCGGCGTTGGTCACGCGCAGAATCGCCGAAATCATCGTGCCGCCCTTGCTGACGCCGACCCAAAACACGAAGCTTGAGATGTAGATTCCCCAGGAAACCTGATCACGCAGCCCCGTCACAATCAGTCCTTTTCTCACCTGAATCGCGTAGGCAATCAGTCCTAAGAGGAAAGCAGCGCTGAGAAACGCAAGCCACGCATAGTAGCGCGCTGAGTTCGTAGTCATCCGCTGAACGAGTTGTTCCTCGCGGCTTTTCATGCTGTCCTCGCAGGCTGGATTTGAACCAGCTCGGCGCGTTGCCCTGGCGGCGCGTACTTTCGATTCGCTGGCGGGAGATAGTAAACGCGCGGCTCTGTGCCGAGTTCTTCCATCAGCCGGTAGCCTGCGCCGCGCTTCGCTACTCTGCTGAGCTGAATTGTTTCACCTTTGGAATTCGTGACTGCGTCTTCGAGCTCATCGCCAAAGTAAATTGCACCCATCGTGCACGCACTGGCACAAACCGGAAGCTTTCCCTCGCGCAGCATGTGCGGGCAGAAACCGCACTTTTCAATCGTGCCCTTCCGATGCGGATACATCCGATCGGTAGAATAAGGAACGCTCGTTTCTTCTTGTGTGTGCGGCGGCTCACCCCAGTTGAAGGAGCGAGCCGAATACGGGCACTGTGCGATGCATTCACGGCAACCGATACAGCGATCGTTGTCTTGAACCACGATTCCATCAGTTCGCTTGAACGTCGCACCAACCGGGCACGCGCGCACGCAGGGAGGGTTGTCGCAGTGCATGCAGGGCCGCGGCAGGTAGTACTCGCCTGCCGCGGGATTGTCTGCGACTTCATACACCTTGATCCATTCCTGCATCGGAGGAACGTAGTGCATTTTGTTGCAGGCCTTCGTGCAGTCGCGGCAGCCATCGCACTTGGCCAGGTCGATCACCATCACCCATTTTTGATTCGTGGGTGCTTGCGACCTGGCTGGCAGCACGCCTTGCATTAACGTCCGTGCCGCCGACTTCAAGGAGGTGCCGCCGAGTGCGGCCAAAGCGGCTCCTCCGCCTAACATGCTGAACCATCCGCGACGACTCAGGCCCATCACTTTTCCTTCCCTCGACCGCTACTTGGTCACGACCAACTTCATCTTCATGTCATCATGACCGTTGCCGCACTTGACGGCACACTCGACCACATATTCGCCAGGCTCTGTGGGCGCCACGACCGTGTATTCGTTCACGCCTTCCTTTACCGGCAGGTCCCAGCCTTGGTCCTTCAGGGCATTGATGGTGAAGCTGTGAACCGAACCGTCTTTCGCCATTTCCGTGCCTTTTTTCCCGACGATCTTCAGCTTGACCACCTGGCCTGCCTTCACGGTGATTACTGGCTTTTTCTGGCCAGGCACTTTGAACACGTTGTCGCCATCGGCGAGAACTTCATAGGACTTGGGCGCCTGCGCCAAAAGGAGCGAACTGGCCAGCAGGGCTGCCGTAACCGCAACTACTTTCACTGATTTCATCGTGGTCTCCTTATTTATTCAGGTACTCGAAAATCGCTCGCGCCTCTTGCTCCGTGAGGTTTGCACGTACGCGCATATGCTTCACAATTGTCGCCGTGCGACGCGCATCCATCGTTGGGATCTCAGCATGGCAACGCGTGCAGTTCGCCTTGTACATCTGGTCTGGCGTGAGTGCCTTCTTTGCCGTCGCTTTCGTCGTCTCCGGCTTCGGGGCCGAGTGATTCGCGGCCGTCGCGCTCGGTTCCGGCGTCGCGGCCGATGCTGAGGTTGTTGTGCCAGTGGACTGATTGCTGCTGCTCTGCGACTGCGCCATGGCGATCACCACAAATCCGAAGGTAAGCGCCAGCGCGATTCCCATCAGTTTCGTTTTCATTTGCTGCCTCCTGCCAAGGGAAATGCAAACCGGTAAGTGATCCCCACCGTCCAGATGTTGTGGTCCCCATCGGTACTGAACTCCCGGCCGTAAGAAACATTGGTCCGAATTTCGGGCCGAACCCAGTAACTCCAGCCGGCTAAGAATCTCTGAGTGTTTACGTCCGGCATATCGCCCATACCGCTGCTGGGTATGGTCGGCATGTCGGTCGGGGTGAAGAACTGCTCGAAGCGAAGTTCCGCTTGCGATTTGCGCATGAATGGCCGCCAGAACGGCGCTCGCCGCATCCGGTACGCTCCTTCGATCCAGTAACCGCTTCCCGTGAAGCGATTCCGGGCAATCTCACCTCGGAGGTCCAGTGGCAGCTTCGTGGATTGCCAGGTGAAGTCCATACCGTAAGTGTTCACATGCTCGTCTTGCAGCTTTCGCTGGAACGAAGTGCCAATTTCCAGCCGTGCTTTCGGAAAGAAGAAACTTACACGCCCTCCCGCACCCCTCGTCGCGCCGACCCACGAATTGTTGGTCGACGCGGAAAAGAAGGCCGCGTAATTGATGTTCAGCCCTGTGCCGACCGGAACAGCGCCGCGGATCATCCCGCCATTGCTGTCGGTCATTTCGAGATCCGTGATAATGGGGGCCGTTTGAAAATTGCGTATCCAGCCCGAGTGCAGCCGCTCATTGAAAATCCCGAACGGGGTCAAGAAACGCCCGCCAACCAAGGTCACGTACTTGTTGGCGAAGAAATCGATCTGGGCGTATTCGACCCCCTTGTCCCACTCGTGATCCCAGGGCTGTCCTGTCAGGTGTGTGTATGCCCCTTCGAATTCGGCTTCGCTTTCGATGAGCCAACGGTCCCCGAAAGGAACAAGGGCGACTGGCGACATAGTCGGAAGAAGTTGCTGCTGACCTGGTTCATATTCGGAGCCAAGTCCTACAAATCCGGTCAGAACTGGCACTCCGGATTCGGGCTTCTTGTATTGCGGAGCCTGAGCCGACCCGCTACTTACGATCAGCAGCGCTATTGCGAAAGCAAAAGATAGTCTCTTCACTTGGACCCTGCCTTTCTAGCGGAGTCCTTGCTCGCACACGCAAATCTTCCTGAAGCAAGATCCGCCACAGTTAAACATTGCAATTTCCTCTGACACTGGACACTCAGTGCCCGAAGCGCTTGTCCACATTTGTCGTGGCCATCGGTCCCGGAGTCATGATGTGTATCCAGGAACGAAATAACCTGCCCCGCAAAGATTCCCTGAGGTGACCGCGACAACCAGAATCCACCTTTGATTCCGCGGCGCGAATTTACGAAGCCTCCCCAACTCAGAAGCTGTAAGACCTTCGCGGTTTCCGCTGGGGGCACGTCTATTTGTTTCGCAACTTGGTTTGAGCGAAGGGGCTGACTTGCCTCGGCAAGCGAACACAATGCCTTCAACGCCGACTGAATTCGCTTCGGAATCGTTGGGAAGATCAAGGTATTCCGCCTTTCGGACCTGATTGTCCGATTTAGCTCCGAGAAGGTCTGTGACGGCCATCGCAAAGTGATGTGACGGTCGTCACAATACGAGGCTAGTGAGTGCTATCCTGCGTGGATGAATCGCAATAGCGTCGCGACAGCAACGTAGGTGGCGGCAATCGACTCAGCTGACAGCCAAGGCTTGTCGGTGAAAGCTGAGCCGGCAATATCCTGCTAGACTCGGAATCACCGTTCTCTTCAATCGCTAGATCAAATGCCAAGAGTTTCGAGGGAGCCTGTACAACGCATTTTTCGCCCGAGAAACGCAGGGCCACGGCAGAAAAGCTGGCGATCTGATTGTCCCAATTTGTCCCAACTTGCCGTCCGTAACTCATTGATGTATAGTCGCTTGCTATGGGCGAGTAGCTCAGCTGGGAGAGCGCCTCGTTCGCAACGAGGAGGCCGGGGGTTCGAATCCCCTCTCGTCCACCAACATCTTCTCCAAGCTCAACAACTTGCCCAACCCTGCGA
>Ga0126381_100006666_pt1 | contig 12795 bp, 13 predicted proteins | sample PanSoiMetPlot_28_FD_96465 | JGI IMG/M metagenome (GOLD analysis project Ga0126381, IMG submission 96465) | Tropical forest soil microbial communities from Panama - MetaG Plot_28 | ecosystem: Environmental > Terrestrial > Soil > Tropical forest > Bulk soil | place: Panama | collected 2016-02-17
AAACTCCGAAGACGCGAGTTCGCGGACCTCAGCGCGCCCGCGGAGCCCAGCCTGGAACTCGCGTAGCGTCACGGCTGGTTTGATCGTCTTGCTGCGGTACGGAAATGGCGTAGATGTCGCGCAGATAGGTGCAACGCAGAGTCAAGGGGGAGCCGTCGGACGCAAGCCCGTACGAGCCGGAGTCTGCGCCGCGATCTCGCCGATATCCGCCACAGCCGAAATGGCGCCGGTCCGGATGTCAACCCGGCGCAGCCCGCGCGACCGCGGGGCATTTCCGGTTTACTTCCCCCGTCGCGTGTCAGCGCCGCTGCGGTGATCGCGCGAGAGGTCGGGAATGGTAGGACGAAAAAGCCACACTGCAAGAACCGCAATTATTGCAAGGCAAAGCCAAAAGAAATGAGACCGCAAGGGCCAGCGGAACGCGAGACGCACGGGTTGCGACGTCATAGCGACCTGATCGGAAGCGGCCGGGGCCGAAACCTCTGGCTCCTGAATATGAAACACAGGAATGTACGAGCCAACGGGTATCTCGATTCGGATGCGGTCCTGGAAACCTTCACTTTCGTAGTATTCCCTAAGAGTGGATCTCAGCCTGGCAGCATAGGTCCGCACAGTTGAATCCGATTTCGTATCCCAGTCAGCCGGTTTGCGAAATAAATCGACGCCGATTGTTCGCTCTTTAATGGGGTTGTCCCCTGGGCTGAGACAAACAGTTAAGACACTGTTGACCGTTCGCTGAAAATTCATTGTGCCCGATCCCGGAACGGTTTTAGGATGGGCGTGCCGGTGAAGCGGAGGCGGGCAATGCTGGCGAGCAACCCGCTGAGGAATAGCCGGCCGGTACTCGTCGCGACGATGAGTAGGGCGCAGAACCTCCGGTGCGTCCTTGTAAGAAGCTTGGGTCGAACCCGGCCGGGGAGCGGTACTTCGGCCCAGGTGATTTAAGAGAACAATCATCGGCCGACAGATACCGTCATGCCTGAGAAAACGCACGGGCGGTTTCATGCCTGCGCTCCCTGTGTGACCAATCGCTGCTCGAACTTAGCTGGTGCGCGGTAACCGAGCGCTGAGTGAAGCCGCTTCTGGTTGTACACGCGTTCCAGAAAATCCTCGATCGAGGCGCGCGCCTCGGCCAGATCGCGATATTCCTGCCGATGGACCTCCTCATATTTCAACGTCTTTATGAACGATTCGCAGAAAGCGTTGTCGTAAGGATTTCCCTTCCGGCTCATGCTGATGGTGATCTGGTGATTCTTCAGCAGGCTGGTGTAATCGCCGGATGCATACTGGACGCCGCGGTCGGAATGATGCACCAGACCGGGTGCCGGTGAGCGGCGATCCAGTGCCATGCGGAGCGCACCCATTGTCAGTTCGTCTTCCAGAGTCCGGTCCAGCGCCCATCCGATCACACGGCGTGACCAGGCGTCCAGAATCACGGCCAGATAGACGAACTCCTGCTCCAGCCGGACGTAGGTGATGTCGGCCACCCAGAGCTGGTTGATGCCGGTGGGCGCCATCTCCCTGGCCAAGTTCGGGTAGACCGGCCGGTCGTGATGGGAATCCGTCGTCACGACCACGAACTTCCTCTTGCGCAGGCACAACAGGTTATCCTCGCGCATGATGCGGTAAACCCGCTTGTGATTCACCCGCAAGCCGCGATCACCCAGCTCGCGCGTGACGCGCGGCCAACCGTAATAAGGAAACTCCAGCGCGATCCGCTGGATCTCGTCGCGCAGATCGAGATCTGGATCGACTGCCTCCGAAGCGTGCCGCCAGCGATAGAAACCCGCCCGGCTGACCAGCGCCAGCCGGCACAGCCGCTCCAGAGCAATGGGCGTGGCCAGGCTCATTTCCTTTTCGAGGTACGGGTAGACGAGCTGCGGATATCCAACGCTTGCAGCTTCCGCTGCTCCTCGACATGCTGCAAGCAGCGCTGCAAAAAATCGATCTCCAGCGCCTGACGGCCTACTTTGCGCTCCAGTTCGGCGACACGGCTCTCGTCGGCGCGGCGCTGCCCGCTGCCGGTAAACGCCTTCCCGCCGAATTCCTGGATCTCCCGTCGCCAGCGGTGCAGCAGGTTCGGGTTGACCTCGCAGGTCTTGGCAACCTCGGCTATCGAGACGCCCAGACCCAGCCGTCGAACAGCTTCTTCCTTAAATTCCTTGGTGAACTTCCGTCGCGTTCCCATGACACAATTCTCCATTCGCTGAAAATTGTGTCTTAACCGTTTGTCTCAATTTAGGGGACAAGTCCATAATGAGTTCGCTGTCCAGCGTTTTTCTTACGGTGTGCTCTAAGAATTCTCTTAATCGCGGTGATTCGGCGAATCTACGGCTGGCCAGAATTCGAGCCAGGTTATCCTCAATAGATTGCCTGTCTGGAGCCATTGAACAGTCTGATCAGACTTTCCCCAGCCTAAGTCGTTCCTGCGAGTGCGGCAATCTTTAATGCCTACTACGGTCTTTATTTTTGAACTTGGGCCCCACGTATACCTGCGGCGCTGCTCTTCTTGCGCCCGCTAGATCAAGTTCCACAAAATTTCGATAGCACCTATACCGTTACGTAACCCCCTGTAACGTCGCTTTTCCTTCGTCCACAGGTTAAATTCCGAGCCTGAACGGCATTATGCGTTCTCGTGTTCAAGGCAGGATCATGCGGGCTGCGCTTCTATGGGCCTCGGCGGGTGCCCTGTCCGCCTTTCAGGGGGATCCTTCCGAGGATGCTCGCCTGAAGCAACTTATTTCCGCTGAAAGCGCGATGCGCAATGGAAATTACTCCGGCGCCCTCGCCACTCTCGACATTGCCTGCCCGCTCGCGGACCTTCCGGAAATGTTTCGTGCGCGATGTCTCCACGACCGCGCCTCGCTGGCAGATGCTCTGGGAGAGCGCGGCAAGGCCTTGGATCTGTACCGGAAAGCAGCGGCTTCGTGGACCGAAGGTCTGGGACCGCAGAATGCTGGCTTGGCGGATACCCTCGCTGGCCTGAGCGACGCTGCTCGCGGTCTCGGTCTAATTGCGGAGGCGGAAGAAGCCGCCCGCCGGAACGTGGCGATACGCAAGAATCTCGAAGGACCGTCCTCTGGGCGAAGCATTCTGGCAGCGAGTCAGTTAGGTCGCATTCTGCTGGAAGAGGGAAGGATCGCGGAGGCGGCTCAGTGGATTGAGAACGCCTATCAGTTAGCTCAGGCGCCGTCCAGCGCCCTCTCGAAAAACGCCCGAATTCTAATGAATATGGGTGCCCTCCGCCTCGTTCAGGGCCGTGTTGCTGAGGCGGACACTCTACTGCGCCGCGTGGCGGGCGAACTCTCGCGGGGGCATCCGCCGGATGGGGAACTTGCAGAGGCGCTCTTCGAACTGGCGGTTATTTGCGAGCAGGAAGGGCGAAAAGCCGAAGCCTCGACGCTGCTCCGCCGTGCCGCACCACTCATGGAACGAGTGTACGGACCAAACTCGCCGCACCTGGCGTCCGTGCGGCGTGAACAAGCACTCCTCGCTCTTTCCGAAAACCATCCCGCCATCGCCGAGGCGCTGCTGAATCAGGCGCTTGCGGCAGTAACTACCGCGCCGCAAGGAACGGTTGACGTAGTGGCGTTTCAGAACAGTCTGGGCCTGGCGCTGATCGAGCAAAGGCGTTATCCCGAAGCGGAGGCGCTCCTCCTGCGCGTCGCCGGTCAGGAGGAGCGCGGTTCTCTTGCAGGTACAGTCGACAGAGCGACCAATCTCGCGAACCTGGGATTACTGAAGGAACGGCAAAAGAATTTCACCGAAGCGGCAAGTTATTATAAGGACTCTCTTGCGATCTGCGAGTCGATCGGAACAACAGGGCCAGTACTGGCGGAAATTCTGACCGCCTACGCGCGAGTCGTTCGCTCGAACAACCCGGGACAAGCTAAGGCGCTCAGGAAACGCGCCGCAGCAGCGCTGAACGCGCAGAATCCGGTTCGGTGAGAGACGCGGGCCGGAAACTAGCGAACCCGCAGATCGCGCCCGGTCATATCTTTCGGCTGGTTCTCCCCTAGCACGCTGAGAATCGTCGGCGCGACATCCTGCAGCGCTCCGCCATTCCGCAGCTTTTCCTTCGAATCATCCACGAGAATGAACGGCACCGCGTTCGTCGTGTGATACGTGTGCGGCCCGTGCGTCACGGGATCGACCATCGTCTCCGCGTTCCCGTGGTCCGCCGTGATGATCCAGCGCCCGTCCTTTTCTTTCAAGCGCTGCCAGATTCGCCCCAAACATTCATCGATCTTCTCAACCGCCCGGATCGTCGGCTCCAGCTTGCCCGAGTGGCCGACCATATCGGCGTTCGCAAAGTTCATCACGATCACGTCGAAATCCTTACGCCCCATCGCGTCGATCACCACGTCGGTGACTCCGTCGGCGCTCATTTCGGGCTTCAGGTCGTAAGTCGCCACCTTAGGCGACGGCACCATCTCGCGCTCTTCGCCGCGGAACGGCTTTTCCAGTCCGCCGTTAAAGAAATATGTGACGTGCGCGTACTTCTCCGTCTCCGCGACGCGCAGGTTTTTCCAGTTCAATTCCTGGCAGACGTAACCCATGATGTTGTTGAGCGGCTCGCGAGACAGCACCATCGGGACATTCAGCGACTTGTCGTACTCCGTCATGGTGCCGAATTTGAGTTCCTTTGGAACCAGCGCGCGCGCCGGACGCTCCAGCGTCGCGCTGGTCAGAGCTTCCGTCATCTCACGCCCGCGGTCCGCGCGGTAATTAAAGAAGAAACAGGCGTCGCCATCGCGAATCAGCCCAACCGGATCATTGCGTCCATCGACAATCGTTGCGGGTTCGATGAACTCGTCCGTCACCCCCTTCTCGTAAGAGCGCTGGATCACTTCCACCGGATCAGTCGTCTTGTGGCCCTTGCCCAGAACCATCGCCTCGAACGCCTTTTCGATCCGTTCCCAGCGCTTATCGCGGTCCATGGCGTAATAACGGCCCGATACGGTCGCGATCTGCCCCACTCCGATCTCCCGGATCTTCTGCTGCAGTTCGCGGATGTAACCGATGCCGCTCTCCGGCGGAGTGTCGCGCCCGTCCATGAAGCAATGGATGAAGACCGATTCGACCTTCTCGCGCTTCGCCATCCGCAGCACCCCGTAGAGATGCTCCTGGAGCGAATGCACGCCGCCGTCGCTGCACAATCCCATCAGGTGCAAACGGCGGCCCGCGCGGGCATGCCTCATCAGATCCAGCAGCAGTCGGTTCTCGAACAACTCGCCGGTCGAGATCATCAGGTCAATGCGGGTCACATCCATCCGAACCACGCGGCCAGCGCCGATGTTCAGGTGTCCGACCTCGCTGTTACCCATCTGCCCTTCCGGAAGCCCGACGGAAGGCCCCGAAGTCGCCACCAGAGTGTTAGGGAATTCGCGCAGCAGCCGGTCGTAATTCGGCTTCTTCGCCAGCGCTATCGCGTTGCCTTCGACGGCGGGGGAATAGCCCCAGCCGTCGAGAATCGTGAGAATCAGTGGCTTCGTGCGCGACATTTACTGGCGGAACGCCTTTCGGCCCGGAAACTTTGCGGCCTCGCCCAGCCGCTCTTCAATGCGCAGCAATTGGTTGTACTTCGCGATGCGGTCGGTGCGGCTCGCCGACCCTGTTTTGATCTGGCCCGCGTTCGTGGCCACCGCAAGGTCCGCGATGAACGGGTCTTCGGTCTCCCCTGAGCGATGCGAAACCACCGCGGTGTAACCATTCTTGAAGGCCGTCTGCATCGCGTCCAGCGTTTCGGTCAGGGTGCCGATCTGATTCACCTTCACGAGAATCGAATTCGCGACGCCGCGCTCGATGCCCATGTTCAGCCGTGACGTATTCGTCACGAACAGGTCGTCGCCCACCAGCTGCGTATCCCTGCCGATCGATTCCGTCAGTGTCTTCCATCCGGCCCAGTCGTCCTCGGCCATGCCGTCCTCGATCGACACGATCGGATACTGTCGCCGCCAGTTGGTCCAGAACGCGGCCATCTGTTCGCTCGAAAGCTGCCGTTTGTCGGACTTCTTGAAAACGTACTTGCCGTCCTGATAAAACTCGCTGGCCGCCGGATCGAGCGCAATGCCGATCTGTTCGCCCGGCTTGTAGCCCGCCTGCGTGATCGCCTCCAGAACCACTTCGAGCGCCTCATCGTTCGACTTCAGGTTCGGAGCAAAGCCACCCTCATCGCCCACGGCGGTCGAATAACCGCGCTTCTTCAGAACGTTCTTCAGCGTGTGGAAAACCTCCACGCCCATCCGCAGCGATTCGGAAAACCTGCTCGCGCCATAAGGCACGATCATGAACTCCTGCATGTCCACGGAGTTGTCCGCATGCGCTCCGCCGTTCAGGATGTTCATCATGGGAACCGGCAGGGTGCAGGCGTTCACGCCGCCCAGATACCGGTAAAGCGGAGTCTTCTGCGAAGCCGCGGCCGCGCGCGCCGTGGCCATCGAAACCGCGAGCATCGCGTTCGCGCCAAGTTTGCCCTTGTTGGCCGTCCCGTCCGCATCGAGAATGATCTGATCGACCTTCGCCTGCAGAGTAGCGTCATGGCCGGTCAGCGCCTTCGCGATCGGCCCGTTCACATTCGCGACCGCGTTCTGCGTGCCCTTTCCGAGATAGCGCTTCTTATCGCCGTCGCGCAGTTCGACCGCTTCGTGCTCTCCCGTCGATGCCCCACTCGGGACCGCGGCGCGACCTACGCTGCCGTCGGCCAGAAACACTTCCGCTTCAACGGTGGGATTGCCCCGGGAATCCAGGATCTCCATGCCGTTGACTTTGATAATCGTTGACAAAATGCTCTTTCTCCTGTTCAAGAAAATCTGTTATTACGCGCGGCAATCCACCTTGCCGCGGTCAGGACACTACGGTGATGCCGCTTTCTGTCACCACGCGCCCCAGCCGGCGGTCTTCCTCCGGATCGAATCCCACCCGGCTGTTTTCCGGTAAGACGACATCCGAATCGATAATGGCTCGCCGAATCCTGCTATAGCGGCCCACCACCACGCGCGGCATCAGGATCGACTGCTCCACGTCGCTGTAGCTGTTCACTCGCACGAACGGCGACAACACGCTCCGGTTGACCCGTCCGCCTGAAACGATCACGCCCGGAGACACGATCGAATCGCTCGCGATCCCCATTCGCTGACCCTCCAGCGCGAAAACGAACTTCGCCGGAGGCGCCTGAATCGCGCGCATCCGGATCGGCCATTCGTTGTCGTACAGATTGAATTCCGGAGATACGGCGATCAGATCCATATTAGCGTCGTAGTACGCGTCGAGCGTCCCGACGTCGCGCCAGTAGAGCGCCGCCTTGGCGTTAATGTCCACGAAGTCATAAGCCACGACCCGGTATTTCTCGAGACATTTCGGCAGGATGTCCTTGCCGAAATCGTGCGAGGAGTTCGGGTCCTCGGCGTCGGCGCGAAGCTGTTCGGCGAGAATCTCGGTGTTGAATACATAGATTCCCATCGAGGCGCTGATCTTGTCCGGATTGAACACGGAGCGCACCGGATTGCCGTGCTTCGGCTTCTCCTCGAATCCATACACGCGATACGCCCGATCGATCTGCGCCACGCCGAAACGGTTGGCTTCTTCCGGATTGATCTGGATAGTGGCTATGGTGATGTCGGCCCGCTGCGCCTTGTGCCACGTCACCATATCCAGGTAATTCATCTTGTAAATGTGGTCGGCAGAAAGGATCAGCACGTGGCGCGGCGCTTCGACCAGGATGCTTTGCAGGTTCTGGTAAACTGCGTCGGAGGTGCCTTGATACCACTCGTCCGAAACCCGCTTCATCGGCGGCAGTACCTCGATGAATTCCTTCAGCTCGGAATGGAATATCTGCCAGCTTTCACGGATGTGGCGGTTCAGTTCCAGCGATTTGTATTGTGTTAAAATAAATATTCTGCGAATGTCGGAGTTCACACAGTTGGAAAGTGTGAAATCGATAATCCGGTAAACGCCCCCGAAAGGTACGGCTGGTTTTGCGGTATCCCGGGTCAGCGGGAAAAGCCGTTCACCGGCTCCTCCAGCAAGAAGTATAGCGAGTACGTTCACCATTGGGGAGTTAGGGGACGGTTAAAAGCGGATTTTGGCGCGTCAGGAAGCGCCTAAGGGCTTGACTTTCGCGAACAAGTCCATATGATATCAGTACCTTTGTTGTTCCGATCGGGGCTATAGGACGGTTCAATACGGGTCAATCCATGATCGGGCAGGGGGTGTTTTTAGTTGGCTGAAGTCAGACTCCAGGACGGAGAGACGTTGGAAAACGCGCTTCGTCGTTTCAAGCGGAAGGTGCAGCAGGAAGACATCATTAAGGAAGTCAAACGGCACTCTTTCTACCTGAAGCCGGGAGAAAAGAAACGGGTTAAAGCGGCTCTTGCCCGCAAGCGAAACCGGAAGAAATCTCGCCGGGAAATCGAATAAACCCCACAACAGGCGAAGCGACTGGCATGCGCTTCGCCTTCTCCATTCCCAGGATGGTGCCATGGCCGAATTTCAGGATCGGACACTCAAGTGCGTCGATTGCGGCGCCGATTTCACCTTTACCGCGGGCGAACAGCAGTTCTACCACGAAAAAGATTTCAAAAACGAACCGAAACGCTGCAAGTCATGCAAACTCCGAAGGCACAGCAGTCCGGAGCGCATGGGCGCCGGCCGCGTGGAAACTTCGGCCATCTGCTCGCAATGCGGCCGTGAAACGACGGTCCCATTTCGGCCCACCCAGGGGCGCCCGGTCTTCTGCCGCCAATGTTTTCAGGGACGAAAAGCCACGGGAGTTGCCGCTGGCGCCTGATCGCGACCGGTTCGCGCCAAGCCCAATGAGCCTTGGGCCTGATATGCTGTTGAAAACGATCCTGCCTGACGTTTCGCAGGCGGCCAAGTGGGATTGTATCCGGCTATTGACGTGAGCCCGGTTCGCCAATCCGATTCACCCGTGCCCGAGACGACGCTCACAGAACCAGAACTCGAGCGCCTTCGCCTCAAGCTCCGTTACAAAGTCCTCTACCACGTCGGCCACAACTGCGCCGACGTGGACGATCTGGTTCAGGAAACCCTCGCCCGCTTCATCCGCGCCGGGCAGAACCATCAAATCCGTAACACCATGGAATTAGGCGCGTTCCTGAACGGCGTCTGCCGGAATGTGATCCTGGAATACCGGCGCCGTATGCGCCGGGAGCCCCCGATCGATCCCGAAGCCTGCCAGCCGGAAACTGCGATTCGGCCTGATGCGGAGCACTTCGAGATACGGCAGGCGATCGATCATGGCTTGGCGGAACTGGCCGACCGCGATCGTGCAGTTCTCCGGGCGCTTTACCTGGACGGCAAGGACAAAGATGCGATCTGCGCCGAATGGAACATGACCGACGCCCAGTTCCGGGTCGTTTTATTCCGCGCCAAAGAACGTTTTCGTCGGGCTTACAATCTGAAGCCCGACAAATGAAACAAACAGAATAGAAGTGACACTCAATAACGGACGATGAGCATGAATTGCGGCATGGAACCGATTCAGCGGGAACAGATTATCGCGAGGTATCTCTCGCGCTCTCTCGATTCCGACGCGGTCGAGGAATTTGAGGGACACTACCTCGGTTGCGACGAATGTTTTGAAGAACTCCGAGTCAGCGAAAGGATTGCCGCAGACCTGCGAGCATCCAACTTGGCTTGGCGTCAGAATGAGGGCGTTTCTGTGCTGCAGTTCCGCAACAACGCCGAACTGACCCACTCCGCCCGGGAACTGGATGAGCTCCGCCGCGAAGTCCTGGAACAGAGCGACTCGCGCGTCATCATCGACTTGGGCCGCGTCACGAAAATCGACAGCGCCGGACTCGGTCAATTGATGAGTTGCTACACGCATCTCGTCCGTAACCAGGGAGCCCTGAAGGTCGTGAACGCCTCGGCTGAGGTGAAGAAGGTGCTGGACATGACGGGCATCAGCACTCTGATCCCGTCATTCGCCGATGAGTCCGAAGCCGTGCGCAGCTTCGAGAACTAGATTAATTCCGTCATTGATGTAAAGGGACTGCATACGACGAGCGGTCCCCTCCTGCCTTCTCCCCGCTCCAATAAAAGGTCAATATGGGCTGGTCCCGTCTCTAATTCAGCGACGTGTGAGCTTCCGGAATCCTCAGGCCTCATCATTAGCCTCCGGTCGTGGTGCTGGCTCTCTGCTCTGGCGGCGCTACAACCGCGAGTCTCGGGGCAATCCCAAGAGAAGTCCGCGAGTAAATGTCGCCGCTCTCGGTTACACTGTGCCATACGCGATCGGGAACACGCTTTTGACTATCCGGGTCCGTTCATCGTCGCTCTTCTGAAGTGATTTTCAAACCTGAAGTGATTTTCAAACCGTAAGGAGCATGCATTCATGACCGCGGCCGCATCTCTCAAACACGAAACGCACACGCCATTCGATTTGTTCAACGAGGACATCGATCACCAACAGTTCCCCGACAAAGGCATGTCGCCTCGCGCCGCCGAAGCGATCGTCAATAGTGAAACATGGACCGACGCCAACCCCATGCTGAACCTCTCGTCGTTCGTCACGACGTTCATGGAGCACGAGGCGAACGAGATCATGCGCCGCCACTCGACGTCGAACTTCGCCGACCCCGACATGTACCCGCGCACCAAGGCCGCCGAGTTTCACTGCATCCGCTGGCTTCACGACCTTTGGACGGTCCGAAAGACGCCGGGACGTACGGCGCCGCGACCACCGGATCCTCTGAAGCCTGCATGCTTGCCGGGCTCGCTCACAAATGGAACTGGCGCACGCCGCTCTCACTTCATGCTTCCCGGACTGACCGTATTCACCTCGTTCTCCAGCGCCTTCTCTTTTAGTTCTTGCACGCGCGCGAACGCTGCGCGAGCGTCCGCCGCCCGGCCTGCTTTCTGCAGTACGCGCCCGAGCTGATACTGCACCGCCGACTCGTCCGGATTCAGCTTCGCCGCCCGCTCCAATAAAGGCAGCGCCTCGCTCGTCCGCCCTTCATTCGCATAGATCCGTCCGAGGTAGTACAGCGGGCCCCAAAAATCGGGCGTCAGCTTCCGCGCCTCCTCGAGCAGCGGAACCGCTTCAGCGGGGCGCGACTGTGAGAGCAATCCACCCAAATAGTAGATTGCCTCGGCATCCTCCGTACCTGCGGCGCGCAGTTCCTTTTCCGCGGCGGTGTCATCATGCAGGCTGATGAGCGCCTTCCCTAACTCGCGATGCACGCCCGGGAGCGTCGGGTCTTCACTCGCGGCTTTCCGAAAGGACTCCGCCGCTTCTTCGAACCGCTGCGTGTCGTAATTCGCCTTGCCCATCAGGAAATCCGCCTGCGCGGGCCGCACCTGGGTCATCATGCGGGCGAATGCCGCGTGGGCCTCGTCCTTGCGCTTCAGCCGGGTTAGAGTGACGCCCAACATGTACAACACGCCTGGCTCGTCCGGGCTGGCCTCCGTCAGCAGTTTCAGATTGGCCAACGCCGATTCGTATCGCCGGGTGGACAGCTGACATGAGGCCAGTAACTCGCGCGCCTGCAGATTCCTGCCATCGATCCGGACCAGAGTCTCGAAAATGGGCAGGGCGAGCTCATATTGCTCCTGTTTGACATAAGCCAATCCGAGATTCGTGGTCAGCCCGATGTTCCCCGGCGCCAGCTTCAGCGCGCGTTGATAAACATCGATGGCCTGCGCATAACGGTTTGTCCGCGAATACACGACACCGAGATTGCCCAAAGTGGGCACATCGCCCGGCAGGGCCTTCAGGACAATCTTGAACTGCTGTTCCGCGGTGGAGTAGTCCTGAGCGGCAAGCGCTGCGGCGCCTTTATCAAATGCGGCATCCACCGCATCGGACGGCGCAAACATGAGCAGGAAAGCAACGGCGAAAAGTACGGAAACCACGTGTTTCTATGGTCGCAAAAGATCTTCAAAGGTTCGAAAAAAGGCGGACGAAGCTTTCGCCCCGTCCGCCCTGAGTTGCCGGGTCTGAAAAAAGCTAGAACATGATCTTCAGACCGAGCTGGATGTTGCGAGCGTCACGGGTGCTGCTGATCTGACCCGTGCTCCCGGTCGTGGCGGCGGTAACCGCCTGACCCGGGTTCGGCACGCTGATGCCTCCATTCACGCCGGCCCACTGCGTATGGTTGAACGTGTTGAACGTCTCGATGCGCAGCTGAGTGTTGACGCGTTCGCTGATCCGCGTGTTCTTGTAGAGCGAGATGTCCCAGTTCTGGAAGCCCGGACCGGTGAGGGCGTTACGTCCGACATTGCCGAGCGTACCGTCTGCCGGACGGGCGAACACCAACGGGTTGAAGAACTGGAACCTGGTCTGATTGTCCGGATAGATCTGGCCGCCCAGGTAGTTCGCGCGAACGCCGCCGCCCAGAGTCCCCGGGTTGCCGTTCGAGGTCACGTTGATCGGCGTGCCGCTGTCGAAGCGCGTGATACCGCCAAGCTCCCAGCCGTTCACGACGTGTTTGAGCACCGCATTGCTCTTCGCGAACGCGGGCAGGTCGTAGATGTAGTCGATCGAAACAACGTGCGTACGATCGAATCCGGCGCGCGCATAGTCGCGGCGGCGGTCATACGAATAGCCGATGGCGGTGCCATCCGAGTCCACCTCGTCCATAGCCTTGGAATAGGTGTATGAGGCATTTGCGGTGAGGTTGTGCGAGAACCGGCGGCTGACGCGGGCCTGCAGCGCGTTGTAGTTGCTGGTAGCGCCGAAGTCCGTGAAGTTGATGCTGCCGTAACCAATGTACGGACGGATCGCGTTCGAAACGCCATTCACCGCCGTGAGCCCGGTGTAGCCAGGAGCGG
>Ga0126381_100006667_pt1 | contig 12795 bp, 15 predicted proteins | sample PanSoiMetPlot_28_FD_96465 | JGI IMG/M metagenome (GOLD analysis project Ga0126381, IMG submission 96465) | Tropical forest soil microbial communities from Panama - MetaG Plot_28 | ecosystem: Environmental > Terrestrial > Soil > Tropical forest > Bulk soil | place: Panama | collected 2016-02-17
GGTTTGGGGGGGGGGGGGGGCGTTTTCTGTCGGCCGCCAGGCGGCCCGTTGACATCTGTCAAGGTTTTCCCCCCCCACGCCCCGAAACCGATTATTTAATGCCGGGCTGGCCATTTAATGGCCGATAACACCGAGAGTGGCCGGAAGCGGCCCGAGCAACTCGGGCTTTCCGAAGATGCTGCCTTTAGTAAGCGCCGTGGCCGTCCGCCCGGATCCAAAAACAAGGCCACGGTGGCTCGGGCCGGGCCCGGCCGGGTGGAGCGGGCGCTCATGGCCGAGCTTCGGGACTCGGCGCTGCCCACCGCCGCCAAGCTTCACCTTCGGGCCGGGGCCCATCTCGTGGATGTGGCCGATCAGGCCGGTGATGTGGACGCGGGCGCCAAGATCATCCGGGCGTATCTTGAGCTTCGCCAGGCTTACGGGCTGGCCGGGAGTCGGGCCGAGGCGTTGGATCCCTTCGCCGCGTTCGTGGCCGGGATGGGCGTGGCCGAAGCACGGCCGGACGAGTGAGCTTCCCGCCGTGCCCGCCGCCCGCCTATGCCACGCCCCGGAGCCCGGAGCGTCGGAGCTTCGGCCCGGCCGTGTCCCGGCTGGCGGCCGCCCTCGGCTGGCCGCTCATGCCCTGGCAGGAGATCGTGGCCGACGTGGCCAACGAGGTGGACGCCACCGGCGGTTTCGTCTACTCCACGGTGATCATCACCGTCCCCCGCCAGAGTGGGAAGACCACCCTCACCGGCGCCAACGCCGAGCACCGGACGCTCTACAAACCTCGGGGCCGGGTGTGGTACACGGCGCAGACTCGGGAGATCGCCAGGGATTGGTTTCTCAACGAGCACATCCCCGGCTTGGAGATCAGCCCGCTCAAGCCCTACGCCAAGGTCCGCCGGGCGCAGGGATCCGAAGGGATCACCTTCCCGCACGGATCCATGTTTCGCATCTTCGCCCCGCTCCCCGCCGCCCTGCACTCCAAACAATCCGATCTCGTGATCGTGGACGAGTGTTGGGCCCACGAGCTTGAGCGCGGCCGCCAGCTAGACCAAGCCATCGTCCCGACGCAGGCCACCCGGCCGGGGGCGCAGGTGTGGAAGCTCTCCACCGCCGGGGACGAGAAATCGTTGTGGTTGTGGGAGATCGTGGAGCGGGGCCGGGCCGCCGTGACCGAGGGGCGCCGGGACGGGATCGCCTATTTCGAATGGGCTTGTCCCGAGTCCATGGACCCCACATCCGCGAGCTCTTGGCCGCTCTTCCATCCGGCCTACGGGATCACCATCGGGGTGGCGCAGATGAAAGCCGCCCTTGACGAGTTGGGCCCGGCCGGTTTCGGCCGCGCCTATGGCAACCGCTGGCCGGACGGGATGGGAAAGGCCGCGGCGCCGAAGATCCCGCCCGGCCGGTGGGCCGCCGCCAGCGTGCCGCCCATCACCACCGTCCCGGCCGGGGCCCGAGTGGCCCTCGGTTTCGACACGTCGCGGGACCGGGCCCAGGGATGCGTGGCGGTGGCGTGGCGCGATCTCGGCGGGCTCCGGTGCGAGGTGATCGAAGCGCGGCCGGGGACCGGGTGGCTGGCCGAGCACATCACCGATCTGGCCAACCGGCGCCACCCGGTGGCCATCAGCTACCCGGCCGACTCCCCCGCCCTTGACGTGGCCGACGCCCTGGCCACGGCCGGGCTCCCGGTGGCCGCCATCCGGGGCCGGGATTGGCCCGCCGCGTGCTCGGGCTGGCTGGCCGCCATAAACGAGCGCCGGATCCACATCGGCGCCCACCCCGCGCTCCAGCGGGCCGCCGAGGTGGCCCCCGGCCGGGACTCCGGGGACGGCGGGTGGGTGTGGCACCGGCGGGGGGCGGTGGTGTCCATCGCCCCGGTGATCGCGTGCACGGCCGCCGTGTGGGCCCTCGGCCATCCCGCCGGCGCCGAGCAAGCCTCGTGGACCGCGTTCTAGGCTCGGCGCCGATGGCGCGATTCCCGGCCGGTGGGGTGGCACTCGGCTACTCGGCGCGCTATCCCCCGCTGACGGCCCGCGCCACACCGGGCCCACCGGGCCCACCGGGCCCACCCGGCCCGAAGGGTGACAAGGGTGACAAGGGTGATCCGGGCGCCAGCGCCGATCTCCACGTGTACGCCGCGGAGCTTCCCTTCGGCGGGGATGTGCGGATCAACGCCACCCCCACCGAGGTGATCCGGGTGGATGTCCCCCTCGGCGCCTATCAGGGATCGGCCACCGTGGCCGTGGCCAACCGGGACACGGTGGCCCGCCGGGTGGACGTGTGGATCACCGCCACCGCCACGGCCGGGCTCCGGGTGGCCGGGCCGCGCGCCGCCCAAGCCGATATCCCTCCCGGTGGGGTGGCCACCGTCGCCCTCGGGCCCGTCTTCGGCGCCGCCGAGGGGCCCGCCACCGTGTTGGTGGTGGCCCAACGCGACGGGCCCACCGCCGCCGAGGTGTGGGCCACCGAAGGGACCGAGCTGCTAAACCGGGCCGGTGCCACCGCCATCTTGGTGTGGGGTGGGGTGGCCGTTTTCCCCGACGCTTCCCCGCGCTAGACGCCCCGGATCGGGCCCCGTGGCCCGCCACGCAAAACCGCAGGTGGCGGGGACGTACCCTAGGTCATCTTTTCGATTTGCGGGGCTTAGAACGGATCCTAGAGGGAGCGTTTATCCACAGCTACGCTGATATGGCGTGAGATGGCCGTGGAGCAAGCAAACCGGGGCGGCCACGCTTTCCGGCGGGAGTCTCGGGGGCGGGCTGGCCGGAATCACCGGGGACGTGCAGGGAGCCCAAGAGCTTGCCCGCCGCGCGTGGGAGCAATCGGTGCTGGACACCGGCGGATTTCTCGGGCTGCCCGGCCAATGGTCGCCCTACGTGTCGGAATGGATGGCCCGTGGCGTCCCGGCGCTCACCGCCGGGATGCGGTTGGTCTCGGGGATCGCCATGCAACTCCCGCTCCGCCAGAAACGGGGGGACGAGATCGTGGATCCCCCGGCCGCCGTGATCAACGCCCCGACGCCTGGCGCCAACCGCACGATGGCCGATTTCTTGGACGAGTACATCTCCGACGTGCTCTTGTATGGCAACTACGCCGCGTTGATCGGCCCGCTGGACTCCACCGGCTGGCCGTCCATGCTCATCCCGCTGGACATCACGCAGGTGTCGGTGGCCCGTGACGAGACGACGTGGGCGCCCGTCTACGCCATAGAGGGATCCGAGGACGTGATCCCGGCGGACCGCATGTTTCACGTGGCCATAGACAAGCGCTCGGGGGAGTTGTCGGGCCGGGGGATCCTCCCGGTGCTGTCCGGGCCGGTGGCCGCCGCCCTGGCCGCCGATGCCTACGCGGGCCAGTACTTCACGCAGTCCGCCGTCCCGTCCGGGGTGATCACCGATACCCGCCCGAATCTCACGCAGGATCAGGCCAACGATCTCAAGACCAAGTGGATGCAAGCGGTGAGCGGGACACGCTCCCCGGTGGTGATCCCAAGCTCCACCACCTTCACCCCGTTGGCCACCGACGCCGACAAGGCGCAACTCGTCCAGGCCCGCCAATGGGACGCGCAGATGGTGGCCATGATCCTCGGCATCCCCCCGTTTCTGTTGGGGATCGAAAGCCAGCGCCACACGTATAGCAACGCCGAGAACGAATTCGGGAGATTCGTGGCCACCACCATGATGCGCTTGCTCCGCCCGCTGGAGTTGCAACTCACCGCCCAATGCCTGCCCCGCGGCAACTCGGCCGAATTCTTCACCGGCGCCCTCTTGCGGGCCGACACCATGACACGGGCCACGGCTGCCACCACCCTCTACGGGGCGGAGATCATCACCCTGGAGGAAGCGCGCACCCTGGCCGGTTTCCCGGCCGCCGGCGGGCCCGAAGAGTCCACCCCCCAACCCGCCGTCCCGGCCATCTCGAGCGGGCCCGTGGCCAGCGGAAACACGCCCGCCGACGACGGCGGGGATCTGTCCCGTCCGCTCCATCTCGTGGAGGCTTGACCGTGACCGCTCCCGTGCTCCCGCCCGCCCACCGCACCTACCACGTGGACGTGGAAACCCGGATGGAGATCCGCCACGATCCGGCCGACCCGGCCGCGGGGCGGACCCTCTACGGGCTGGCCGTGCCCTATGACGTGGAGCTTGACGTGTCCGATTGGTGGGAGGACTACACCGAGCTATTCCGGCGGGGGAGTTTCGCCAAGACCATCACCTCCCGCAAGCGGGCCGTCCCGTTGCTCGTGCATCACGAGCGCCGCGGGCTCGGCATCGGCGCCGCCACCGAGCTATCCGAGGAAGAGGACGGGCTCCACGCCGCGTTTCAACTCGCCAACACCCCCAAGGCGGACGAGGTGCTGGAGCTTTACAAGATCGGCGCCATCTCGGGCTTGTCCATCGGGTTTGAGCCCGTCACCCACACCGTGACTCACGGGCCCCAACGGGTGCCGCCCTCGGATCGGGATCTCCACGAGCGGACGGAGGTGATCCTCCACGAAGTGTCCGTGTGCAACTTCCCCGCTTACGCCGATGCGGGCGTGGAGGGAGTGCGAGCCCTTGCCCGCCACGGGGCCGCCAGCGCACGGGCCCGCCACCCGTCCGTAGCCACCCTGGCCGCCACCCGCGCGGAGGGAGTGTCCGTGGTCCGCGGTCACGTGGACCGCTACGGGCGGGTGGTCCGCCGGTGAGTAGCCGGTGCCGCTCGTGCGGGGCGGACATCACGTGGACGGTGACCGAGGCCAAGAAACTGACTCCGGTGGACCCGGACGGGACACCCCATTGGGCCACGTGCCCGCAGGCCGACGAGTGGCGCCGGAAGGATCCGCCCTCCACATCACCGGGCCCGGAGATCTCCACGCGCTAGCATCCCGGCCAACGGAAACCGGACGACGGCCGGACTCGCCCGCCCCTCCGGGGGGCGCTCGGAGCACCACCGTGGCGTGATCCATTTCCGAGTGGAAGATCAGACACTCGTGAGAAAGGATCACCCTTGCCCATCACCCTCGTGGATGTCTTGAGGACATCCATAGACGAACTGCACGGCCGGATGAACGCCATAGAGGCGGCCGCCGTGTCCGACCAACGCGACACCCTCAACGACGTGGAGCAAGCCACGTGGGACGAGTTGCGCACCGAGGCCGAGGCCAAAACCTCCCGGCTGGCGTTGCTCGTGGACCGGGCCGAGCTTGACGCCAAAGCGGGCGAGATGATGGCCCGTGTGGGCGCCACCGCCCGCCAGGCGGAGCCCGTGGCCGGGCCCGCACGGGAGTTCCCGTACCGCACACCGGGGGAGTACGTCCTCGCCTACATGCGGGCCAAGCACGGCGACGTGGCCGAGTCGGCCCGCTTCACGCGGGCCCTGGCGGACGTGACCACCGCGCAGACACCGGGACTCGTCCCCCCGCAGGTGACGGGGGACATCCTCGGGGTGTGGCTCGGCAACCGGCCGTCCGTGGACGCCATGACCAAGCCCACGCTCCCGCCGGTGGGGATGAAGATCCAACGCCCCCACATCAGCCAGCACACCACCGTGGGCCCCCACACCGAGAAAGGCCCGGTGGCCAGCCAGGCTTTCACGCTTGATCTGGCCGAGATCCCCCTCACCAGCTACGCCGGGGCGGTGGACGTGTCATGGGAGCTTGCCAACCGCTCCGCCCCCGGCGCCCTGGACATCATCTTCCAAGACCTTGTGACCATCTACGCCCGCAAGACCAACGAGGCCGCCTACGGGAGCGTGGTCTCCAATGTCACCCAAGCGGTGACGTGGGACGGGACGGCCGCCACCCTGGCCAAAGCCATCTCCGACGCCGCGGTGATGTGCGCCACCAACGGTGAAGAGCAACTCTTCCCCGACACGGTGTGGCTCGGGCTGGAGTCCTACGGGTTGTTGGCCAGTCTCACCGACTCGTCGGGCCGCCCGCTCTTCCCCGATCTCGGCCCGGCCAACGCCCTCGGCACGGCCGACGCCCAAGGCAACATCTCCACCATCCGGGGCTTGCGTCCGGTGGTGGATCCGCTCATCCCCCGCAACGCGTTCCTGATCGGGCCCGCCGATCAGGCCGAGTTCTACGAAACGCCGGGAGCGCCCGTACAACTCTCGGTGGTGGACGTGGGGGTGGCCGGATACAACATCGGGGTGATCGGGATGTGGGCGGCCGCGGCCGTGGACCCGGCCGCGTTCGTGAAGATCACCTCCACGTTGCTGCCGCTGGCCGCCGACGCCGACGCCGCGCCCGCCGCCGGCGCCACCAAGAAAGCGTCCGGCTGATGTGGCCGGGGGGCCCGTGGCTTGACGTGGCCGGATACAAGGCGTGGGCCCGCATCGACGCGGCCGACACGGCCGACGACACGGCCATCGGTGAGGCCACCGACGCCACCATGGAGGCCATCCAACTACGGGCCCCCCTCGGTTTCACCGTGGACGTGGACGGGAACCCGCTGCCCGTCCCGGCCATGCTCATCCAAGCGGGACGCTTGCTCACCAACCGGCTGATGTCGCGCCGCAACTCCCCGGACGGGGTGGTGGGGGTGTCCGATATGGGGACCGCCACCATCCTCTCTTATGACGCCGACATCAGCCAGATGATCGGGCCGTGGTCGGAGATGGTGGTGGCGTGAGCAACGCCGATGATGCCGCCGCGGTGATCGTGGGCAAGCTCCAAGGTGCCGGGATCCGGGCCACCACCGATCCCGGCGCCCTCAACCCGCCCGCCGTGCTCGTGGTGCCCGTCCCCCGGCGGGTGTATGACACCAATTGCGGCTACACGGCCACGTGGACCCTTCACGCCCTGGCCGGGGCGCCCACACGGGGGGATCGGACCATCGGATCCCAACTCAACGATCTCGTGGACGCCGTGGCCGGGCTCTTCCCGCTACAAGACGCGGCGCCGGGCGCCTACGTGCTCGGGCCCAACACCCACGATTCGGTGCTTATCCAATTCACGGAGGTGATCTCTTGATCAACGAATCCCGACTCCATAACGGGACGCTCAAGCTCGGGCCGAGCGCCACCGCCCTTGACGTTTCCTGCCAGATAACCAACGTCCGCATCACGTCCGCCTACTCCGACGACGGCGACACGGTGACCGTGCTATGCGGTGACACCAAGCCGCCGCCCCGCAAGTCCGATGGCCACAAGCTTGAGGGGACCATCGTGCAGGATTTCAACGTGACCACGGGCGTGATCAAATACCTGTGGGCCAACGAGTTACAGGTGGTGGCCTACGAATACACCCCCAACGACGCGGGCTCGGATGTGATCACCGGGACGCTACAGCTGGAGATCCCGGCCGAAACCTACGGCGGTGACGTGAACGCCCGTCTCACCTCCGATTTCGTGTGGAATCTGCAAGAGACACCCACCTTCACGCCCGCCCCATGATCAAGGGGATCAAGGTGGTGGGGGAGTCCGCCCTCGTGTCGTCCATGGACCGGGCCGCCCGGAGCGTGGAGCACATCCCCACCGAAGAGGCCGCCCGCATCATCGGCGCGGCCGTGCCCGCCGTGGCCCCCCGGCGGACGGGGCGGCTGGCCGGATCCTTCGGGGCGGCCACCGCCGGCGGTTTCGGGACGCTCACCTCGCCCGTGGTCTACGCCGTGCCCATCCATTGGGGGCGCCCCGCCCACAACATCCGCCCCAACCCTTTCGTCTACGAAGCTCGGGACAACTCCGAGTCGCGCTACATGGCCGCCATAGAGCACGAGGGGCAAAAGATCTGCGACGGTGTGCATGGCGCGTAACTCGTTCGTCAACACGGTGATCCTCACCCTGGCCGGGGAAGAGGTGAAGATCACCACCAACGCGTGGGATCAGCTATCGGCGGAATCGTCGGTGGGCGCCGGGGTGATGGAGCATCCGGTGGCCCTCGGGATGCACGTCTACTATGCCGCCTTAAAGCGCCAGCATCCCGAGCACCCCACGGCCAAGACCTTCCGGGCTTTCGTGGACGTGCTGGAGGCCACCGAGGACGAGGACGACGACACGCCGTTGGACCCTACCCTTCCGGCGGATACGGGCGGCTAGCGGTGGAGTTGGCGGTGGCCACCGGGGTGTCACCGAGGGAGTGGCTCACCGACCCGGTGGCCATGCTCACCGCGTCGGAGATCCTGGCGGAGATCGCGGACAAGACGGGACGACGGTAGATGGCCGCCAAGCTCACCTTCCAACTCATCGGGGACGCCACATCGGCGGTGGCCGCGTTCAAGAAAACCACCGACGCGTCCAAGACGGCCGCATCCTCGGCCGAGAAAACCGGGACGAGTTGGAGCGGGATCGCCAAGGCCGCCGCCACCGGGGTGGCCGTGGGCGCCCTCGTGGCTTTCGGCAAAACCTCGGTGAAAGCGGCCGAAGAGTCCGCCATCGCCCACAACCGGTTGGTGGCCACCTTCAAGAATGTGGGGGACGCCAGCGGGGCGGCCGCCGCCGCCGCCGAGGCTTACGCCGGGAAGCTCTCCAAACAAACCGGGGTGGACGATGAGGCCATCATGGGCGCCCAAGCCCTCTTGGCCACCTTCCACTCCGTGTCCGGCGCGGCCGGGCGCCAGGCGGGCGTATTCGACCGGGCCACCCAAGCCGCCGTGGATCTGGCCGCGGCCGGGTACGGGGATCTCAACTCCAACGCCGTGCAGATGGGCAAGGCATTGGAGGATCCGGTCAAAGGCATGGCCGCCCTGGCCAAGTCCGGTGTCACCTTCACCGCCGCACAGAAACAAGCCATCGTCCAGATGGAAAAAACCGGCAACCATCTCGGCGCCCAAAAGATCGTGCTCCAGAACGTGGAGGATCAGGTGAAAGGGACCGCGGCGGCCACCGCCACGGGCTCGGCCAAGATGGCGGTGGCGTGGGGAAACTTCCAAGAGTCGGTGGGCGCCGCCATCCTGCCCTTCGTGGAGTCCATCCAAACCAAGCTCGGCGGGCTCTTCGATTTCGTGTCCGCCAATAGCTCGTGGCTTGTCCCGTTGGTGTCGGGCGTGGCCGCCATCGTCGGGGCGTTGCTCATCTTCGTGAAGACGGTGCAATTCGTGAAGTCGGCCATCCTGGCGTTCAAGCTTGCGTGGGTGGCGCTCAATGGGACGTTTATCGCCAGCCCGATCGGGCTGATCATCATCGGCATCGTGGCCCTGATCGCGGTGATCGTGATCATCGCCACCAAGACCACGTGGTTTCAAACCATCTGGCGGGCCGTCACCTCGTTTATGACCGCGGCGTGGCGGGCCACGGTGGGCGCCATCACCGCGGCGTGGAATGCCGCGTGGAGCTTCATCGCCGGGATCTTCCGGGCCATCCAATCGATAGCCATGACCGTGTGGGGGTGGGTGCGCTCCAATTGGCCCTTGCTGGCCGGGGTGCTGGCCGGGCCCTTCGGGGTGGCGGTGGCGTTGGTCTACAAATATTGGGGGCCCATCTCCGGTTTCTTCGCCGGGATCGTCCACTCCATCGCCGGGGTTTTCTCGGGCGTGGCGTCCGCCATCTCCCAACCCTTCATCACCGCTTTCAACATCATCAAGGGCGCCGTCCAGTCGGCCGTGAGCTACGTGGAAGGGCTGATCCACAACCTGACCGCCGCCGTCTCGTGGGGGATCAACACGGCCAAGTCCGTGTACAACGCTTTCGCCCACACGTGGAACGCCATAGAGGTGAAGATGCCGAGCATCGACACCCACATACCCGGCATCGGCAAGGTGGGCGGTTTCACCGTCGGCTTACCGGATCTGCCCATCCTGGCCCGTGGCGGGCTGATGACCCGGAGCGGCTTGGTCTACGCCCACGTGGGTGAGGTGATCTCCCCGGCGCCGGCGGCCGCCACGAGGACGGGCCCCCTCGTGACCATCGGGACCGCCAACTTCGGGGAGCGGGTGGACGCCGACATCCTGGCCCGCAAGATCGCATGGCAACTCCGCACGGCCGGGGTGTAAGGGATGCTTACACCTAAACGGCGGGGAGGGGAGTAGGGGAGATGGTGTGCGTCCGCCGTGCCTGGCTCACCCTCGGGGACCGCTCCATCCCGCTGGAGGACGACGGGTTGGGCTATGCCTGCACCGAGCTTGACTTGGGCTATCCCGAAGTCCGCGACGTGGTGGACAACCGCCCGGACCGTGACGGGGTGGACGACCGCACCAAATTGGCGGGATCCCGAGGAATGAGCGCAGATATCCGCGCCTACGGCGGGACCATGACCGTGGACGAGATCGGCGCCAGTTTCGCCCCCTACATGATCCCCAACGCCCGCCCCGAGCTTCACTACGTGCTGGACCGTCCGGGGACGCCCGAGCGGGCCGCCGTGGTCCGGGCCGCCGACTACGCGTGGAAGATCTCGGGCTCCAAGAATCGGGAGATCCATCTGGCGTGGGTGGCGTCGGAACCCTTCGTGAGAGACCCGGCGCAAAAGGTGGCCACCGCCCTGGCCGGGGCGTCGGTGATCCCCGGCCGCACCTACCCGCTCGTCCACAACCGCATCTACCCGCCGGGCGGGGGCTCCCCGTCCACGGGCGAGATCCGCTCCGCCGGGGATGTGGTGGTCCGCCCGTTGCTCCGCATATGGGGGCCCATCACCAACCCGGTGGTGTCCATCCAATCGACCACCGGCGCCGACCCGTCCGGGCCGCCGTCCACCATCGCTTTCGTCACCGGTTTCATCGTGGACGCCGGGAGTTGGGTGGACGTGGACACCGAGGCCAAGACCGCGTTCCTCCAAGGTGACCCGGCCCAATCGGTGATGGCGCAGGTCGATTGGTCAACGAGCGTGTGGCCGATCCTGCCCACACTCCCCTATTTCTCGTGGCTCACCATCACCGGGGACTCCACATCCTCCACGAGCCAAGTCCAAGCGTTGTGGTATGACCAATTCCTTACTTGAGGAAACCGCCGCCCGCTGGCGTTTCACCGTCCACCGGCGGAGCTTCGCCATCGGCGGTTTCGCCCGCACCACCGGCATAGGCGAGATCACCGACGCCCGCTCCCGCCGCTTGGAGATCGGATGGAACGAGCCCGCCAAGCTCACCTTCACCGTGGACGGCCGCTCCCCCTCGGCCGCCCTCATCCAAGAGTTGACCACCGACATCATGGCGTGGCGGTGGGATCCCGAGGACGGGACCGAACATCTCATGTTCCGCGGCGTGGTGTCCGCCACCGAGGACACCATCTCCGCCCAAGCCCACTCCGTCAACGTGACCGCCACCGACTATTTCGGCATGTTGCTCCGCCGCTATTTGAACCCGGCCGCCGATCTCGTCTACACCCAAACCGATCAGGACACCATCGTGGCCGATCTTCGCACACGGGCCACCACCGGCCAGGCCCCGGCGGCCGGGACACCGAGCTTCGCCCCCGGATCCTTCCTGCCGCTGGACGTGGTGCGCGTCAACGCCGACGGGAGCGCACGGGCCGCCCTATCCGGCCAGCTACGCGACCGCACCTACACCGGGGGCTCGGTGGTGGGATCGCTGATCTCGGATCTCTCGGCGGTGATCAACGGATTCGATTTCGACATCCAACCGGCCGCCGACGTGGACGGGATCGACCATCTCCGGGTGTGGTATCCCTCCCGTGGCGTAAGCCGCAACGATCTCGCCCTCGTGTACGGATCCACCGTGTCCGCCCTCACAAGATCGGTGGCGTCCTCGGAGTATTCCAACTACATCCGCGTCCTCGGGGACAACGGCGGGACACCCCCGCAGATGATCGCGGAAGCGTGGAACGCCGACGCCAACGACGTGGGCCGCATCCCGGTGGGCTTGTGGGCGGCCGTGGACTCCCAATCGGACGTGAAGGTGGCCGCCACCCTCAAGCAAAAGGCGGACGGGGATCTCGCCCTCCAGGGTGTGCTCGTGCCGTCCTACTCGTTGACGCTCCGCCCCGGTTGGTATCGGCCCGGTTTCCCGGCCATCGGGGACACCGTGCCGCTCGTGGTCAAGTCCGGCCGTCTGGACGTGTCCGCCACCGTGCGGGTGATCGGGCTCAACTACGCCATCTCCGACGATGCCACCGAGGACGTGGAGGTGGCCGTGGCCCGCCCGGCGCTCACCCTGACCGCCCTATTCACCAAGACCCGCCGGGACGTGGACGCCCTGGCCCGGAGGTGACATCGTGACCCGCTTCGCCCCCCTATGGCTCCAGGCCCAATCCTACGCGGCGGGCGTGGACCGCCGTCTGATCGGCGCCCTCTGGCCCGCGGCGCGCTCCACCGGCGGGGCCGTGACCGCATCCACCGGGATGTCCGTGCAGGCCGCCGCCGGATCGGTGGCCGTGCCCGCCGCCAACGGGACGGGCTCCGCGTTGTGCGTGTGGGACGCCCCCGAAACCGTCAACCTCACCCCGTCGCCCCCCTCGGGCTCCAACCGCATAGACACCATCATCTGCCAGTCCCGAGGCCAGGATCTTGACGGGGGCGCCAACGATGATTTCCTGATCACCGCCGTGGCCGGGACGGCCGCCACCACCCCGGTGGCCCCCGCCGTGCCCGCCGGCGCCGTCGCCCTCGCCGACGTGTACGTGGGCGGGGGGGTGGCGTCCATCGTGGCCGGGAACATCACCGACCGCCGCCCCGGCAATCTGGCCGTCCCCATCGTCGCCGTCCCGCCCACCCTCGTGTCCACACGGGCCCATCTCGGCACCTCGGTGAGCGTCCCGGCGTCCACGTGGACCCAAATGGCCGTCAACACTCTCCAGCACAACCAAGGGGGGGGAACATGGGCGGGCGGCCGTTTCACCATCCCCCGCCGCGGGCTCTATTTGCTCACCGGCGGGATCGGATGGTTCGTGTCGGGGACCACCTACGCGTCCAGCCAACGGGAATTCATCGGCTCTATCAAC
>Ga0126381_100006668_pt1 | contig 12794 bp, 10 predicted proteins | sample PanSoiMetPlot_28_FD_96465 | JGI IMG/M metagenome (GOLD analysis project Ga0126381, IMG submission 96465) | Tropical forest soil microbial communities from Panama - MetaG Plot_28 | ecosystem: Environmental > Terrestrial > Soil > Tropical forest > Bulk soil | place: Panama | collected 2016-02-17
AACGCTCCCGTATGTTTGTCGCGTCCGGGTGCGGATTTGGCTCGCTAGAGCCCGTCAAGAGATAGGACTCTCCACGCAATGTTTTCAACTTTCTTGATTTGGGAAGTTGGTACAAACGTCGTAGAATCCGTGACCTGCAACTTCTCCGGAGCAGATGGAAATCGCTCAAATCTGTGGCAAGCGCAAAGTGGAGACCGGCCGTGACCGTCTTGAGGTCAAATCGAAAGGGTAAGTCCACTGGAGCGCCGCGGAGCCGGCGCTGGAATGGCTGGAGAGCGCGGCACAGTTTCTGAATGTTGTCGTTCGTAGCAAACGCCTAGATCGAACGTCACCTTTGTCGAGCCATGAGCTACCAAGGCCACACCACCGATTACAAGGTATTCGCCCTCCGGCTGCTTGAATATGCTAATGAACTGCAAGCAGGGGCAACCATCCTTTGGCGGGCTCACTTCAAAAGCACCTGCTCGAAGAACTGGAGCGCGCGAGGATCGTTGGATTGGCCGAGCCAGAACATGGCTTGCTTGCGTACCTCGGGATTGCGGTTAGTTTGCGCAACCTCGATTAGTTTGGGCACCCCTTCGTCTTTCGGCAATTGACTCAGGGCGAAGACGGCTTTCTTCTTCACCTCGGTGTCAGGATCATTTTCGATGGCACCGGTGATGGTGCCCACCGCTTTCTTGCCGGCTTTTTGCGCCAGCCAGAAAAGCGCTTGCCCGCGCACATGCGAGCTGGAATCGTCATGGGCCATGCGAATCATTTCCTCGAGCGCGCCTGGTTCGTGGCTAACCGACAGCGCAAAGGTTACATGCGCGCGCACGTCGGAACTGGGATCGTTCTTCGCCAAGTGCTGCAATGTGTTCAAACCTTCTTTCCCACGCGCTACACCGAGCCAGAACGCGGCTTGCTTGCGCAGTTCTTGGCGCTGGTCCGGCTTAACGAAGGACGCCATAGCTCGGTCTGCGGACACGTCTCCGTGCAGAGCGATAGCGCTCAACGCGCCCTGACCAATGTTGTGGTGTTCGTGGCGTTCGAACTCGGCTCCTTGCACATAGGTTGTAAGCAACGCAACGCTTTCTGATGGCTTCACGCCGGTCAGCCAAAGGAAGGGAAGTCCGCCCGCGTCGAGAGTGCAATCTTCGGAGGCCACGCGAATGCGATCCACTTGTTTCGATTCGATGCGGAAGAGCACGACGAGGCGTCGCGAGCCCTCGAGCTTGACCGTTCCGCCGGCCTGGTTGTCGCTTTTCCTCGATCCGCCTGTCCAGTTATGATCGTTTTCCAGACGGCAAGTCCCGCAACCGGCTCCGTCGTTCCAATTGCCGCAGCAAATGCTGCGGTCGCCCGAAACTTCATCCACGCTGTAGCCGACCCATGCCGGCTTGTCCGACTGCGCGAGGATTCCGCGAAACGTGGCTTCGAGCGTTCCCGCAATGGCGCGCGTTTCCGCCTGGGCGTTCTCGACGCGGGACATTTCGTTACTCGTTTGAGCGGTGGCCGCGTACGCCAGGCCTTGGCCCAGATTTGCTCGAAGTGCCTGGCCGTTGGTTAACTGCGAAATGGTGCAGAGAGTCCCTAGAGAAATCATCGCCAGGCCAAGGATTCTTCGCCCCTTTGTCAGGCTGTCGGTCGAATTCATGTGTCACCTCACTTCTGCAAGAGTTCCATCAGGTAGTCGGTTGCTTCCTTGGAATGCATAAGTGAAAGTTTGGAAACTGCGGTTTTCTTGAGCTCCGGATCCTTTTCGCTGCGCGCAATGGCCACCAGAGCTGAGGTATTTCCCTGCAGGAAATAAGCGTTCAACACTTCTACCTTCAATCCGTGATCAGTCTCTCTGCTGTAAATGGTTTGAAGGGCTTTGCTCGATTCATCGGAGCGAATCAGCCCCAGGTTGTGAATCGCCGCACGGCGCAACTCGGGATCCTTCTCAGATTGCGCCGCTTGCACAAGTTTTCCCGATTCCCCGGCAAGAAAAAACGCTTGCAGGATTTCTCGTCGAAGGTCCGTGGAGGATTCCATGTGGTACAACTGCTCGAGTTCGCCCACGCCACGCACAAGGCCGAGCTGGCGAATGGCTTCGCGGCGAAGCGATTCGTCCTTTTCGCTTTTCGCTGCGGCAAACAAATGTTCCCTATCGCCCCCCAGCATGTAGGCACGGAGAATCGCGCGCCTTACGGAAGCGTCGGGGTTCGAAGCGTAGACCTCAGCCATGATTTGCCGGGATTGCGCTCCTCCGAACAGTCCAAGATATTTAATCGCTTCGCGCTGTAGCTCGGGATTGCTCTGTCCCCTGGCAATCCTTCCGATGATCTCGCGACCTTGTTGGGAACCGCTTTGCGCTAGAACGAACAATGCCCGCGATTTCTCCCGGGGCGAGCCCGAACCGTTGATCACTTTCTCGAGCAGCGGCATGGCGCGTTCCGGGTCGCTGTTCATTAATCCATGGATCGCCATTAGCTTCAGCTCTTCGTCGCTTTGGTTTCCGAGCTTTACAGGTTGTCCGCTGGATTGCTTAACTTCCAACTCGAGGACGCCCGCGTCTTTCTGCCAGCGGCTTTGCGGAAAGCGTTTCTTCATGTCGGCCAAAGTGGTCAGAGCCGCTTCGCGTTTGCCCAGGCGATTCTGTGCGTAGGCCTTCCAATAGAGAGCTGCATCTGTCTGCGCACCATTCATCTGAGCGAGTTGGTTGAATTTTGACTCAGCCTGTTCGTAGCGCTCATCATCCAGAGCTTCTCGGCCGTCTTCGTACAGTTCCTGCAGGCGGTCGAGCTTTTCCTGTTCGCGGTCTCGGGCTTCTTGTTCACGATCGCGTTTTTCCTGCTCTCTGTCGCGCTTCTCCTGTTCTCTATCACGAGCTTCTTGTTCGCGGTCGCGGCGCTCTTGCTCTTTGTCCTGGGCATCTTGCGGGTCTTGAGAACAATCCCGGTAGGCGAAAGGAATGGCCGCCAACCTCGCGGCGCGCGCGCTTGCGGGAGATAACAGGAGCCCGGCAAGGGCGATCCAAACCAAAGTGGTCTTACGAAATGCATTCCGCTGGGTCATGCTTTGTTCCTTTCGATCCTTGTTGAGTCGTTCTGCGCCGGAGCGGGCGTTGTGGCCTTTTGCCGTTCTTGGAGCTCCTTGCCGACCACTCGAACTTTGAACAAAATTCCCCGGGCCTTAATCTTCTGGCGAATTCTTTCCAGCTGCGCTGGCGTGATTTCATCCGGACTGTTAGCGATATCGAGCAAGAAGCGCTCGAGTTCATCGAGAGTGCTAGCCATAACTCTGTCGCCTTCCTGAAGAGCCGTTTGCCGATAAAGCTGGTTTTCTTCGAGCAAATCTTCGGCTCTGCGTTGCTCCGCTGAAATATTGACGAGTTTTCCCGAGGAGGGGTTAGGTTGAGCGTTGGAAATCTCCACGAGAAACATTTCGGACCTGCTGAGATGGTCGCCCACAGCAACCACCAGCACGCGCTCGCGGATTTGTTCCTTGGTTGCCACATCATTGCCTGAGCGATCATGCTTTGTAATTCGCCCAACGAGGAACGCCACAACCAATAATGCGACCACGGCTGCAAGAGTGCCCAGCCGTTTTGGTGCAAACCGTTCCTGCCACCACCGCGCAGGTCTCTCCGGCAAGCGCGACGCAATCTGCTGCCATACGTGCCGCCCATAGTCGTCGCCGGGACTGGGTACAGACAGCGTGTCGAGCGCAGCGAGCACAGCCTCAATGCGTTCAAGCTCCGCCCGGCATTCTTCGCAATCCGCCAAATGCTGGGCAATGACGGCGCGCTGGGCGGCCACGCCTTCCTTGTAACCTATCAACTCTTCCTCGGTCATGTGTTTCATGATTCCGTTCCCATCGCTCTGGCTTGCGTCCCTCTTCCCACGAAGGGCTGCAAAGCCAGACGCAATTTCTGCACCGCGCGAAAAACGGTGTTCTTTGCTGCGCCGGAACTTGATTTCAGGACCTGCGCGATTTCTTCGATTGCGCAGCCTTCCCAATGCCGCATCACGAACGCGGTCCTCTCCGAATAAGAGAGCGTGGCGAGGGCAGTCTCCATCTGCTTTCGCAGTTCGATGTTGTGCGCCAGGCGTTCCGGGGTCGGCGCGGCATCATGCACCAGCGACACCGGATCGTTTTCCGCTGCTTCGTCATGAATGGCTGGCTCAACTTTGCGAGCTTCCTCTTTCTTGCGTTGCCGCATGCGGTCAATCGCGTAGTTCGCGGCAATGCGATAAACCCAGGTCCCAAAGTTCGCACGCGCCTCGAATTTTCCGAGCTTCTGATACGCGCGCAAAAACGCCTCCTGCACGATCTCTTCGGCATCGGGGCGATTCCTCGTCATGCGATAAGCCAGCCGGAAAACATTGTGGCTATGGCGCTCGACGAGAACGCGAAAGGCATCCCGATCGCCAGCGAGCGTACGTTCCACTGCGACGGCGTCGCTGTCGGCGATGGCCTGGGTGTTCTCGACGCTCGGCTGCATTCGAATCATTAGACAGGTTTTTGCCCTCGCGGTTAGGCAGAGCTAAGCGCTGCCAGACCAACAAGTTAGCCCAAACTGGGTCTTTGGGATACTACCGTCTGAGGAAGGGCGCGTTCCGAGTCCCTGGCCGATGGGCAGCGCCTCTTGCGGTATGATGAAGGTAGGGATTCCAAGAAAGTCGTTTGTTTTCCGTTGATGGTTTTTCAGGAGAAAGAATTGATTCCACGCTACACCCGGCCGGAAATGGGCCACGTCTGGAGCGACGCGAACCGTTTCGCCAAGTGGCTTGAGGTGGAAATTGCCGCCACGGAGACTTTGGCGGATGCGGGTCAAGTGCCGAAAGAGGCCGCGGCGGCGATTCGCGCGCGCGCCAAGGTGGACGTTGCACGAATCCACGAACTCGAGGCGAAGGTGAAGCACGACGTTATCGCGTTTACCATGGCCGTCGGCGAATCGATTGGCGATCCTGCCGCGGCGCGCTGGTTGCACTATGGCATGACGTCGAATGACGTGGTGGACAGTGCGCAGGCATTGCAGGTTCACGATGCGTCGAGATTAGTCGAGCGCGAGCTCGTGACGTTCGGAGAAATTCTTGACCTTCGCGCGCATGAATTCCGCCACACCCCCCAAATCGGCCGCACGCACGGCATCCACGCCGAGCCGATAACTTTCGGGCTGAAGATCGCCAATTGGTTTTCCGAGAACCAGCGCAACATTGCGCGCTTCCACGAAGCGGCGGCGCAAATGGCTGTGGGAAAGATTTCCGGCGCTGTGGGCACGGCTTCGCATCTCGGCACAGAAATCGAGGAGCGCATTTGCAAGAGACTTGGGTTGGCAGTTGCTCCGGTAGCGTCCCAGGTGATTCAACGCGACCGCCACGCCCAGTATCTCAGCGCGCTCGCGAACATCGGCGCGATGCTCGAACGAATTGCGCTGGAAATCCGACATTTGCAGCGCACGGAAGTTCGAGAAGCCGAAGAACCGTTCGGCGAAGGGCAGCGCGGCAGCTCCGCCATGCCGCACAAGCGTAATCCGGTGACTTGCGAGCAAATCTGCGGCTTGGCGCGCCTGGTGCGTTCGAACATGCTGGCCGCGTTCGAAAATGTGGCTCTGTGGCACGAGCGGGATATTTCGCACAGCTCCGTCGAGCGTGTGATTCTGCCCGACTCCACAACCCTCGTGGATTACATGCTTTCGAAAATGATAACCGTCGTCGGCGAGATGCGCGTGTTTCCCGAACGGATGCTGCGCAATTTGGAGTCCACGCATGGCCTCGTTTTCTCGGGTCAATTGCTACAGGACCTGGTCGAAAGCGGCATGCCCCGCGATGATGCTTACAAAGCGGTGCAGGAAAATGCTATGGCCGCGTGGGAATCGGACACCAGCTTCCGCGAGCGGGTTGCCAGTGATAAGCGCATCACAAAGTATCTCGATGCGAAAGCGCTCGCGCACACGTTCGATCTGAATCGCCAACTTCGCTATGTGGACGCGATTTTTGACCGCGTGTTTGGCGCGCATCCTCCGGGCGAAAAGTCGGTCGCTAGTTCTGGCGGAAGAGACTAAGCCTCAGGCGAGAGAACAGGCTGCTTCACACCAGACATCAAAACTTCAGCCAGTTTCGAAGAAAAAGCGCCCCAGTTTTTCACTGGGGCGCCATCGGCCTCTTCTAATTCCGCCTTGCGCGGATATTAGCTGCGGAGGCGGAAAATCTGGGGACTATTCGACGCGCTGGACGTAGCGCGCCTCTGAAGTGTCGACCTTGATCTTGTCGCCCTCATTTACAAATGGTGGCACCTGCACCACCAAGCCTGTTTCAAGCGTCGCCGGCTTCATTACCGCGCTTGCGGTGGCCTTTTGCAGCGTCGGCTCGGTCTGCGTGACCTTCAGGTCCATGGTATCGGGCAAGGCGACTCCGATGGGCTTGTTCTCAAAGAATTCGACGCTGACAACCGTATTCGGAATCAGGTAGTACACAGCTTCGCCAAGTTGTTCGCGCGTGAGATGCATCTGCTCGTACGTTTGTGTGTTCATGAAATGGAAATCATCGCCCTCGTTGTAGAGGTATTCGAATTCGACTTCGTCGAGAATGGCGCGCTCCACGAACTCTTCCGCGCGGAACTTGTAATCAATAATGGCTCCGGTTTTGAGGTTCTTCATGCGGGTTTGCATCGCGCCGCGTTTGTTGCCGGGAGTGCGGTGCTCCGTGCTGTGCACAGTGAAAAGCTGGCCCGCGTGCTGGATGACCATGCCGGGGCGAAGTTGTGTGGCCTTGACGCTGCTCATATGCTCCCTAAAAAGTTTCGATTTCGGAAATTCAGGCGGGCCAGGAACGTGGCCGCATCCGGAATGACCAGCCTGCCGCAGGCAGGCTCGAGGCACGCCGATGGATTTTTAGCCCGGCGCGGACAAACAGTATAAATGCCCTTCTTCAATGCGGTCAATCGTGCGCCTGGTAGCATGGTAGCACTGGTAGCATGGTAGCAACTTGCTCAGAAACCCTGGCGCTCTGCCGCGCCAGCCATCCCGGAGTAATGAACGTGGACCAACCGCCAGCCGTCCGGCCTCTTCCGATACACCTGAGTTTCCCGGCCCTGAGTCGTTACCGGGGAGCCATCCTTGCGCATCTTAGCGGTGAAATCCCAATAGAATTCCGCCACGGCAGCGTCGCCAAGCACCTGCACGGCAAGATCATGAGCGCTTAGTTTCCGTTCGGAGAACATCCCGCCCATGAGCCTCTTGTAGACATTTTCTTTGATCTGGTCGAAACCGTGTTCGTGGCCCAGGGGATGGATGTACGAAGCCTGCGGAGAATCCCACCAGACCTGTGAAGCCAGGCCGGTGTCCGCGTCGTCAATGGATTTCGTGTATTTCATGATGAGCTTCTTGATTTCTTCAGCGTCTCCATCGCTTGCAGTAGCACTGGAATCTTCACCTCCTGGGCTGTGTCCATGAGCATGTCGTTCCCTGGCATCCGCCATTATTTTTTCAATTTCGTCGGGATTACGGGGCAGCCGTTCGCTCAGCAATTTGTAGCCAGATTCCGTGATTAGCACGTCGTCTTCGATCCGCACGCCGAGATTTTCTTCGGGGATGTAAATTCCCGGTTCGACCGTGACGATCATTCCCGGCTGCAGCGGGCTGCAATAGTCGCCCGGATCGTGCACGTTGAGACCGATGTGATGGCCAAGGCCATGAATAAAGTATTGGCCAAGCGGCCTCCCTTCGCGGTCCTTTCCATGCGAGTTGATGTAATCGTAGGCGATATTCATCAGCCCGTCTTTCTTGCCTCTGCAGGAGAAGTGCGCTCCTGGCTTGATGGCCGCGAGCGCAGCGTTTTGTGCGCCGAGAACGATTTCGTAGATTTCCCGCTGCCGCGGCGTGAACTTGCCACTGGCGGGAATCGTTCGCGTAATGTCCGCGGAATAGCCGGAATACTGCGCTCCGACATCCAGCACCACAATGTCTCCATCCTCGACCTTGCGCGAAAGCTTGTCGTAGTGCAGTGCTGTCGAGTTCGGCCCCGCCCCAATAATCGGCGCGTAGCCTTCTCTTTCGGAGCCGCCCATCGAGTGCAGTGCCACCATTTTTGCGGCCACTTGATATTCGTACAGGCCCGGACGCATCAGTTTCATGGCTTCCAAGTGGGAAGCGACTGTGAGATCGATCGCCTGCTTCAGGAAACTAATTTCGCCGGGAGACTTGACCGGACGCATCGCCGCGATCTGCGCACGAACGTCTTTTAGGGCCGTTTTCGGAGCGGCAAGCTGGAGCCAGTCCGCAACTTCCTTCTCGTGCGGATAACCGCCGAGTTCCTTATCATACGGAAGAACGGTGTAGAACGACGGATAGAGCTTGGCGAGGTTTTCCACGGTTGCACGCATCTCGGGAAAAGGCTTCACGCTGGAGAATCCCGTGCGCGCCTCGATTCCTGGATCCGAAGGTGACATGCGGACGCCATTCCATTTCTCCTTGCCCGGATTTTTGGCGGGAAGGAAAAGGATTTCTCGCGGCCCGTTCCCGGACCCGCCTGCGCTGGTTTCATGCGACTCTTGTGTTGCCGGAAGAAGGATCAACCCCGCGGCTTCTTCGTTGTGACCTGTCAAGTAATAGAAGTTTTCTTCTTGCGCGAAAATGTAGTCCTGAGAGATCTCTTCGCGCCCGGTGAAGCCCCACAAGATGATGGGCGCGTCTACCCGGGATGCCAGTTTGCCGCGGCGCTCGGCGTAGACGCTGTTCGGTTCGCGCTCACGCCGCTCCTGTGCGTCCATCGAGCTTGCGAGCAAACCGAAAGCCAAAACTGCAGCCACCGCGCTCCACCGTCGACCACTCATGCGTTCACCTCGTCACGACTAAAATTTGGATGCTCCCGCGGGGCAAAGGAGCTGGTTCTTCTGGTTCCAAACGAATGCGGTTCGCAGACGTGCGATTGTATCCAAACAAAAGCGGGTTTGCCGCTTAGGAGCGAAAAAACTCCACCAGGCGCTGGGAAACCCTTTCCGGTTCTTCGTGTTGCACCCAGTGGCTCGCCTCCGCGAAGGTGAAGACTTCGCCGTTAGAGCAATAGCGCAGACTTTCGTGAGCCATTTCCGCCATGAGGAACCGGTCGCGCTCGCCCCACAGGATGCGCGTGGGCACGCGCACAGTGCGGTCGGGAAAGGAGACGCCATAGCGCATGGCTGCGCGATACCAGTTGATCATCGCTGTAAGTGCCCCAGGTTGGGCCCAGGCTGCCCTATATTGCGCAATGTCGTGCGCAGAAAACGTGCCAGAGCGGCTGGAACCTAGCAGTGCAGCCGCGGCCACTCGAAAGTTAAACGCGGATAGAAGGGCTCCCGGGAGCCAGGGAATCTGAAAGAAAAAGATGTACCAGCTTCGCAGCATCTGCGCGGGCCGCCTATAGACATAGCGGCGCATCACCGCAGGATGCGGCACGTTCAAGACGGCAAGTTTTGCGATGCGCCCGGGATGCAATAAAGCGGCGCTCCAGGCAACAGCCGCGCCCCAATCGTGACCGGCGAGAAAAATCTTCTGCTGCCCAAGGTGATCCGCGATGGCGATGACGTCGGAGACCAGTTCAGGCAACGCATAGGAACCCACGCCGCGCGGTTTACTGCTCAGGTTGTACCCGCGTTGATCTGGCACAATCACGCGAAATCCCGCAGCCGCCAGCGGCTCGATTTGGCTGCGCCATCCGTACCAGAATTCAGGAAAGCCGTGCAGCAGCACAACCACCAGGCCATCGTCCGGCCCGGAGACAACGGCGTGCAAGGTCACGCCCTCATTTTGGAAAAACTGCTCCTCAAGGTCAGCTTTCACGGAAACAGAGTTTATATGGGAAGGGGGAAGCATCCAAGGCATCGGAGGCCGCGGCCAAGCTAATCAGAAGCCCGGCGCTCCGGAAGCGGCGGGCCGCATCTCGGGCGCGTTCACGCCAAACCGCAAATGCGCGAAATACACTTGCCCGAGCGACATGACGCCGGTGTAGAGATAGCCCCACACAAACAGCAGCAGGAACGGTACGGTGGCGTAGTTATCGTTGGCGATGGCGTACGCCACGGTCAATGAAAAATAAATCCCCAACAAAACTTCAGCGTACGGAATCCAGCCCGCTTTGTTCTTGTAGGACTTCTTCGCAAACGTTCCTGTTTTTCCTTCAATCTTGAATTTCGGCGTGCGCGCAAACGCGGTTTTCTTCCCCACCATGGCTTCGATCACCGCTTGCGCGTTGCGCACGGAAATCCCGATGCCCGTAGCCATCACAAACGGCATATACAGAAATGTGCGCCACCAAGTTTTCGGCCGCAGCTCCCTTTGCGCCACCAGATAGAAGCTGGAAATCGAGCAGGTCGACGCCAGAAACAGCGGCAGATCAATCAGCAGCATCTGAAACCAGCCTTGCTGGAAGCGCACGATCATCACCGGCAGAAGCATCGTCGACAGCACAACCATCAGCGGATAGCTGATGTTCGCGGTCAGGTGGAAAAACGCTTCGGCCTTGACGTGCCACGGCACATCCGCTTTAAAGACCTTCGGAAGAATTTTCTTGGCTGTCTGCATCAAGCCTTTGGCCCATCGCGCTTGCTGCGATTTGAAGCCGTTCATGTCCACCGGCAATTCGGAGGCGCATTCGATCTCCGGAAGATACAGGAACTTCCATCCTTTGAGCTGCGCGCGGTAAGAAAGGTCCGTGTCTTCGGTCAACGTGTCGTGCTGCCAGCCGCCGGCGTCGTCAATCACTTTGCGCCGCCAAACGCCTGCGGTGCCGTTGAAATTGAAAAATGTGCCGCGCCGAGAGCGCGCGCCATGTTCAACCACGAAGTGGCCGTCGAGCAGAATCGTCTCCACATTCGTCAGCAGCGAATAGTCACTGTTCACATAGGTCCAGCGCGCCTGCACCATCCCGATGTTTTCGCCGCCGTCAGGGTTCAGGAAATAGGGAATCGTGCGTCGCAGAAAGTCGGGCTCCGGGATGAAATCCGCGTCAAAGATCGCCACAAACTCGCCCATCGCGGTTGTCAAGCCATTTTCGAGCGCGCCAGCTTTATATCCTTCGCGATTCGACCGATGAATATAGGTGATGGGCATCCCCTGCGCGGCGTGGCGCTCCACGCAGGCGCGAGCCACTTCCTGAGTTTCATCGGTGGAGTCGTCAAGCACCTGGACGTCGAGCAGCTCCTTCGGATAATCAAACCGCGCAACGGTCTCCGTGAGCCGCTCGATCACATAGCGTTCGTTGAAGATCGGCAATTGCACCGTGACACGCGGCCAGTTCGTGACCGGCGGCGGCGGGGGGGGAACGTTTTTCGAGTATTGAAAATAGTCGTAAACCAGCCAGTAGCGGTGCAGCCCATACATCGCCAGCACCAGCAGCACCATGAAGTAAGGAATCATCATTGCCAAGTCGAAGGCGTTGGCGTGGTAAATGCCGGTGAAGGTCTTGTCGGTAAGCCTGTGAAGGAAGCGGCTGATCGCACTCTGGTGCGCGAGAAGGATCGTGAGTGTGAGGGCAGCGTACACGATAGAGGGTCCGGTGGTTACAAGTTTTTTCGCGCCGTTGCTGGCGGATCCCAATTATAAAACAGAATTTCGCCCGCTGCCGAACGCCTCAGGAAGCAAAAAGTTGCGTTCTCGGGCGGTCATGGCACGAGGACGATCTTTCCCGACGCGCCAGGCTCCAGAATTTCTTTGTGCGCGCGTGGCGCTTCTGCCAAAGGCAATTCCTTGCCCACGACAGGCCGTAGGGTGCCGTTTTCCAGGCCAGCAATCAGCCCGGCATGAATGTCCGCTTCTTCCTCCGGTGTGATGGCCCAAAGCGTGAATCCGCGAGCCGAAGCGCGTCGCGCCATGAGGTCACGCGGATTGATGGTGATCTCCCCGCGGTTGCCTATGATGATTACGCGTCCATTCATCGCCAACAGTCTCAAATCCGTACCCAGATTCACGTTCGCGAGCATTTCTAAAATAATGTCCACGCCCCGCCCGCTGGTCGCTTTCATGATTTCTTCGTGATCACCCGCCTTGCCATGTTCGAATACCTGATGCGCGCCTTCACGCTTCACCAGTTCGAGCCCTTTCGCGGTTCCCGCCGTGCCAAACACGGTAAGTCCCATCGCGCGGGCCATCTGAACGGCAGCCGACCCTACACCCCCGCTCGCGCCATGCACCAGCACCGTTTCCGACGCGCGCGCCTTCGCCGAATGATACAGCGCGTGATAAGCAGTCCCGTAAGGCACCCACACGCCCGCGCCCTGGCTGAAACTGATTTTCGCCGGAAGCGGGTGCACTTGTTCCTCGAGCGCCAGCGCATATTCCGCGTAAACCCCCGTGACGGTCTTCGCCGTGTAAACGCGGTCTCCCGCTTTCACTCTTTGCACGCCATCGCCAACCGCTTCAATTACACCAGCGCCGTCGGACCCCGGAGTATAGGGAAGTGGTGGCTTCACGGCGTAAGTTCCGGCGCGCATGTAGGTGTCGTAGGGATTCACGCCTGCTGCATGGATGCGAACGAGCACTTGTCCGGCCGCGGGCTTGGGCGCAGGCACTTCCTCGAGTTTCAGGACCTCCGGGTCGCCGAATTGACGAACAAGGATGGTTTTCATGACTTGTCTCCACGGAATTCAAAGAGCGCCGCACAAATTTTCGCGCCGCATCAGAGCAACCAAGAACCCGAGACGAAAAACGAACGGCTAAAAGTGATCCTCCGCTCCGATCGCTGTCCCTTCTTTTTCCACGAGTCCTGCCGAGCGGCCCCACGCCGTTGTCTGCCAATTGTCTTTTCCTTTCGCCGCGGGAATCCACGGCGGCAGGGACAGGCTAAAGTATTCTG
>Ga0126381_100006669_pt1 | contig 12794 bp, 11 predicted proteins | sample PanSoiMetPlot_28_FD_96465 | JGI IMG/M metagenome (GOLD analysis project Ga0126381, IMG submission 96465) | Tropical forest soil microbial communities from Panama - MetaG Plot_28 | ecosystem: Environmental > Terrestrial > Soil > Tropical forest > Bulk soil | place: Panama | collected 2016-02-17
AGAGGCTCGAAGGTCTCCGTGTAGTCCGATAGTCCGACCCGCCCCTCGAGCGTATATGGCAGCGATTCGTACAGCTCCCGGTCTTCGGCGGGGTTGACGGCGGGAAACGCGCTCGTCCACACCGCGGAGAAGGTACTCATCGAGCCGCCTAGGGCGGCGCCGGCGGTTTGCGCCATCACCATGCCGTCGCCCTGCTGGTACGGGCAGCCGAGGACCGACGCGAGGTCCGCGTCGGGACCTAGGTAGCGCACGCGCAGCTCCGGGTTGCCCTGAAAGCCGCCGCACGCGAGGACGACGGCTCCGGCATCCACTTCCACTGGTCCGTCCGGCCCGCGGCCCCGCACGCCCGTCACGGTGCCGGTGTCGTCGGTGATCAGGCGGTGGGCCTTCGTCTTCACCAGGATTTGCCCGCCGGCGGCGCGGAAGATCTCCTCCATGCTGTCGAAGTACTCGCGGCAGCGGGGCGCGAACGGCGGGGCCTTGACATCGCGGCCCATGTGGAGGTCGTAGGGGCCCTGGATGTGCGGGCTCTTCGTCACCGCGGCGCCGATCTCCACCAGCCACGGCGAGTACTGGGTGAACGCTTCGAAGAACGCCCGGCCGAGTACCGGATCGCCGAGGCCCTCGGTGTACGCGACGTATTCCTCGTAGGTCTTCAAACCCCCCACGTGCAGCCCGCCGCCGGAGAACGATGAGCTGCCGCCGGTGGCTCCGCTGATCTCGAGCACGATGACCTTCGCGCCCTCCCGGGCCGCGGCGACGGCCGCGCTCATCCCGCCATTACCGGAGCCGACGACCACGACATCAGCCTCGTACTTACTCATAAGCCACCTTTCGCTGACACCCTGCCTGAGCCCGTCCTTTGGTCATTCTGTGGGCTCACCCTTGGAGCGTCAAGATGACCGAGCAGTAAAATTTGGTGAGTGTCATTATGCGTCGTGACCAGCGCCGTACGTGATAACTATGCCCACTGTCTGGTCTTTCTCATCCGGCAAGCCTGCTGGACTCAGGGACGTCGACCATTGATCTTTCCTGTCTGGTTAGGTATAACCGAGAGGTAAGCCGCCCCCCGATCTCCTATCCAGAAGTGGAGTTGCCCGTGACGATCACCCGCGACGCACTCCTCGCCGAGCACAGCCCCGACCTGCTGCCCGATCCGGACCGGCAGCCGCGCAAGTACCTGATCGTCTCGGCGGACGACCACCTGGTGGAGCCGCCGCACCTGTTTGAGGGCCGGCTGCCGGCCCGCTTCGCCGACCGCGCGCCGCAGGTGGTGACAGCCGACGACGGCAGCCAGGGCTGGCTTGTCGAAGGGCAACTGCTGGGTAACGTCGGGTTTAACGCCATCGCCGGGCGCCGCATCGACGTGACCGGAGATCCGGAGCACGACCCGATCTCGTTCGCCGACATGCGGCCGGGTGCCTGGGACATCGATTCCCGCGTGGTCGACATGGACCTCGACGGCGTCTATGCCTCGCTGTGCTTCCCGTCGTTCCTCGCCGGCTTCGGCGGGGTGCGGTTGCAGTCGCTGAGCCGCGATCGCGACTACTCGCTGGCCCTGGTCCGGGCCTGGAACGACTGGCATCTGGAGGAGTGGGCCGGGACCCACCCGGGCCGGATCATTCCCTCGCAGATCATCTGGCTGCACGACCCCGAGGTGGCCGCCGCCGACATTCGCCGCAACGCCGAACGCGGATTCCGGGCGCTGACCTTCCCTGAGGCGCCACACCTTGCCGGGCTGCCGTCGCTGCACTCGGGTTACTGGGATCCGGTCATCGCCGCCTGCGCGGAGACCGAGACGGTCATCTGCCTGCACACCGGGTCGTCGGGGCGATTGCCGGAGTCCTCGCCCGATGCACCGCGCGAGGTGATGTCGGCCCTGTTCGGCGCCGGCTACGCCCTCACCACCACTGTCGACTGGTTCTACTCCCCCTACCCGCGGCGCCACCCCGATCTCAAGATCGTCATCGCCGAGGGCGGCATCGGCTGGGTGCCGAGCCTGCTCGACCGCCTCGACCACAGCGACGCCCGCTACACGCTCAACGATCAGGAGTGGGCCCGCAACGAGATCAGCCGGGCAGACGTCCTGCTGCGCAACTTCTGGTTCTGCCTGCTCGACGAGCCCTCGGCGCTGGTGCTGCGTCACCGCATCGGCGTCGAGAACATCATGTTCGAGACCGACTATCCGCACGCCGATACCTCGTGGCCGCGCAGCCAGGCCCTGCTCGACCGCCACGTCGGCGAGCTGTCGGCGGACGAGATCCGGCGAATCAGCTGGCAGAACGCAGCGAAACTGTTCCGTCTCGACGTGCCCGCGGCTGTCCAGGCGGACTACGACAGCTACTGACCGCCCGGGTCGCCGGGTACCCGCCGCGGCTGGCTAGACAGGAACGGCGCCACCGGTCCGCCCGCGCACTGCGCCTGCCACAGCAGGCGGTGCTGCCGCTGCCGGAACCGCCAGCCGGCCGGTGTGCGAACGCACTCGTCGTCGTAACCGATCCCTCGCACGTGCACGTAGCCGGTGCCCGCAGGGGCCAGCACGACCACCGCTTGCGACCACGCGGTCGCGCTCTCACCGCTCACCTCGACCACGACGTTGCCGACCAGGTGCGTCGAACTGCCCTCGGCCCCCATCAGCTCACCGGAAAGGAACGCGGCGAAGCGCCGCTCGATCTCGGCCCGTCCCCGCGCGGAGCCATCCGCGGTCAGCAGCACCGCGTCCGGCTGGAAGCAGCGGGCCATCGCGGCCGCGTCACGGGCGTCGGCCGCCGCGGCGTAGCGGTGGATCAGGTCGCGGATGGCCATCTCGGCGTCCATGGCGGTTCAGAGAGCTTGCCCCAGCTCCGCGGCACTGTGCCGGGTGACCTTAACGCCGGCGGCCTCGCGGTCCCAGCCCGGGCGGGCGGCGTGCTCGGCGCGCAGCACGAACTTCTGGACGCGGCCCACCTCGTTGCGCGGCAGCACGTCGTAGAACTCGATGAAACGCGGCACGGCGAAGTACGGCATGGTCGCGACGCAGTGCCGGATCAGGGATTCCTCGCTGGCCGTCGCGCCGTCCGCCAGGACGATGCACGCCTTCACCTCGTCCTCGCCCAGCTCGCTGGGAACCCCGACAACGGCCACGTCCCGAACGCCGGGATGCTGCATCAGCGCGTGCTCGACCTCGAAAGACGAGATGTTCTCCCCGCGACGCCTGAGGTAGTCCTTCTTCCGGTCATGGAACCGGAAGTTACCGTCGGCGTCGATTGAGCAGATGTCGCCGGTGTGCAGCCAGAAATTGCGCAGCACACGGGTGGTCGCCTCCGGATCCCCGACATAGCCCTCGAAGAGCAGATGCGGGCGCCGCGGCCGGACGAGCAGCTCACCAGGCTCACCCGCGGGCAGTGGTTCGTCGTTGTCGTCCACGATGACGAAGTCGTATTTCGACTCGGGCCGCCCGGACGTCCCCGGCACGGCCTGATGATCCACCGACGAGAACATGATCTGGCCGGTCTCGGAGATCCCGTAGCCGGTCACGACCTTGATGCCGAAGCGCTCCTCGAACGGGCGGAACATCTGTTCTGTGATGGGGACCGCGACCACGGCCCGCATCGTGTTGTCCTTCTCGTACTCGTCGGGCTCGCGCTGCCACAGCATCTGCGTCATGGCGCCAAGCAGCAGCGTGTGTGTCGCGCCGACCTCACGGACGCGCCGCCAGAAGCCCGACACAGAAAAGGTCTTGTCGAGGACTCCCTTCGCGCCGGAAACGAGCGGGGCCAGCAGGGTGATCACCGAGCCGGACAGGTGGAACAGGGGCAATCCGCTGTAGAAGACGTCGTCCGGACCTATTTGCAGGCTGCGCATGTACAGGTCAGCCATGTTCACCACGAATTGGTGGGACAGGATGACGCCCTTCGACGGACCGGTCGTGCCGGACGTGAACAGGATCATCGCGTGCTCGTTCCACCGGCCGGCGTCGGCGCCCGACGTGGGGTGCTTGCTTCCCTTCTCCAGCACGCTGTGCAGGGACACCGCGTCAAGGCCAGCGACGGCGCTGCCTGGCTGCGCGTCGACGAGCACGACCGCTGAGATGGCTCGCTGGACCGTGTCGTCGATGCCCGCCACGACATCAACGTGCGCCTGGTCGACGAACAGGGCGAACGCACTTGACACTCGCAGCTGATGCTCGAGGAACGTGCCGCGCAGCGCGGTGTTCAGCGGCATGAACACCGCGCCGATGTAGGCGCAGGCGAACCACAAGATCACGCTGTCCGGGCAGGTATCCATCACCGTCGCTACCGTGGCGCCACGCCGTACCCCAAGCTGTTCGAGGCCACCCGCGAGCTCAAGCGCCCTGCCATAGACAGCCGCGTACGTCAGAGGCGGTGCTCCCTCAATCTCAAGGAAGATCGCGTCGGGCGTCTGCTCAGCCTTCGCCGTCAGCAATGTCGCCATCGTCTCCTGGTGGGCGCGTCCCGACCAGTTCGGGTGAGCCGCTTCAGGCGTCTGCATCTTTGCCACCTGCCATGTCCTTGCTGCCGTCCCGCGACCCTACTACCTGGGCTAACTCATCGAAAGGCCGCCATTGACCGACAGTGTCTGTCCTGTCACGTATCCGGCGCCGTCCGAAACGAGGTATTCCACCGCGGCCGCGATGTCTTCGGGCTCCCCGAGGCGGCGCATCGGGATGCTGCGCTTGAGCGCTTCGATGTAGCGCTCGCTTCCCTCGGCGAGCATCCTGGTGACCGGCGGCGTCGCGGTGGGGCCGGGGCAGACGGTGTTCGCGGTGACGCCGTACTTGGCGACCTCGCGTGCCACCGTCTTCATGAAGGCGATCACGCCACCCTTGCAGCCAGCATAAACGGCCTCACCGCTGCTGCCCACGCGGCCCGCGTCAGAAGCGATGCTTACGATGCGGCCGGAACCGCGCTCGATCATGCCTGGCAAGACGGCGCGTGTGCAGCGCAGGACGCCCATGAAGTTCAGCTCCACGAGGTCGTACCACAGGCTCTCGTCGGTCTCGACGAACGGCTTCACCACGTCGCCGCCAGCGCAGTTGACGAGGATGCCGATCGGTCCCATCTCGTCGGAGACCGAGTCGACGGCCTTGGTCACCGAGGCCATCGAGGTGACGTCGACAGGCACGAACATGGACCCTGGCAAGGATTCGCTGACCCCCTTGCCGCGCTCCTCATCGCGATCGACAACTGCGACCGAGATTCCTCGCGAGGAAAGTAGTCGCGCAATGCTCTCGCCGATGCCGGATGCCGACCCGGTAACGAACGCCACCTTAGCTGCCGTTGTCATCAAGGTTCCTCTCGCGGTTGTGCTGCTTCTGCCACGCTAGATTTAACTTCCGGGTAAGTCAAGATTTGATCGCTATTGCATGGTGACTCCGCCGCCGACGCTCAAGTGCATGCCGGATACGGAGGGCCCGGACGCGACGAAGAAACGGACCGCCTCGGCGATGTCGGCCGGCGTGCCCAGCCGGCGGGCTGGAATCGCCTTGAGCATGGCGGTCAGAGCCCGGTCCGCGTCGGCGGCGGAGGCGAACGTGCCGTGCAGCAGCGGGCTCTCGATCGGGCCGGGCGCGACCGAGTTCGCGGTCACCCCGGTGCCCGCCACCCGCTCCGCGACAGCCTGCAGGTAGCTGGCCTGCGCGGCCTTCGCGGCCGAATAGCTGGCGTGCCTGGCGTCGCCCACCTTGGCGGCCTCCGACGTGATGGCGATGAGCCGTCCGCGGCCCGCCGACAGCATCGCCGGGAGGCACGCTTCGGTCAGCAGCACCGTACCGAGGAAGTTGACCGCGACGTCCGAGCGCCAGCTGGCCTCGTCGCTCTGGTGGAACGGCGCCACGCTGGACACTCCGCCGTTGAAGACCACCACGTCGACAAGACCGTTCGCGGCGAGCAGCCGCTGCGCGGCCGCCTTGACCGCCGCCCGGTCGCGGAGGTCAAGCGGGACCGCCACGGCCCGGCCGCTCCCCCCGGGGAGTGACCCGACAAACGCGGTCGCGCGCTCCCGGTTCACGTACCCGACCGCAAGACCCCATCCGTCGTCGAACAGCGCCCGGCAGATCGCCTGACCGAGCGTGCCCGACCCGCCGGTGACGAGCGCGAGCCCGCGCGGACCCCGCGCTGCCCACGCGGGGTCGGGGGTAGCAGCGGTCGGGTCGGCGGCAGCGGGGGTCAAGTCAGCGGCCGCAAAGGTCAAAAGGTCAGCCCGTTCCGGAGCACCTCGTCGGCGACCACCAGCCGCTGGATGTCGGGGGTGCCCTCTTCGAACCACAGCGCGCGCGCGTCGCGGTAGTGCCGCTCGATGGTGTGCGCGCGCGTGTAGCCGATGCCGCCGTGCAGCTTCAGCGCGCGGTCGGTGACATCGCCTACTGTCCTGATCGCCAGCTGCTTGCACATCGCGGCCTCGGCCGCGATGCCGTCTCCCTGCTCGAACCGCTGTGCCGCGTCGTTGATCGTGGCCTGCAGCGCGTAGATGTCCATCGCCATGTCGGCGATCGCGAGCCGCACCGCCTGCCGCGTCGCGATCGGCTGGCCGAAGGTGACCCGCTGCCCGGCGAAGGCGATCGACAGTTCGAGCGCACGGCGCGATAGCCCCAGCGCCGAGACCGCGATGCCCAGCCGGCTGACGTCAAGGAATCCGCGAAGGCCCAGTTGCAGCCCGTTGCCGACACCGCCCAAGACGGCGTCGGCAGGCAGCCTGCAGTTGTCGAAGTGGACGATGTCGTGGCTGCCGCCCTTGCATCCCATCGTGTGCGGAAGCTTCTCTACGGTGCAGCCCGGTGTGCCCTGCGGCACGAGGAAGCACGTCGCCTCCTGGCCGCGGGTGTCGCTCGTCCGGGCGATGAGGTGCATGAGCTTCGCCTCGCCAGCCCATGTGATCAGGTGCTTCTTGCCGTTGATCACCCAGCCGTCGCCGTCGCGCTCGGCTCGCGTCGAGATGTCGCGCCCGGTTCCGTTGTCGGGCTCGGTCAGCGCGAACGTGAACAGCGCGCCGTCGCGGATGACCGGCAGCCAGCGCTGCTTCTGCTCGTCGGTGCCCCACTGATGCACCATCCGCCACAGGCCGTTCTGCCCGTGGACGAACATCCGGAACGTTCCGTGGATCTTGGCGACGGCTTGCAGCACGGGAAAGAACTCCATCAGGCTCATTCCCTGCCCGCCCCACTCGGCCGGGAGCGTCAGCCGCAGGAAGTCGTTGTCGCGCAGGAGCGCGTAGGCGCGCTCGGGGAATCGCTCGGTTTCGTCCGTTTCGGTTGCCAGCTCCTCAAGCTCTGGCAGTAGCCCGTCGAGAACCTTGAGGTAGTGCTCGGTCTTGCTCAGCTGCGTGCTCATCAAATCTCCCTCAGATCAATTTGCGGTCGCGCAGGTCGGTGATCTGCTCGTCGCGGTAACCGAGCTCGCGCAGGATTTCGTCGGTGTGGTCGCCGGGCGCGGCCGGCATCGACCGCACGCCGCCTGGTGTCTCGCTGAGCTTGATCGCGACGCCCGGATGCAGGACGCCGTCCTCGGCAGCCGGTGAATCGAGGCGAAGCGCCATCTCCCGGTGCCTGATCTGCGGGTCGTCGAACGCGCTCGGCACGTCGTTGACGATGCCCACGCACACATTGGCCTTGCCGAGGATCTCGAACCATTCCCCGCGGGTCTTCTTGCGGAGCTCCGCCGCCAGCTCCGCGCGCACCGCGGCGTCGGGCTCGCCCGGCTTGGCGGAGAACGCGCCGCCGGGCATCGCCCCGCCCGCGAGCTCGGGACGGCCGACCACCTCGCACAGGTTCGCGAACAGCCACGGTTCCGTGGCGCTGATCGTCATCAGCTTGCCGTCCCGGTCGGCGTAGATCGAGTAGTAAGGGAACTTGCCGGTAAAGATGCCGCGCTCCGGCGAAGGCTCGGCCTCGCCGCTCAGCCACGCCGTCACCGGCGGGCTGGCCGCCAGGACGGACAGCGTGGTGTCCAGGTAGGCGATGTCTACGTGCTGTCCCGTTCCGGTCCGCTGCCGGGCGAAGAGCGCGAACATGATGCCGAGCGCGGCGTGCAGCGAGGCGCCGGCGTAGTCGGCGATCAAGTTCATGGGGATCACCGGGGTCTGCCCAGGCGGTCCCATGAGACTCAGCACGCCGGAGAGCGCGAGGAAATCGAGGTCGTGGGCGGGGCGCAGCCGGTACGGCCCGTCCTGGCCGAAGCCGGACAGCGAGCAGTAGACGATGCCCGGGTTGTCCCGGCTGACGGTGGCGTAGTCGATGCCCAGTCGCTCGAGGACACCGGGCCGGAACCCTTCCACCACGACGTCCGCCTCCCGGGCGAGGGCGCGGAAGACGTCCAGGCCCTCGGGGGACTTCAGGTCCAGCTGCATCCAGCGCTTGTTCCGGTCGAGCCAGTTGCCCGCCACTTTCCGGGGCGTGTCGTGCCTGGCCTCCAGCGGATCGGCGCTGTCCGCCGGGCGGGTGATGCGAATGACCTCGGCACCCATATCGGCCAGCATGACGGTCGTCAGCGCTGCCGGGGAAAGCACGTTCAGCTCAAGTACTTTGACGCCGTCGAGAGCACCCATATCAGGTCTCCCGTGTCCGGCGGCTAGCGGACGAACGCATTGACCGTCTCCGTCCATGAGGCTCCGTACGGGATCACGACAATCGTGTCCACCCCCGCCTTGGCGTACGCGTCAGTCACGTCGCGGCAGTCTTCGGCCGGCCCGAAGGCCGTCAGCCCCGTCACCAGCCGGTCCGACACGGCTGCCGCGACGCTGTCACGGTCACCGGCCGCGAGCGCCGCGCGGGCCTGCTCAACCTCGTGCTCGAACCCGTACCAGGACAGGGCCCGCTGGTAGGACGCGGACCCCAGGTAGAACTTGAACCAGCTCCGGTACCTGGCGGTGATGGCCGGCACGTCATCCGTCACGCAGGTGATGATCGAGATGAGGATCTCCGGCCGCGGGCGGCCGGCCGAGCGTGCGCCCTCGTCGATCTCGGCGAGGATGCGCGGGATGGCCTCGAGCGGGGCGAAGTTCAGCCAGACGCCGTCGGCGATCGCGCCGGCCAGCCGCAGCATCTTCGGGTTGAGCGCGGCGAGCGAGATGGGCGGCGGCGGATCCGGCGGCCGGCTGAGCCGGAATCCGCGGGAGCGCAGTGTCTGGCCGTCGAAGCCGGTGGGCTCGCCCGCGAACACGGTGCGCAGCAGCGCGACGGTCTCCCGGGTGCGGGTGAGCGGCCTGGCGAAGTCGGCGCCGTGCCATCCCTCGATGACGGCGGGCGTCGATACTCCGAGGCCGAGGCCGAACCGTCCCGGTGCGAGCTCACAGATGCTCGACGCCGCCGCGGCGAGGTTAACGGCCGTGCGCACGCCGAGTGGCACGATCATCGTGCCCAGCCGGACGCGCCGCGTGTGACAGGCGGCCGCGGCCAGCACCACGAACGCGTCGGGGTCGCCGATCTCGGCGGTCCACACGTCGTCGAACCCGTGCTGTTCCGCCCAGTGCGCGAGGTCGACGCGCTCGGGAACGGACATGCTGACGGGCAGTTGCACACCGAGGCGATGCATGCCTAAGCCTGCGTCCAGACCGGTTCGCGCTTCTCGAGGAACGCGCGTACCCCCTCGGCGGCGTCCGCGGTGTCAGCGAGCGCCAGCACCTCGCGCCGTTCCACCGCCAGTCCGCCGGCGACCGTCGTCTCCAGTCCCTCGTCGACGCAGCGCTTGCTGGCCCGCACCGCGTGCGCGGGCAGCCCCAGCAACTCCTGGACGAGGGCGTCGACGATGCACGGTAGCTCGCCGGCGTCACAGGCTTGCGAGACGAGCCCGATCCGCTCCGCCTCGTCGGCATCGAGCAGCCGACCGCGCATCAGCAGGTCTTTCGCCCGGGCGGCGCCGAGCAGCCGGGCGGCACGCTGCGTGCCGCCGCCGGCCGCGATCAGCCCGCGCCGGACTTCGGGGAATCCGATGCGCGGCCGGCCGCGCACCATGATCCGCCAGTCGCAGGCGAGGGTCAGCTCACAGCCGCCGCCCAGCGCGTGGCCGTTGATCGCCGCGATCGTGGGGCAGGGGATCGCCGCCCACGCGTTCATCGCGGCCTGGAAAGCCAGGTTGAACGGCGAGAGCCTGGCCGCGCTCAGCTCGACCGCGCCCAGGTCGGCGCCCGCCATGAAGATGGCTTGCGCGCTCGCCAGCGTGACCACCCGCGGGGTGTCCCGGGTGAAGCTCAGCCCCATCGTGGTGAGCTCTTCCAGCATCTCGAAGTCCGCCGAGTTCGCCGGCGGCCGGTCGAGGGTCACCTCGGCAACGCCGTCGGGTCGCGGATTCAGCCGCAGATAGCGGTACATACGGTCTCGCCTGGTTGTCTCATGATGGGTCCTTTGCGGTTCGCGTGTCAAAGTCCGAAGACCTTGACGGCATTGCCCCGGAGGAACTTCGAGGCCGGCTCGTCGGGCAGGTCGATGGCCCGCAGTTCGGAGACGATCCGGTCGAACCCGAGGGACGGGTAATACCCGCCGTAGATGACGTGGTGGTCGCGAGCTGTGCGCATGTACTCGACGATCTCGGCTGGATACCGCCTGGGCGCGTACGCCGTGGTCGCGTAGTAGAGGTTCGGCCACTTGCGCAGCAGCGCCACGCATTCCGCGACCCACGGGTACCCGCCGTGCTTGAGCACGAGGGTCAGCTCCGGATAGAACCAGACCACTTCCTCATACAGGCTGGGATGCTGCGTGGCGGACGGCACCCGCGGACCGGGAGCGCCAACGTTCATCATGATCGGGACGCCTAGCTCGATGCACTTCGCGTAGATCGGATAGAACTCCTTGCTGTTCGGCGGAATGGGCGGGTAAAGCAGCGCCGGCATGATCGAGACGCTGCGTATCCACGGACGGCGGCGGATGATCCGGTCCATCTGCGCCACGGCGGCGTAGCCTTCGTGCGGATCGACTCGCAGCGTGCCGAAGAAGCGCGGCGCGTACTGCTCGATCTGGTCTAGCTGCTCCTCCGACATCCCTGGGTAGACAGGCAGCTGTCCACGGTCGATGCCTGCCTGGTCGAAGACCGCGACGACCCGGTCAGGGTCGCCGGCCTCCCGCTCGCGGTCCGCGGCGTCGCCGAACATGTGCGAGACGATCCCGAGCGACGGCCAGGCCCGGCGGCTCTCCTCGTCGCGGAGCAGCTCACGCGCGAACGGGAACTCGATCCGTTCCTTGCCGAACTGGCATTGCACCATGACATCGATGATCCCGACGTCAGTTCGCATGGTGCTCCTCACGGCGGGTACCGACCCGGTTCTCGAGAGTCCCGATGCCATCGGCCTGGATCTGCACCAGGTCGCCTGGCTGGATCCAGCGCCGGAGCTCGTAGCCGCATCCGCCGTCGTGGGTGCCTATGCCGAGGATCTCACCCGGGTAGACCGGCTCGTCACGCGAGGCCCAGGCGACGATCTCCGCGAAGGAGAACTGCCGGCCGTCTGTCGAGCCCTTGGACCAGACCTCGTCGTTGATCCGGGTGCACATGTTGATGCCGAACTCGTCGCGGATCTCGTCGAGGGTGACCGCGCAGGGGCCGAACGCGTTGGCGAAGTCCTTGCCCTTGCCGGGCCCCATCCGCATGGCCATCTCTTCGAACTGGGTGTCGCGGGCGCTGAAGTCGTTGAATATCGTGATCGCGCCGATCGCGTCCCGCGCCTGGGCGAGCGTCAGGTTCTCGCCGCCGGCGCCGATGATGATCGCGATCTCGGACTCGTAGTCGAGGCGGCGCGCGTAGGACGGCCAGGCCACCGTGGTGCCGGTGCCCTGGACGGCCAGGTGGTTGCCCTTGTAGCAGATCGGATATTTGGTGAACACATCCGGCACGTCCATGCCGGAGCCGCCGATATGACCCTGGTAGGTCATGTAGTCTCGCAGCCGCGGCGGCCGCGGGATCGGCGCGAGCAGGCGCAGCTCGGCGACATCGCGCAGCAGGTCCTGACGGTCGGCGAGCCTGCTGACCAGCTCGGCGACGGCGTGCCACCCGGCGGCGCCGCGGCTCAGCAGGGTCGCGAGGTCGGCGAGGTCGTCGGGCTCGAGGTCCGGCTCGTCGCTGGCGTCATAGGCGGCCGGAAGCGGCAGCACCCTGGTGTCGTCGACTAGGACGCCCACCACAGGGAAAGGGTCAATGGTGGCCTCGTCGAGAAATGTCACGTACTTCACCGCGCGTCACCTCCCGGGAGGACTGCATCTGAGGTTCCACCTCAGCCTGATATAAACTTCCCCGTAAGTCAAGTATGGATCTGCACGTAACCGGCGACAGCGCCCTCATCTGCCTTCATATGGTTGACTTTCCGTTTACCCGTAGCTGGAAACTTACTGACGAGCATCAGGAGAGATGACATGAGTGAGATCAGATCTGAACGCGACGGCGCGGTCGCGGTGGTTTCGCTCGCGGCGCCAGAACGCCGCAACGCCCTGACGCTGGAGATGGCGGGCGACCTGGTCGCCGCGTGCGCCGAGATCGACGCGGACGACGGTGTCGGGGCGGCGGTGATCCGCGCCGAGGGAGCGTCCTTCTGCGCTGGCGCGCACCGTGATCTGCTCGCCGCCTGCGCCGCCGATCCCACCGACGCGGGTAACTACGCCGCGCTGGACCTGGTTTACCAGGCGTTCACGCGGGTGGGACAGCTGCAAGTGCCGGTCGTCGCGGCCGTGCGAGGTCACGCTGTGGGCGCGGGGGTGAACCTGGTGCTCGCTGCCGATCTGCGGATCATGGCCTATACGGCGCAGATCGCGACGGGTTTCGCCGACATCGGCGTTCATCCGGGGGGCGATCACTTCACGCTGATGAACCGCCAGGCCG